>ERZ808252.234-NODE-234-length-58807-cov-4.428990_pt1 | contig 58807 bp, 62 predicted proteins | sample MGYA00521242_ERZ808252 | MGnify/ENA primary metagenome ERZ808252 (study PRJEB31516, sample SAMN03275581) | gut metagenome | biome: mammalia-associated habitat; material: feces | host: Papio cynocephalus | place: Kenya | collected 2012-08-07 ... | reverse complement strand
TGTTTGGCTTCCGTCTGACTGGCGGCGCTCTGCTGCTGACTGACCAAAGCCGCCGCTGCCGACGCGTTCGCCGCCGCCGCTTGGTTCGGTGCGTCTTTAATCGCCGCAATCTCCGCCGCGCACAGAACAACGTCATTCACCGCGTCAGATACGGTTTTGACGGCTTCAATGCTTCCGCTGACGGTCTGAACGGCGCCGATGTTGTTTGCCGCCGTTTTGATGACGCCGATATTTTCAGCGTCCGTCTTGATGTCGGACAAATTATCTGCCAACAAATCCAGATTGTCTTTGTCGGCGTAAAGCGTTTCCACTTTGTCAACCAATTCTGCGGGGTCGGTGTCTGAAAAGACATCAACGGTCACGGCGCGGTTTGCTTGTTCCTGCAACTGCTGGCACAACATTGTCGCCTTGTCCAAATTGTGTTCCAGCGTGTCGGCGGGAAACGCGTTGTAATTCTGATAATCGCTGCTCTGTCGGTAATCGTATTCACGGTACACAATCAGCGAATATGCGCTTGTTCTTTTATCCGCGACCGTAACCGTTCCGCCCGTTCCGTCGTCGTTCAGTTTAACGGTGTAATCCGTTCCGTACGTCAATTCCGTTTTATTGACGCCGTCGGAAATGGAAACTTTGATTGCCTGTTTGGCGGCTTCCTCCGTCGGGTCTTTTGTTAAGCAATGGAAAAAAAAGTCATAGGTGTTTGTCGCGCCCATGACCATTTTTTGCGTTTTGCTGACTTGGCTTTCAACTGTCATTTTTTAACCTCCGTTAGCTCCTTGTCATAATCCAATGCGTCCCTCGCCATATCGGTCATTTCTTTCCGCAATTCGCGCATTTCGTCGCGTTTTTGGTCGGGGGTCAGCGTTTCGTCAATGCGGATTTTCCGCAGTTCCTTGTTTATTGCCCGAATTTCTTTATTCGTTGATTTCATCGCGCCGTACCTGTCCAAATCGGTTTCGTGCTTTTCGGCGTATTCGTCGGCGCGGTCGCCGTCCTCCCGCCCCAGCTTCTTCAACGTGTTGTGCACCCGTTCGACTTCATCGAAAGTGTCCATAAACTTCTGCACGCTTTCCGAATTGTATCCGCTGGCTTCTCTGCCGATAATGCCGCGCACGACGGGCATTTCTCCGGCTTCCCGCGTCGGCGTTCCCGCTTTCATCATATCGCCCAAGCTCAGAACGTCTTTCACCAGTCCCGCGCCCATGGACGTGATAACGTGTTCGGCTTGCGCGGGGGAAAGCCCCAATTCTCCGGCGAACTTTGCGATTTCGCTGGTTCTGTCCGTAAATTGTTCCGCCGGTTCAACGTCCGTCAAGTATGCGGGAACAATATCCTGTCCCGTGTAAAAATTGGTGTTGTACCGCAGTTCAAGGTAAATCCTCGGCAACAGCGGCAAAGCGCTTGACGCGTCGCCGATAATGTTGAACGCGTCAAAAATGTTCTTTGCCTGCGCTTTCCAGTCGATGTTGCCGCCCTCGATGCTTCCCTCGACAACGGCTTGCGGCAATGTCGCGAAAACAGCGCCGTAAGCGAACGGCTTGGGAATGGTTACCCAGCGACCGCCGATTTTGATATTCCAAAACGTGTTCTTGCGCCACGCCGGAATTTCGGCGTATTCGCGTTTGTCGTCGTCCGGCGCGGGACCGTGCGTGAAATACCACGACAGTAAAACGCTCGGCACCGTCAGTTCGGCAAAAGCCCGAACGCTCATCTGAACGGGGTGTTCTTTGAATTTCCCGCACATGGTCGCCAAGCCTTGAATGTTCGCATTGAAAAACGTCAAATACTGGTTAAGGTTTTTGGAAACCGTCCCGCCTTTTGCGAAGTCGATTGTCGAATCCCTCGACGCGAAAGCGGCTTCTTCGCCGGACATTCCCTTTTCAATGCCTTTTCTGTACACGCCGACGCGCGTTCCTTCTTCAAACAGCCCGCCCAGCTGTTCAATGTAGAAAAACGGGTTCAGCAGGCGCAGTTTGCTGGCGTGACCGAACAAATCCCTGTACGGGTTCAGCTTTGAATTTTCGTTCAGCTGCATAAAGCTGTCAAAGCTTCCGCCGTTGGCTTTCCATTCTTTGTAGGTGTCCGTCTTCATCAAAACGTCGTATGCGCCGCGCAGGGTATCGACAACGGGAACGAACCCGACGCCGGACTGTATCGACGCGTCGATGGTGTCGCGCAGCGGATTGCGGATCAGCGCGAACGTGATGTTCGCCTGTGTCGCGCCCCACCGCAGCAACGCGTTCGGATATTTCGCCAGCCAGTCGATAACGGCGGGGGATTTCCAGTATTCGACGCCTTCAAGGGCTTCGTACAAATCGGAATGAACCTCAATGTATTTCTTCTGTCCGTTCTGATAATACGGCACAATGTTTTTCGCCCTGTCCAGTTCGCCGTACATCGTTTCAAAACCGACGTCCAGCGTTCTGTGAATGTCTTTCAGCCATTCATGCGGGCTGTTTTCGACATACCGCTTCACCAGTTTTTCCGCCGTCGGGGCGACGGAGTGCAGCAGTTCGGGCGCGTTGACGTACGCGTCGTATAGGTTGGCGACCAGTTCCTCGTCGGCGTACAGATAATCGGCAAAATCCTTTTTCGGCTGCTTCGTTTCACGGACAAAACGCCCGTTTTCTTCGGACAATACGGCTCCCAGCCGTTCGTTTGCCAGCTCTTTCAGCTCTTCGCGGACTTCGTCGTTGGTCAAAACGGCTTTCCCGAAACCTGCTTTGTAATCCAGCATGTGCCCGAACTCATGCGCCAGCGCGGCATCGCTTCCGAACTTTTCGCGGATTTTGTTTTCGACGGGCAAATAAACGCCGAACGCCCGACCGTCGGCGGTTAGTCGCTTATTGGTTCGTTCATACGTCCCGCCCAGTTTCTTTATGCCCGCTTTCAGCAAATCGCGCAAACCTTTGTCAAAGCTTGCTCTGTCGGGCAGCTTTTCCTTGACCAGCGACGGCATGGCGCGGCGCATTTTCGCAACGCGCAGTTTGATGTCGTTTTTATAAGCGTTTGAAACGATTTTCGCCGTGTTCGTTACAATGCTGGCAAACGGGTTGCGAATGTCCAAATCGCTGCCTTGAATTTTTTTCAGCGGATTCTTGCTTCTCAAAATTCCGCGGCTTTTCGCATTTTGTTGCGTCGGTTCTTTGACAACATCGTCGGGCAAAACGCGGTAGAACGGAATATAATGCGGGTTGTTTTCCAGCATTTTGGCATAGGCTTTTTCACTCATCAGCCCGCTGTCCACCAACAAACGCGACACGCGCTGCTGATAATCGTAAATTCGTTCGGCGTAATGGTCGAAACGCATGAAGTTTTCGCCGTATTTCTGCTTCAAATACGCCGCGAAGTTCAAGCTTTCTTGGATTTTCGCGTCGGAAACGTACACGTCGTCGCGCTTTTCCAAATCTTCCAAATAACGCTTGGCAATCAAATAGCCGCCCAAATCGTATTCCGCCGTTTTCTGGTTTGTGCCGAACTCCGCCTTGAAATCGTCCACAATGGGCAGCAGTCCTTCGCCCGTTTTTTTACCGTTCAAATCGGTTGTGAAATACTTGATTGTCGTTTCAATTTTACCGCCGACTCCGGCATACAGCCGCGCTTTGCGGTAGATGTCCTTGCCGAACGCTTTCAGCGGGCGCAGATAATCCGTCCACCGCGCCGCCGCCAAATCTTTCGGGTCTGCTTCGCGCTCCATAAACGGACGACCGAACACCGTTGCGGCGTTTTCCGCTTCCGCCGCCGATTGAATGTTTTGTTCAGCCAGCGCGGCGGGACGCGCCATTGTTTCGGGCGTTATGGCGAACAATGCGCCTTGATTTTCGTCGGGCGCATATCCGCTTTCCTCTTCGGAAACGTTTTCGGCGACGCTTTCGATGTTTCCCGTTTCGTTCCCTCTGGCTTTGTCTTGGTAATGCTTGTACAGCTCCGTATGAACGGCGAAATTTTCCAGCTTCCCGTCCAGCTCTTCCAAACGCGCGACTTCGCTTTGAATGCCCTCCGGCGTAACGTCGAACGACAGTCCCATGGACTTGGCGGCTTCGGGATTGCGCAGCGCGCCTTTAACCGCCTTGATTTTGTCTTTGATATTCTTTCTGTCAGCCGAAACCAGTTTCGCGATTTGCTCTTGCTCTTTCAGATAAGAATCGTCAAAGCCGAACAAGTTTCCCTGTTCGGCTTTCGTTTCTTTGGCTTCTCCGCTCCGGCTCAGAATTGACATAAACGCTTTCAACTCTTCCGCCGTCATGGTTTTGGCTTTGGTTAATCCGACTGCTTGCAGTCTTTCGTTTCCGGGGGCTCCTTCGGCGATTGCGACTGCTGCTCTCTCTGCCACTTTTCCGCCGAGATACGCAGACCTAAGCAAATCCGATCCCATCTTTCCGATGGACCAGCCGTGTTTTCCCTTAGCGCGCGCAAGAAGTCCTCGCTTACTGGCTTCCCCTTTATCGTATACTGTCCGAGTGAAGTATCTGACATAGTCTTTCGTTGTTCCTTTCTCGTCTCGAATGTTCTGTTCCGCGTCAAACCGCAACGCTTCTTCTTGCGTGAACCCGTCGGCTTCTCTGACGGTTTGTGCGGGAATCGTCTTTTCCCCCGTCCGCCGCGCCAGTTCCAAGCGGTGACGTCCGGTGATGACTTCTTTCCGCCCGTCCAAACGCTCCCAGATGACAATCGGGGCTGTCCCGCGGCGGTCGTACACCCCGCCCAGTTCTTCGCCCGGAACGACGCCTCTGTCGTCCGCGCCCTCTTTAAAATTCGGCACGTCTTCGGACAGCGTGATTTCGTCCAGCGCGACCTCGCGGACGGGGTAATCACGGATATTGTCCGATATGCCGACCTTTTTGGCAAGGGCTTCTTTTTGCGTTTCGGTCATATCGGCGACGGTCGCCTCCGCCTGCTGACGTGAAAATCCCTTTTTCATCAATCCGTTGACGGCGCGCACGGCGGAATGCGACCCGACGCCCATAATCGTGAACGCGCCGATTTCCGCCAGCATTTGTTCCTTGTCGGGAAACAGTCCGTCCAAAATCTGGTCGGTCGTCGATTTGTCCGATTCGTTCAGCCCCAGAACGGCGCGGGCGACATCGCCCAAGCGTTCCTCGCCGTATTCGCCCAAAATGCCGTTGAAATAAACCTTGTCGGACAGCATTTTGGAAATGTTCGCGTCGGGCATAACCTTTTTAATTCCGCGGAACAGCGCGTCCTTGAACTTGACGGGAATATGCGCTCCCATTCTGGCGGCGGCGGGCTGCATCATTTTGGAAACGGGCGCGGCGATTTTGGAAATGCCGCTTTGAATAGCGCCGCCCGCCATTTCGCTGGAAACTTCCACCAACGAATCGGCAAACGCTTTTGTCGCCGTCAGCGCGGGGCTTTCGTCCATGTCTTTCAGCAATAAATCGCCTTTGTCCGTCAGTTCCATCGACCCCGCGAATCTTCGGTCGATATATGCGTTCGCCGTCAACTGCGGCATTGCGGCTGTCGCCGTCGCGGCTTTTGCTGAAACGGTCAGTGCTTTCTTGGCAAACTCTTTTACGCCTTTTTTGACAGCCTGCTGTGTCGCCGCTTTTGCCGCTTGCGGTGCCGCGCCGGCGCCGAACGTCGCCATTGCAACGGCAAATTCCGTCATAAACGCGGGGGCTTGGTTCAGTATGTTTCCGATCTGCCCGCCGATTGTCGTGCCGCGCATTTGCTTTATCATGTCCTCGCGCACTTTGTCGCGAATGTACAGCTTTGCGGCTCCGTCGCCGTTTTTCGCTTTTTCCAGCATCTGCAAATCGGCAATGCCTTCGCCGGCTTCCAGCCCGCTGCCGATAAACGGCAAAGAACGGACAAGCCCTTTGCCTTTGATAGCTTCGCAAAAACCGATTTGCGGCATTTTGGCGATTTCCGCGCGCTCTTCTTCCGTGAACAGATTTTCAATCAGCCGCTTTTCGTCTTCCGTTTCACCGATAGTGTCCGACGAATGACGTTCAATCTGTTCTTGAAAAGTCGGCGCGGGTTCGTCCGCCAGCAAATCCGCGGGGGCGTTGTTTTCGACAGGCTCCATGCCCAATTCCGTTACGAACAAATCCCTCATTTTTTACCTCTCAATTTTTCCAAAACTTCGGGAATGCTCAATCCCCGCGCCTGTGCCGTATAAATAACCTCTTGCGGCGTATATCCTCGTTCCGACAAAAACAGGGAATCGCTGTCCGTAAAGCTATACGTCGCGTTTGAAACGGCAAGGTCGGTTTTCGCCCGAACCTTCACGGTCTGTTCGGATACGACCTGTTTTGCCAGCTCTCTGCGTTTCAATTCGTCCATATCCTTGTTCCATTGGCTGATAAAACTGTCCTGCGCGTCTTGACGCACGGACGACGGCAGATACATGGAAAAAATCGAATTTGCTTCGTTGACGTTCGGCACGTTTTCGACGGCATACGAAACCGCGCCGCTCATAATGCGTTCGCGCGTTTTCGCGTCCAGCTGCTCCCATTGCGCCCCGTTCGGGTTTTCCTGCTGCAGCTGGCGCGCCATTCCCTCGATAACCAATCCGTGAACGCTTGCCCGCGTTGCCGTGGATTGAACCCCCATGCCTTTCAGCTTTTCGTCAACGGCTTTCATTCCCTCGACATACGGGTTTTCCGCCCGTGTCCCGTCGGAATAGCTCCGCCGTGTTTCGTGCATGGACGTTCCGATGATTCCGTTCAAATAGGTGTGCGCCTGTTCCTTGGTGATATATCCGGCTTCCAGCGCGCCGTACACGTCGTCGCGCAAGTTCAGCAAATCTTCCATTCCCTTGCCGCGCTGTGCTTTCAGCCGTTCGGAATCGATTGTTTCCTCGATTTTATCGTCCAGTTCCAGCCGGGCGGCGACCGCCTGCGTCGGATCGGCGGCGTTTTTCCGACCGCCTCCGAAATTCAGCGTCAAGCCGCCGCCTTTGCCGGATTTTTCAGAAAAGCCGCTCAGCCGCATCAGCGCGTTTTTTTCGTTCTCCGAAATCTTGTCGTTTTCTTGAATGTCCGCCAGCGTCAAACTGCCGTCGGCGTATTTGTCAAACAGGCGGTTTCCTTCGCTGCCGCGTTCAACCAGCTGATTTAAACCGTCCATAAAACGCTGTTGCTTGATTTTCAGCGCGGCGGCTCCGACCAAACGCTTTTTATCGGCGGCGTTCAGTCCGAAACTGTCGGCTTCCCGCAACGCCTGCGACGCGTCCGCGTCCAAAACATACGACGCCCGCGCGAAATTCCACTTGTCCATATCCAAAACGCGCTTCGTCATGGTTTCCTTGTCGATGTATCCGGCGCGGTACGAACTTTCCAAATCGGCTTTGTACGAATCCTTGAACGCCGGATTGCCCGATGTCGTGAAATCGTTGCGGTTTCTGTATTCGGACTTGATTAAATTCGCGTTGTTGTTGTCGATGTACTTTTTGCGGAATGCGCCCGCCAGCTTGCTTTTGGCGACCATTAGGCTGATTTGGTTGTTGCGCGAAAAATCCTGTGCGCTTTTGGGCAAATCAATGCCGCCGACAATGGCGTCGAAAGCCTTGTCCAGCCTTTCGCTAAACGCTTGTTCCTGCCGGTTCAAATCTTTTTCGTTTGTGTACGGGACGGCGTTTGCTTCGTCCAATATGCTTTGCGTTTGCTCCGCCAGTTTGTTTTTAGCGTCCAGCTGCACTTCCGCGCTTTGCGTTCTCAGCCATTTTTCCGCGACGTTCTGCATCGCGTTGCCCAGCCGTTCCGCCGCGCGGGCGACAGGCTCCGCCGAATTGACCGTTTGTCCGCCTCTGGCATGTTCGGTGTGAATGTTCGCCCGCGTGTTGTACAGGGGCGTTTGATAAACGGGTAATGTCGCCATTGCCTTAACCCTTCTTTACGTTCTTCAATAAATTGGTGGGCTTTCCTACGCTTCCGCCGGTAGAATCGCCGCCGGTAGAACTTCCGCCCGTCGAACCGCCGCCGTAATGAGCCCCGTATTCTCCCGCCGCGGACAGCAAGCTTGCCGTGGCGTTTATGTACCCGCCTATTCTTGCCGCTTTGGCGTTTCGTTTCATCGCCTTTTGGTTTTCCTGTGCGGCGATTATTGCCTGCTGATTGTCGAAACGGGCGTATTCCTGCTCGATGGACAACGCTTCCAGCGATTGGGACAGGCTTTCCGCGACCGACCCCGACATTTTCACGCCGGAATGCGCCGCCGCCGCGGAATATCCTCCGGCAACCTGCCGCTTTTGGTCTTCGTAATTCGCGTCCGTGATGGCTTGCTGGATTTCCAACACTCTTTGTTCGCGGGCGTATTTTTTTGCTTCTTCCTTGTACGCCTTGTATTGGGATTCCCCCGCGTAAATGGACGAAGCCGCGCTCAACACTCCGCCGGCAATCAATAATGCACCCATGGCTTACCTCACTTGTCAACTTCATTGACGATAGGCGCGATTGCCAGCACGTTCATCGGCAGCGGCTCTTGCTGCTCGACGGTAACATTCGCGTCCCACGTCCAGCCTTGATTGTATTTGATGTTCGGAACAATCCCCGTGAACAGCGGCTGGGGCAATCCCATGGGAACGGTCTGATCGCGGTATCTTACGGTTTGCAGATTGTCAAGCGTTCCGCCCACGCGACAGCCGGATGTCCGCCATACCCGCAACGCCAGTTCGTTAATCCGCTTACGTTTCCCGACCGCCGTTCCGTTCTGCGCCCCGGCGTCCAGCGGCATGGTCGTCATGTACGACCGGTACGGCAATCCGCACACAACATAGAACGCGTCGCGCTCCATTGTGATTTTGCCGTCGGCAACCGTTCTTTTCGTCTGAACCGCGCCGTCCGCCAAAATTTGAACTTCCATTCCCTCCAAATGCTCAAAACCCGCCAGCGTTTGAACGGATACGCCCCAGCGTCCGCCGATTGCTTCCGCCGCCGTGCTGTCTTTTTCGGGTTTTGCCGTCGCCGTCTTTGCGTTTTGAACCGCCGTGATGGCGTATTCGGAAACAACATTGAACAAATCATCAACAATGCGGACGCGGCGCATGATTTTTGCTTCGCTGAAAATATCCGCGCTTGCCGTCAGCGTTACCGTTTTGCCGTCCGGATTGTTGGCGATTTCCAGTCGGTTGCCTTCCGTTTCTTCAAACGCGCTGTAATGCAGTCCGTCGCGGACATACCAGCATTCGGATTGATTTTCCGGCGTAATCGGGTTTTGAACACGCTCAATGTGCCGGACGTACGCTCCGTTTATCAGCCGCTTGACGATAAAATAAACCTCGTCGTATTCGCCGTTCATTGACGGGATTGTTTCGACGCTTTCGACTTCACCGTCAAAATCCGCCAAAGCCCACGCTTGAACCTGCTGTTCCGTTTCAACCGTCAACATGGCGACTTTGCCGTCGCGGCGCAGGCAATAAATGACGGAATCGGGAGCTTTTTGATAAGCCACCGCTTTAATCGGGCTTCCCAACAGATGTTCCGAAAACAGCGACACGTCAACAGCTTTATAGGTGTCCAGCGTATAATCATACGAAAACTGACGGACTTTCTTTCCCGTTCGCTGCACGAAATAAACCAGCGACCCCAAGGCCGGCGGCTGTATCGGTTCGCTGCCCCAGTTCGTTTTGGCGTTGGCTGAAACGCTTGTCGGCGTAATGCCGGAATCCCCGCCGCGAACAATAAATTCACAGCCGTATGTCCCGACCAGCAAATTGTTCGACCCGATAACCCATTGAATAGCCGACCCGTCGCCCGCGGCGCTTGCCGCCAGCTCAATGTTGATAGCCCCGTCCGCTTCGTTGTTCACGGCGGGTCTGAAATCTTCGTAAGCATAGGGGCGTGACCCGTACACGTTTCTGGGGTTCGTCGTCGTTCTGGCGTAGTATAGCCGCCCCTCAAAAACGGCGACGCAGGACGGGTATCCGACCTTTTCGCTCCATGCGCCCTCCGACCATACTTTTGTCGCTTCCGCCGCGGACAGCTTCCACAAAACTTTTGCTGATACGGTGCGGGCGTTCGTGAATCCCGTGATTTTGAAACGCCCGTAATCCTGTTCTTCGCCAACCGTCGTTTTCGCGCCCAGCTTCCAAATCGACCCGACGTGTTTTGCCGTGAAAACGTCGGCGCTTGCCGTTACGGTAATATCTCCCTCTACGGCGGACGCTTTCAGCGTCGTGTCTGTTGTGTTCTCGTCCAAAAACGGCGTGCATTTGAATTCGATTTCACGCAACTCCCAGCTGTTCGACGCTTTCCGTATCAATTCCAGCGGCTTGTTTTTGTGCGTTTCGTCGTCCAAATAAACGATTTTCAAGACATCGTCCAGCTGAACATATTGAATGGTGGACAGCTGAGCGGCATTGAACGGGTTGCCTATTTCATACGGTTCGCCCTGTTTGTTGACGACATACGAACCGTCGCGGAAAAATCGGAAATATCCCGCGCCGCATTCGATGATATAGCTGTCGTTCGCCGAAAAAACGAATTTCAGCAGCCGCGCTTTGCCTTTGGCATTGTTGATGTACTCCGTTCCCGCCAAACGGCTGACAACGCCATACGGGCGCACCCAGCAATTACGGCACTTGTCCAAACAGGACGCGTAAGCTTCAATGTCGGAACGTCCGAACATCAGCGGGGATATTTCGCCGCGGGCGAATGTGGGATAAAGCGGTGCGACTCTTGCCATATCAGTATCCTCCGTGAATAATCGCGTCCACCCATTCGCCGTCTTGCACTTGCGGGGCGGAACGGTTCTGCGCGTTGATGGATTTTGCAATCGGCAGCATTTCGGCTTTGTAATACTGGATCAGCTCGTTTTGCTTTGAACTGCTGTTGGTCAAATCATACGCCACATCGGCAGCCAAGCGGACGGCGAACGCGTCCACGAACGACGGGGAATAAAGCGCGTCGTTCTTTTCGACATAGGTGTACAAAATGCCGAAAGTATCCGTATTCGCCAAAATCAAATTGCCCTCGCGCCGCCATTGCGCGTCTTGCGGCATTATCTCGAAAATGCGGACGCATTCCGACGGCAGGGCAAAATAATTCCCGTTGCCCCACGCGGGCGCTTCCTCAACCTTGTTTAAAAGCTTCCGTTTCAAGGCGAACACCCACGGCGCTTCTTCCAAAATGGAGCGCAAACTGTCGTCGTACACATTGGAAACAGCCCGCGCTTCCTGCGTCGAATCCTCCAAATTCGTGATTTTGTTTGCGCCGATATAGGACAATGCGCGGTTGACTATGCTCACTTGGCTCATGTCGAAATCCTTTAAACAGGGTTGAAGCAGGGAACGGGAACGAATGCCCCCGTTCCTTTATCGTCAGACGACGACGGTTTCGTCGCCCAGCACTTTGACGACTTTCTTTTCTTCCAAACGACCGGCGCCGCCGGAGATTTCATAGTAAATCTGTTTGGAATAAGATTTGTCGGCGCGTTCTTCCATACGGACGAACAGCTCTTCCAACATGCCAAAGCACACGCCTGTTTTGTGATAGGCATAATAGGACGCGATATTTTCGGTTTTCGTCACAATCCCGTCGGGCAGGAACACGAATTTAAATCCGTAGAACGAACCCAAATCGCCGCTTACCAACGCCTTGACGTTGTTGTAATCGGAACTGGTGACCTGCGTGTTGCCCAACAGCTGTTCTTTCGCCGTCGCGCTGGCGACAAACCAGCGTTCGGACAGGGGAACGCCCGACGCGTCCAAAATCTTGCCTGCATGGCGGATTTTGGCGACGGTCAGTCCGGTTTTCGATTTCGTGCTGCCCGTTTCCGTTGTCGTGGTGGCGCCATCGTAATCGGCGGCAATCGTCTGCGCCGTCGGGAACGTGACGGCAGTCGCTCCGGTTTCGCCGCGGTTTGCCGTACCGCCCAAAGCGGCGTAAATGATTTCGTCGATTTTAATGCCGACGGACGACTGAATGCCGTAAGAAGCCGCGCTCATCGGGTCGGCTAATTCCTGCAACATCAGGGAACGGTCGAAAATGCGCGCGTCCTGATATGTTTTCATATCAATTCGCGTGCGCGACAAATTCGGGTCGTTCTGCGGCGTCGCCCCGTTCGGGGTCGTCTTTTCCGTCATCGACCACGAACCGATCTGGTCTTGGAAGAAACTTTTGCCGGCAATGCCCGTCTTGTTATAGACGGTATTGAACAGCATGGAACGTTCTTGACGCGCCAGCGGCAGAATTACTTGCGAATACTGCTGCGCCCGCACGTCCAACTGAGTATTGTCAGACATAACTGATTTTCCTTTCATAAAAAAAGCCGCTCAAACAAGCGGCGTTAAAACGAAACAAAGCCTTATCCGTTCAACCGAACGGGGGCAAAGCAAACAGTTCGGGGCAAAAAGCTTATCCTGCCATTTGCATTAAAGATTGAACATACTCCACACGCGCCTTTCTTTCGGCTTCGGTGACAAACGTCTGGTTATGTTCTTTGCACCATACGGGATTGTTGCGCTGGTTGCGCACACCCGCAAAGTATGCGTCGTTCGGGTCGGACAAAATGCGCTGCAATTCTTGACCGGCTTCGGCGGGCGTGCGGGTAAAGCCCGACACCTGTCCCTCCAAACCGCCCAGAGAACCTTCGCCGATTTTTTCGCCGATGGACGACAGCAATCTGATAAATCGGGCGTCGTTTCCGATAACGCCCAAGAAATGTTCGTAATCCTCTTTCGTCGCAGACAGCTTTTTCAGAGTTTGATTTGCCGTCTGCATATTTTCGGCATATTTCAAACCCCATTCTTTTTTCAGCTCCGCTTCCGCCGCGGATTTTTCCGCGTTCCGCTGCTGTTCGATTGTGTCGTTCAACTGCTGAAAATCGCCCAAATGCGCATCCAGCAACTTTTGCGCCGTTTTCGGGGAAATATGGTTTTCGCGCATCAGCTTTTTAAAGCCGGACAAATCCGTCCCGTCGGGTGCGGTCAATTCGTATCCGTCGTCTTTGTCGGGAACGCCGAAAGCCTTGTCGTACATGCCCCACGCTTCCGCGTCCGTTTCGTCTTTCGGAATGGCGACGCGTCCCTGTCCCATCAGCGATTGCAGGGACAGATAGCTCTGCGCCAGTTTGTTCGGGTCGCCGCCGAATTTGGATATTGACGGATTGTCGCGCAAAGACGCGTCCAGCATATCGGTAAAGCCGGCAACCGCGGCGGAGGGCTGCGGCTGGGTTTGGGTTTCGGCGGCGGGATTGCCGACCTGTTCAATGATTTCGGGCATTACATTTTCCTTTCATAAAATTTAGCGATTTCTTCGGCGGGTACGTCGTCGCGCATAATGGATTTCAGCGTCAGGACAACGTCCCTTTTTCCGGCGGCGTAGGATATTTCCGCCGGATTTGAGGATAAAACGGGCGTGTTGTATCCGCAGTAATCGTCCATAAAGCGCATAAAATCGGGATATTTCGCCACAATGTCTTTCAATGCCAGTTTTAAATCCTCGATAAAAGCGGGATTACTAAGCGTCGCTTGCTTCCGTTTCATTCTTTGCTCCTTCCGCCGCCGTTTTGTATGTTTGCGCCGCGCTTGCCGCGTTCGTCAGCTGTTCCGCTTGCGCCTGTTGCTGCGCTCTGGCGTTGCGAACCGCGTCAACGGTGCTTTCGTCATTGATGATTTTCTGGGAAACGCCCGTGATGTCGAACACTTCCTCGATTGCCGCATCGCCGTTGATTAAATCCAAAACCTCCGGCTTGAATTGGGCGATTTGCCCCGCGATTGTCAGCGCGTTGACAATGTTGTTGACCTCGCTTTGCCGCTGGGACTGTATCAGCCGCCCGACGAATTTCACTTCAAACGACGGGTCTTGCTTCATAATGTCCGGCATATCCGGCAGCCGCCCGCTGTCCCACAGGATAAAAACGACTTTTTCGATCAGCGGCTGTAAAACGTCGTTCATAAACCGTCCGACAGCCGGTCCCAGCAATGTCATTTTTTCGGAAACCCGCTCCATGACTTCGGGAACGGTCATCTGCTTCGTGATACTGCTGAACGCTTGGAACGTTTCATAGAACATCACGCCGCGTATCTGCTGCTGATAGTATTCAAGGAACTCAATTCCAAGCGCGGGCTGTCCGTAATTGCCGATAGGGATAATATCGTCTTTCGGCGTCAGACTGCCGCGGCGGTAGTAGTTGATTTGCCGCGGATTGAAATTCGGCGTCCCCAGAAACGCGTCGTCGGGCAAAGCGATGGGCGGGTCGGCAAGCTTCATTCCCGCCCTCAGCATCGTGTCGGCGATGGTGTTCGCCGCCCGAACATAAGGCAAAGCTTTCATCGCCGGCGAATAACCGTAAACCTCCTGCGCCCTTTTGTAAAATCGGTGCGCGACAACGGGCATTGACATAAAGCCGTCTTCTTTGACGATTTTCCGCGTTTCCACGTCAACCCACGCCATACGGACGGGCATATTCGCCTTGTCGATTTTCCCGTCCTCCCGTTCCTGCCGCTTTCCGAAATAACACAGGAATTTATATTTTTGGTCGCTTCTGCCGTTCGCGTAATCGTCTTTGACGGCTTGGGAACATTCCGAACCGAAGCGGGACAATGCCTGTTCCGCCGTGTATTCCAGCACCAGATAAAACTCGCTGGGACGTTCCCTTGCGTCTTCCGTGATGAACGTCTTGGAAATAGGGATATTGTAAAACCGGACTCCGTCTTCGCTGTCCTTTTCGGCAAACAATGCCGCCGTGCCGTACACGCCGGACGCTTTGTAGAATATCGGCATCTGGTTGTAAAAATTAGACCGCGACAATGTCAGCAAAACTTCGTCGGATACTTCCTGCATCCACGTTTTGACTTCGTCGTCTTCGCGCATTTCGGGGTTGGAATGCTGCAAAAACAGCCATTTCGACGATTCCGGCGTCAAATAGTTGGACAATCCCGCCGCCAAAACGTCCGCGCAATCCAACGATGTGCTGTCCAACAGCTTCGGAACGCCGACGGAGTCTTTCGTGTCAATCACGTTTCCGCTTTCAACATAAAAGAAATCATGCAGTTTTTGATATAATCCGCTCCATGCGCTGCGCTGGCTTTCCAGCTGTTTGTAATTTTTGACGATTTTTTCGGCGGACAGGTCCATATCAACCTCCCAACAGCGTTTTTTTCTTCAAGGGCGCGTTTTCCGCTGTTTCGTTGACCGCGCCCAAAGCGGTTGTGTAAATCGTCTTTGTCATTTCGGCGGTTGCCGCGCGTCTTTTGGCATTGGCATCGGTTGCCGCCGTCGTCTGCGCTTTTGCCAGATTGTTAATCGCTTCCGTCTGTTGCGCGCTTGCGGCTTCGGCGGCTTTTGCCCTTTCTTCCGCCGCCGTGCGCCCGCTGATATCGTTTGTGGACACAGTGCCGAAGCTGGCGGCGCGTCCCGCAGCGTCAATCACGCCGCCGATATCCCCTTTTGCAAGGGATTTGACCGCGTCAATCGGAGCCTTCACCCAGCTTTTAATCGGATTTTTTCCGCCCATTTCACAATTCCTTTCTTAAATTAGCGACTTCAAAGCCGCGGTATTGCAGATAAAGGTGAAGCCGCGGTTCAAAGTGGCTTCCCTCGTTGATGTACTTCGCCCCGTTTTCGCGCGCCGTTTGTTCAATGACGTTTTGCAGTTCGTTCAGCGTTTTGAATGAACGCTTTTCGGGACGTATGTAGAACGAAACGACGACGATTTCCTTGTTCCCCCATAAATCGGGGCAAGGCGTTAAAACCGCGTACTTGTCTTCGTCGTGAATGAAAATCGACCCGTCGCGAATAGAATCAATGTAGCTGATCGTGAAACGGTTTCTTTCCGTCAGCCCGTATTCCGCATTGACGGTTTTAATCCAGTTTTCGATAACGTCCCGCGGAACGTCTTTCATCGCTTCGATTTTCATTCAATACCCCGCTATGCTGAACAGGCTTTGGCTGGACGTGTCGGCTCTGCGCTGATACTGCGAACGCTCGAAAGACGGAGCGGCATTGACAGGCGGAACGGCGACCTGTTCGGTCATCGCAAACGCGTCAACGCAATCGATGAACTCGCTTTTAATCGCGTCCTTCGTCACGCCCGCCAGCTCCGCCTTGAACTCCGGCAGCCAGTCGGCATCGTCGGGAAAGAAAATAGAATGCGCCTTGAAACGCGGTTGAAGCAACTTGATGCGTTCCAGTTTCGACCCGCGCTTGGCGTGTTCCATGGGAACGACGTTGAAAAACACGTTCCGGCGTTTCATCTCGGCGGTCAAAAACGGACGCATAACCTGTTCCCACCAGCCTTTCTCCACGCAAAAATCGCGCAAACCGTACTGCCGGACAACGTCGAATATGATGTTCACCATTTCCGCGCTGTCCCAACGTCCGTAGCGGACATTCAACAAAAACCATTTATTGTCCGCGTCAACCGCCGTGACCGTAATGGCGCGGTAGCACGATTCGGGGTTTGTCGATGACGCGGGGTCCATGCAGGCGAACACGTTTGACCGCTTGATTAAATCGTCTTTCCACGCGGGCGAATAATAGCGGAAATCGTCTTCCAGAAACACGCGGTTTTGTTCGGCGACCGCTTGGCACATTTTTTCGGCGTACCAAATATCCAGCTTTCCCATTTTGGCAAAGCTCGCCTTTTCGGCTTCGATACTTTCCAAACTGTCCTTTTCCGCCCACGTCGGCACGCCGTTTTCGATAACGGGAACGCGTATTGATTTGTAGCCCAACTCGTCGGCGTTTTGCATACAGCGCTCAATGACGCACTTTTCGCCCAGATTGTTGCCAATCATAAAAATGCGCGACGTTTTTCCCAAAAATTTAATATCCGACAAGAACCAGTCCCAGTCTGCCGCCATAATGGTTTCGCTGCGGCTGTCGTCCTTGTCCTGTATGTCGTCCAAAATCACGATGGACGGGCGGCGGTCTTGGTTCGACAAGCCGCGAATGCCCGACCCTTTGCCGTATGCTTCGATGCGGACATTGACCGTTTTTCCGTCGCGGTCTTTCACGTCAACGGAAAACGCGCGGTCGGATTCTTCGCGTATTTTGACCAAGTTGTGCTTAATCAACGGATTGGCTTCGTACTCGGCGATTAAATCTTTCAGTTTTGCCGAAGCCATACGCTGGTTTTGTTTGATAATGACGATGAAATTCAGCCCCGTTTTCGGATAGCAAAGGCAATGCAGCGGAAACGTTCTCAACGCATAAGACGATTTGCCGCTTTCGCGGAACATCTCGATTGCGACGTTCGCCTTGTCTTTCAGCAGCAGGTCGGACAAATCGTAATGGAACTTTGCGGGCGGCAATTCCTTTTCCGGATCGTTCGCCAAAGCGACAAAGCGGAAAGCCACCAGACTGTTTTCCATATCACGCAGGGTCTTTTGACTGATTTTCATAAATCTTCGCCCTTTCTTCCGCGGCTTTTTCAAACAGGCTGAAATTCGTTACGTTCACATCGACTTGCTGTTTGTCGCCGTACATCTTCGGATAGAACTTCGCGGCTTTCCATTTTTCCGCATCAATCAGAACCCGCGCCGCCGCGGGGTCGATTTGCCCCGCAACCAGCATTGCTTCAATGTCTTCGATTTTGTCGATGAACGTTTCGCCGCGCTTTTCTCTCGCCCTCGCGTACTGCTCCTTTAACTGAGCGTCGCTTTCCAACAGCTCGAAGAATTTGCTGTTTCCGATGTTCTGCTCTTCGCGCGCTTGCCGGTAAGACATTCCGTCGGCAATCAGCGCGATAACTTTTTTAGCCCGTTCCAGCGGCGTTTCTTTGCGAACAACCTTTGTTCTCTTTTTCTTTTCTGTCATTGTCGGATTATCCTTTCGGGTCGCTCAAAGGCAGAGTGAAAAGAATCACGCTTTCGCCTTGTTCGTCTTGGCGGTTTTTTCGGTTTTGTCGCCGTCGGACGCTTTCGCCTTGGCGGCTACGGGGGAAACGAAATTTTCAATTCCCAGCAACGCGGGATTGACGTTCAGTTTAAACTCTTTGCCTTCGGGAACGATTGAACCGTCGGGCAGGACGATTTCACGGTTTGCTGTGTAAATCATTTTGAAATCTCCATAAAAGAACCGCCTGTCCATGGCAAACAGGCGGCACGAGATGATAAAGAAATGAAAGTCCGAATCGAACGAAGCTTCATTCCGCAATTCGTTTCGATCATATCAAAAATATACCCCATTTCCGGGAAAAATGCACAATACAAAAATGCACAATGATGCACAATCGTGCACAATTTTAGCCAGAATTGACAAAAGCAAACCGATAAATCCGTTCCATTGCCGATTGCCAACGATTGCGCGCTGTGTTTCTGTGACAATGGAAACGGTATGCGACCTCTTTCCAACGGCGAACCTTGCTCCATTCGTACCGTTTGCCGTCAATGACGCATTCGGCGCCGCACCGGAACGCAATCAGCTTGTAATCGTCCGGGTCAAGCGGGCACTTCCACCAGCGTTCCAAGACCTCAAATGCTTCTGTGTAATCCAAAGCCGTATAGCGTTCCTGCCCGACAAACACGTCCATAGCGTCGGGCGGATATTCGGACGTGATGATGTTGGCAAGCGTGCTTTTCGCTTCCGCGGGCGCGCCGTCCGGCAAAGTGCGAATAACGCGGAAAGCCCTATAAATTCGCCGTTCGACTTCCTCAACCGTCATGCCGCCCGCCTTTCTGCGACAATGCGCTCCAAATGCCCGTCCACTTTCGCCCAAAACTCGCCGACGCCCCAGTTTGCGCAGGCAAGCCCGAACAGTTCGCCCGTGCTTTTGCTTTTCCCATTCGGGGCGATCATCTCGGCTTCGACAATAGCGGCTCTGAATGCGCTGTCGAACTCGTGCGCCAGAACGGGAACGCCGTTGATGCCGTTGCAGACGGCACGGCAGCGTCTGTCCAGCAAATCGTTTATCGGACTGTATGAAACCGAAACGTCCATTTCGCCTTGTGCCGCCAGATTGCGCCAGATAAGGGCTTTCTTTTCCTGCCCGTCCAATTCCGCCAAAACGTGCTGCAGGCTGGGAAACGATGTTGCTTTGCGAAACTTGAAAACACGGCGGCAGGCTTCTTCGACTTGTTCCACGCTGTAATCGCCCAACGCCTTGTCCCATTCGCCAAGAAACGCTTCCCTGTTAAACCCCTCTTTCGGCTTTGCGAAAGACGACGGCGTCCCGTACAACTCCGTCAAGACGTACAAAGCTTTTTCCGTTTGTTCAAGCATGCGTCGTGCTCCGTTTCAGTTCTTCAATCCACGCAAAGCGTCCGTCGTAATCCGTCGGCGAAGATGCGGCTTCGGGCTGTCTTGGAACGGACGCGCCGTCACTGTCCCGTTTTTCCCACGTTCTGACAGCCGCCCGCCAGTCTTTCATCGGATTCTTGCCGATTTTCCACCATTTGGCTTCGTAAAAGTCCACGAACGCCGATGCGTTTACGCTGTTGCCCCTCTCGAAACAGTAAGCTTTCACCTCTTCGACCGTGGGCTTGCGAAAAGAGAGCGCGCCCCCTTGGGGGTCTCTTTCTTTGAAAGAGGGGGGTATATATATATTTTTATTTTTTTCTTCTTCTGGGGGTGCAGGGGGTATCTTTTCTTTGTTTCTTTTTTCGTTTTGATTCGTTTTTTCGTTTGCATTCGTTTTTTCGTTTTGATTCGTTTTTTCGTTTGCATTCGTTTTTTCGTTTGCATTCGTTTTGATTCGTTTCGCATTCTGATTTCCTAATTGACCGCCGCGCTTGCCTTCTTTCGCAAACGAACGCGACATCAAACACATCATTTTCAGCGCCGGATCTTCCGGTAATTCGCCATAAATGCCGAAACGGCACAGAGCCATATAGGCTTCCGCCCGTTTTTCGGGCGGGAACGTCAGTTCGATTGAATCCGCCATATTGTCGTTGACGATAAATTCGCCGCTCATTTCCTTGCTCCTTGAAATAAGGCGGGCGCGGACAGCATCAGCTGTTTTGGTTTGGAGCAAGCAAGACAACCGCGCCCATACGTTTCGTTCGCCCAGTTCGCCGCGTCATCGACCGAACGCCACAACAGGTATTTAAATCCTCTGGCTTCGACTTCGCGCTGGAACTCTTTTTGACTGTCCGACTGCTTGCCCGTCGGGGTCTTGATTTCAACAAAGAACACCTCGCCCTTTCCGACAATGACCAAATCCGACACGCCCGCCAAAACGCCTTCGCATTTTAAACGCTTGCCCGTGATTGCGTCGCGCGCCCCGCCGTTCGGCACGGCAAAGACGCACGCTCCCCGCAATCGCAAATGGCGGACAATGCCGCATTGTATCCGGTGTTCCAAATCGTTCATTTACGCCATTCCCAAAGCGCGTTTGTACGTTTCGACGATGAAATCCTGTTCTTCCGCTTCGTGTTCGTCTTCCTTGCGGCGCTTCAACAATGTTTTGATGGCTTTCACATCAAAACGGGCGGCTTTGGCTTCGTCGAAAACATCTTTGATGTCGTTCGTCAGCGCTTTCTTTTCTTCCTCCAACCGTTCGACGCGTTCGATAAAGCTCAACAGTCTGCAACCGTCCACGCCGTTGACGATTTGAATTCCGTTCGCTTCGTCCGCTTCCTGTATAAAATCGGCTTGGTTGACTGTGTCGTTTTCATTGCTTTTGTTCATTCTCGTTCTCCTCGTAAAAATCCGACGGACGGACTTCGCCGTTCGTCTTTTCGATAATTTTCCGCATAACTGACGGTTTCGGGACGCGTCCCGCATTGACGTACTGGCGAACCGCCGCATAAGTCAGCCCCATTTCGGCGGCAAAATCGGCAATGGTTAGGTGTTTTTTTGCCAGATAATCTTTCAGCTTCATCTTGACCTCCATACCGTCAAAATAATACATTTTGTTTTATCTGTAAAGCACTTTTTGTGCCTTTTAAAAAGATACGATTTGTTTTATTTTTTGGAAAAGGAGCAAGGAAATGGAAAACAATCTCAAAGAATTGCGCAAGAAAGCTGGAATCTCTCAGGTCGAACTTGCGGAAAAATTAAACACGACGCAGGGCATGATTGGCATGCTTGAACGCGGCGAACGGAAGCTTGCGCCGGAATGGCTCAAAAAGCTGTCGGCGGTTCTGGGATGTTCTCCGCTTGATATATTGCCGGATTTGAACACGGTTGCGCCCGCTGTTCAGCCGTCGCAAAACAGCGTCAACATTGCGATTATCAGCGCCGCCGCTTGCTGCGGAGCCGGTATTGAAAATTTTTCTGAAAACGTCATCGGCTTCTGGCAAATTCCCAAAACCGAGTTTCAAACCATCACGTTCGCCAATCCCGAATCGGTCAAAATGCTGCGCGTGTTCGGGGATTCCATGGAACCGACGCTGAAAGACGGCGACTGGGTACTGGTGGACACGTCGCGCAACGCCGTCGATTCGGACGGCATGTTTTTAATCCGCATGACCTCCGGTCTGGCGGTGAAACGCATTCAGAACACAATCGGCAGCGACATCGTCATCAAATCGGACAATCCAAAATACGACAACATCACCGCGTCCGCATCCGATGTCTATGTCGTCGGAAAAGTCATCTACACCTTGACGGCTGAAAAAGTGGGATAATTTTTATTGATTTTTAATCCTAATCTTTCATAATGAAGAGAGGAGCAAAAGAATGACAGACCTTGGATCAATCGTTTCTAAAATTGTACAGCCTTTTGATGGCGGCGCGCTGAATGCCTCTGCCGTTGATTTGCGTTTGGGTAGCAATGCATACAAATACAATTTGACTTCCCCGTATATCGTCGGCGACGATGTCTTGGAAAATGCGCAGGAATTTTCAGACTTTTCCGAATATACCTTAAAAAAAGGGGAAACGGCTTTTATCGGCATCAAAGAACGTATTGAAATGCCTAAAACAATGTCTGGTTTGATTGTGCCGCGCAGTTCTGTGACCAGATTGGGACTGTCCATCTCCACAATTTACGTTCACCCTGGTTATTCTGGTAATTTGCCGCTGACGATAACGAACAACACCGGCGTTGATGTCGTATTGCACCCTGGGATTCGTATCGCCCAGTTGGTTTTGCAAAAAATGGCGTTTGAGCCGGAATCCTATGATATGCAGCAGGACGCGAAATATATGGATGAAAACGTTTCGCCGTCGAAATTGCAATATGATCCGGACATTGAGGCGTTAAGCAAAGCCGTCAAAAAACTGTTCCCGTTTGCCGCTAAGGATTGATTATGCCCAAACGCGCAAAATATAAAAACCCGCGCAAATACGTCAAAGACGTTGTCGTCAACTCCCTGATTGACGAGATGCGAAAGGAAGGCGGAAACGCTCCGAAAGATTTGGTTGAAAAAGAAGCCGACGGCATTTTAATCGAATATGAAAAGTTTGTGGTTAAAGCCGAACATTCATATTGGCAGGTTATCCTTGACGGTTTTTTGACGAACTTTTTATGGTGGCTTTTCGTTGTTTTGCTTAGCATCGTTGCTTTTCTGGCAAATCATGAATCTATCAAATCCGCTTTTCTGACTTTGATTGCGAACATTTCTGAAAAATAAGGTGTTGAGTTTGTCTCCTTTTAAAGAAAGCCCCGTAAACAATTACGGGGCTTTCTTTTATTCTCCGAACGAATTATATTTCATTAAAATCAAAGGCGAGAAAAAAGCCGCTAATGTTAAAAATATCATGAATTTTGACAGTAAACCATATTTCGGTTTTCCGAAAATACCTTTTTGCCTAATAAATTCTGGCTTTTTTTCATCTTTTGCCATTTGAAAAGATGCGTAATGTCCGAAAAACCACGCCAGCAAAATGGATATTGCGGCGGGTACGATTGTACGCATAAACAAATAAGGCAAAGGGATTTCTTTAAACAGTCCTCGCAAAAAAGGACAATATCCCATAAAAAGAAAACCCAACACAGCAGTTTGCGCCGGCGTTGCTTTATTCTCATCTTTGTCTGTGAAGAGCGGCATTTCGCCGCCAGCGGTTTCGGTGCTATCCAGTTCGGATACAATAAAAAACAAAAGCGGAAAAAAGACCGATTATGCCAATAACGATATATAAAAATTTCAAAACATTCTCCCTTGTTTTAATAGAGCAAAACGGATGTTACCCCAAAACGTCTGGTTTGCAAAAGCAAATCTTTTTCCCTCCCGTTCCCCCTTTCGCCGACCGCCACCGCTGAAAAGCCCGATTTTCCGCCGGTTTCACCCCAAATCACAAAAAAAAATACAAAACGTTTTATTTTTGTATTGACAAGATAGTACGATTTGTTTTATTTTCGTCTTATCGGGTCAAACCGATGTTTCCGCCCCGCCACCGGCACGGGCATTCGGAAACGAATCGCGGAAAACGCGGATTGTCGGTTAGGGCTGCGCGGTCGCTTCGGCGGTGTCGGCAGGCGAAAAAACACAGAGCCGACCTTCGGGCGGACAAGGTGCAACCCCTTATCGCAAGCCTTTTTTGCTTTCACGAAGCCGTCGGCGGCGTTCTTCCCCTCCAATCTCCCGCCGCGGGCGGCTTTCTGAAAACAAACAAGGAGCTGACGCATGAACTACCAAAATTTTCAAGCTTACAACCGCGCTGTTCGGCGGGTGTTCGGGCTGTTGCTGAACGAAGCCAAACGACTGGCGGACAAGGCGGCGGAAGATTGGGATTACGACAACGCCCATGAAAACAGTTATGGCGACATCGTCCCGAACTCTCCGTACAACGAAGACGACCGCGCGGACGCGATTGTCGAACGGGTCGCGTCCGACGTTCTGGACGACCCGCTGGGACAAATCGACCCGATTATTTTGGGCGGAGTGTTCGCGATATTGACGCGGGCGACGCTGGAACGGGGCAATTTCAATTATCCCGAAATCGGGAAACAACTGCTTTCATTGGAACAACATCAGGCAAAGGGGAAATTCAATGGCTGAAACAAACGTTATCACGGCTTTGAGCGCGGTGCAATTCAAGCTTAAAGCGAACAAAACGCAGTACAACAAATTCGGGGGCTACGCCTACCGTTCCTGCGAAGACATCTTAGAAGCGGTCAAACCGCTCTTGCACGAGGTCGGCGCGGTGCTGACAATCACGGACGAAATCGAATTTATCGGCGGGCGCTGGTACGTTCGGGCGGTCGCGAAGTTTCGCGTCGGGGCGGAAGAGATTGAAACGTCGGCTTTTGCCCGTGAAGCTGAAACGAAAAAAGGCATGGATGACAGTCAAATCACGGGTTCGGCATCGTCTTACGCCAGAAAATACGCGTTGAACGGCATGTTCTGCATTGACGACAACAAAGACGCCGACGCGACCAACACAGGCGACGAACCGAAAAGACCGCCTGCGAAACCCGCCCAGCCGGAGCAGTTGCCCGCCGCGGCGAAAAAAGAACCGACGCTGAAAGAACGTTTTGACAAATGCAAAGCCTATTTTGCCAAAGCGCCCGACGCGTCCATTGAACTGACGCACCCCGAAAACGAAAAAATCGTGCAGGGCGCGGGACGGATTATCAGCGAACTGAAACAGGCGGGCAGAACGAATGAAGCCGCCGAATTGGAAACGCTGGTCAATTCCAAACTGAAACACGATCCGGCGATTGCCGCTTGATGAAAGGATAAAACACCATGGCATATATGGAAAAAGACGTGTCGGACTTGCTGTCCGCCATGGACGCCAGCTTTGACGAAGAAACGGGCGATTGGCGCGAATGCGACGAACTGGCGTTTGCCGAACTGGCGGACGAATGCGTCCGTCCGAAACTGGAACGCATGCAGCGGGCGCGCAACTTCATTGCCGGCGACATCGCGTCGGTGGACGCGGAAATCAAACGGCTTCAAGCGCGGAAAAAATCCTTGCAGAGGAACGATGACCGCTTGGCTGGGCGCATCCTGTACGGGCTGAACGCATTGTACGGCGGAAAGCTGAAAACGCCGTTGTTCACGTTTTCCCGGCGTCTGTCGGAACGTCTGATTATTGACGACGAAAAAGCCGTTCCGCCCGAATTTTTGAAAACGGAAATCACCGTGGACAAGGCGGGCTTGAAAAAACACATCAAGGAAACGGGCGAAATCATCGACGGCGTCCACTTTGAAGAAACAGAAAGCCTGTCCGTGCGATGAAAATTCATTTTCATCCGAACGCGTCTTCCGCCGACATTGAACAGCGGCTTTTCAAACCGTTTTACGCAATGTTGGCGGGGGCAAAAAACGGCGTGGACGTGGAATTGTCCGAACACAAACGGCGGCGGTCGGCGGAACAGAACGCCTTTTACTGGGCGAACATGACAGACGTTGCCGCCGTTTTGAACGAAGCGGGGTGCGGATATGGGGATTACTCCATTCCGTACACGGCGGAAATCGTCCACGAAATCAACAAAACGGTATTCGGGCATAATACGACGACAAAAATGACGGTCGCGGACTTTTCCGCATATATGACCGCCGTCTTTGATTTTTGGATTGAACGGACGCGGGGCTTTTTCGTTCCGAAAGAAACCGCGTCGTCCTACCTCGAACGAACGGGACTTGTTTAAATGCAAATAACGACACCGCCCCGGCGCTGGGGCATAGCGGCGAAAGAAATCCGATATTTTTCAAAACGGATTGAAACGCTGGAAAAACGATACAAACGGGTATTCGGTCGCCCGCCGGCTCCGCCGTGCTGGGCGGATTGGAAAATGACCGCGGAAATATACGCGATGAATTTGACGACGCGCGCGGGCGCGTTGCTGATAGAAATCACAGCCGAAAAGGAAAGGATTAAAAATGGCAAGCTCACTCAACCGCGCCGAAATAATCGGCAATCTGGGCAAAGACCCGGAAATCAGACAAACGCAGGACGCAAAAAAGGTGGCGACGCTGAACGTCGCGACATCGGAAAGCTGGACGGACAAACGCACAGGCGACAAACAAACCGCGACCGAATGGCATCGTGTCGTCGTCTTCAACGAAAACTTGGCGAACTTGTGCGAAACGGCTTTGCGCAAAGGCTCAAAAGTCTATATTGCGGGACAGCTGAAAACGCGGAAATGGACGGACAACAGCGGCATCGAACGCTACACAACGGAAATCGTGCTGTCGCAGTACCGCGGCGAAATCGTGCTGCTGGACAGACGGCAGGACGGACAGGACGCCGCCGCGCCGGAACAGACGCAAAACACGCGAACAAATGACGGGTTCGACGACGAAATCCCGTTTTAACCGACAGGCGGGGCGGCGGCGGAATAAGGCAAACGCATAAATAAGCCGAATACGCCGCAGGATTTTGGGAAGTCTTCATAGAACGCCCCGCCGACTTTTTTAAGGACACAAAAAAATGGCTTCAATCAAAGAACAAATCTCGGAAAACACAAATCTTGTCGAATATGCGAAAGAACTTTTCGGCAAACCGGAACGCGAAGAAAACGGCGTAATTTACTACAAAACAGGCTTAACCGTTTCCGCCGACAAATTTTTTAACAAAAATGTCGGCAAAAACGGTGTTGAGGGAAAGACGCGCGCCGACTTGGCGGAATACTTCAAATACACGCCGTTCGGACTGGCGGGATAAACTAATCCGCCTCTTTTCGGATTTCCCGCTTAATCCGCGCGATTTCCATAACGGTCATCGCCCACGACCGGACAATCGGCTGATAATTTGTCGTTGCTTCCGCCGGCTTTTCCATAGCGGCGGTCAGAATGGCGGCAACGATCTTGTCGTCAGCCGTTGTTTCCTCGAAAGCGCGGCGCATGCAAAGTGTTTTTTCTTCCATAGTCTTGCTCCGTTGTTAAAATAACGCGGGCAATATAGCAGGAAAAATCAGCTTGGGAAAGATGACCGAACCCTTGTTTGAATTGCCTTGACAACGACTCCGCGTTTTGCTACCGTTTATCTGAGGCTTGAAACCCCTCATCGTAAACGGTAGAACGTCCCGTCAGAACGTCTTTTTTATGCCCGTATTATGCGGGAAGAGTCTATCCGTAAGGACGACTACACGATTTACGACGTGGGTTTCAACTTCCCGCGCTTCACGGCTTGGAGCGTTTTTGAAACAGGAATCGTAAAAATGAACAACTCAATCATCACATTCAATTTTAACCAAAACACCGTCCGCACACAGGCGATTGACGGCAAGGCTTGGTTTTGCTTGAAAGACGCTTGCGCTGCTTTGGGGCTTTGCTCCGGCAGAGATAGCAAAACGCGCTTAAACGAAAATGGGGTCGGCAAAACCGACGTCATCGACAAAATGGGGCGGAAACAGGAAATCACCATCATCAACGAACCGAATCTGTACCGTCTGATATTCCGGTCGAACAAACCGCAGGCGCAGGCATTCGCCGACTGGGTGTACGAGGAAGTCCTGCCGAGCATTCGCAAAACAGGCGCGTACGCCGTCAACGGCGAAGTGTCCGTTCGGGAACACACCCGCGCCCTGCCGTCAGGCAAGCGCGAAATCGTGCTGTCGGAAAAAGCCAAGCAGGAAATCGGCGGGATTGTCAAATCGGTTGTCGCCAAAGCTCTGGCGGATTACTTCGCTCTTGACGCGGATGCGGAAACGCACCCGTCGGGTATGCCGTTCGCGAACTGGGCGCTGTCCGCCGTTCACGACATCGGCGCGATGAAATCGGAATACGACGCGCTGAAAAACCGCGTCGCGCAGGCTCAAAACATTTTGAAATAAACAACGGCACGAAACAAACGGCGGGGGATTTTCCTCCGCCGCGGACTCGGACTCTGCCTGAAAGGGAACCAATGGAACAGGAACTTATCACCGCGCTGAAAAAAGCGGTTACATATCTGAAAACGGGCTTTTGCGACGAACAGGCGATTGCCGAACTCGCCGAAACGGTCAAACAGGCGGAAGAACAGGCACATACTCCCGCCGTTGTCGAAATCGAACACAAAGGAGTTGTCGAATGATTGGTATTTTGATTTGGCTGTGCGACCTGCTTTGGCGCACGTTCACGGGCGCGTCGTTCGTCCTTGACGGCACGGCTTTGGCAACGTTCACGGTCGCCGAAACGATGATAGAAAGCTGCTGTGTCTGTCTGTACTGCATTTACAACGAAGGGAGAACAAGAAACCATGCATGAAAAACAAAAACCGACTGGAATAATCAAGGCGGGAATGGCTGTCATCATTTCCTGTGGTCGTTATTCCGATTACAGTTTCGGACAGGTTTATATAGCTTTGAAAGATTTTAACTACGTTGACGAAGCGAAAAAATGCTTTTTTGAGTATTTGGACGCCAGATCGGACGAAGATAAAGAAGAGGGATATGTCAACACGTTCGGAATCGATTTCGAAGTATACCTTATTCGGAATGGTTTTCTTGGTCTGTGCGAAAACCGTGAAATTCATACCGGAGATTATGAATTTTTCAACGAAGACGAATGGCTCGAAGAATGGGAGAAAATAAATGAAAAGCATAGACGTTAAACTTTTGCGAGATTGTATTCGGTCATTCGATTTTGCCGAATTTCGCGGACAATCGAAAAAAGACATTGTCGAAATGGCGGACAAATTTTCTGAAATGTTTAGAAATTGGCTTAAAAACGGACAAATACAAATCCTTGTTATTGACGACAGCTTTGCATCACGAATTAAAAAACTGTCCGATGTCGAAAACGAAAACAGAAAACTGAGATCGGCTGTTCTCGACCTTGGTTTGGAATTTGACGCGTTCGGCGTTCCGGGGGCTGCTGAAGCCTTTGTTAAAGAATTTATCAGTTTGCGCAGATTATGCACGGCAGAAATCAGAACTTTCTCGGAAGAAAGATTTAACCGCGTCGCTGATTTAATCGAAAAAACGGCGCTTGATATGGAGGCAGAACATGGCTGAACCGGCACGATACTACACTATCACAACACTTGCCGAACGCTGGGGTGTATCTCCGCGAACGGTCAGAAAGCTTATAAAAAGCGGCGAATTGCCGCACATCAGAATCGGAGCGTTGATTCGCATTCGCCCCGACCAAGCGGAAGCTTACGAAAAACAGGGAGAAGAAAACGAATGTCCAGACCCAGAAACACAACTTTCCAACCTCGGTTGCGCAAGAGAGGCAAAATTTACCAAATCTATTTCACAAGCAACGGAAGCACTAAAAGCATTTCAACGCGAACGTCAGATCGCGCAAGTGCTGAACTTGCGCTCGCAGAGTTCATAAAGCAGTCGCAAACCGCCGCCGCCTTTTCCGCTGTTCCGACAATCGCCGAAATTCTCGACGATTATCTGGCGGAAAAGGAACGCGCCGGCAAAGAAGAAGGGGCGAAATATCAAGTAATGCACCTCAAAGCGTTTTTCAAAACCGCTGTCGTTCAATCAATCACAGAAACGGCGATAAACGCTTACAAATCTTTTCGCTCCGTCGTAAAGGAAAATACAATCCGCCGCGAACTTTCGACATTGAACGCTGCGCTGAACCGCGCCAAAAGAAAAGGCGTAATCGACAAAATCCCGTACATTCCCATGCCGAAACAACCGGCGCCGCGGGAATACTGGATTACCAAAAAAGAAGCCGAACGTCTGTTCAATGCCGCAAAAATCGAGGAAGTCCGAACGTCCGGCGGAAAGTGGATAACACGTCCAAATCCCGATACCGTAAATCATTTGGTCGTTTTTATCGCGCTTGCCGTGAACACTCTGGCGCGAAAGGGCGCGATACTCGGCTTGACGTGGGACAGGGTCAATTTTGAAACGGGATTGATAAATTTGATTGACCCGACGGTTTCGGAAACGAACAAACGCCGCGCCATTGTCCCGATGAACGATACTCTGCGCGACATTTTGTCCCGCGCTCGGCTGATAGCTCAGTCGGATCATGTTGTCGAATATTTGGGGAAACCCGTCAAAGACATCAAACGGGCATTCAAACGTTGCGCCGAACGGGCGGGATTGCCAAAAGTAACACCGCACGTTTTGCGTCATTCCGGGGCGACGTGGCTGGCGATGGCGGGCATTCCGATTTATGAAATCGCCCGCTACCTCGGACACACGGACATCAAAATAACATACCGCGTGTACGCGAAATATGCGCCAGATTATCTGCGCTCCGCCGCAGCTGTCTTAGGGTGAAAACAGGACGGATTAAACCTGTTGCAGATGCAACGAAAAACATTCAGCGAATCGGAAAAACAGGATAAAAAACGGCGAAAACTCACATATAAAAACGGCGAAAATCCGCCATTTTCAAAATCAAAAGCTCCGTTGACATCGTAGGGGTCACAAGTTCGATCCTTGTCGCGCCCACCAATTCTTAAAGCCTTGAAGTCCGCCGCTTCAAGGCTTTTTCTGTATCCATTTCACGAACAGGATGATTTTCATCCGCAAAAATGCTATTCTGTTTATGTTCAATCATTTCAACGAAAGGATTCGGAATATGTCTAAACGTTTTATTTTGAACGAAACCAGCTATCACGGCCACGGCGCCGTCAATGAAATTGTGACGGAAATCAAAGCCCGCGGTTTTAAAAAGGCTTTGATTGTCACGGATGCCGATTTGGTCAAGTTCAACGTCGTCAAAAAAGTCACGGATATTTTGGACGCGAACGGCTTTGCCTACGACATTTTCGACCACGTCAAAGCCAATCCCAGCGTCGCCGTCGTTCAATCGGGCGTTGAAGCTTTCAAAAAAGCCGGCGCGGATTACATGATTGCCATCGGCGGCGGATCGCCGCAGGACACGGCAAAAGGCATCGGCATCATCATCAACAACCCCGAATTTTCGGATGTCGTTTCGCTGGAAGGCGTCGCTCCGACCAAGCACAAAAGCGTTCCCGTCATCGCCATTGCGACAACCGCGGGCACGGCGGCGGAAACCACAATCAACTACGTTATCACGGACGAAGCCAAACGCCGTAAATTCGTTTGCGTCGACCCGCATGACATTCCCGTCGTCGCCATTGTCGATCCCGACATGATGTCGTCAATGCCGCGCGGACTGACCGCCGCCACAGGCATGGACGCTTTGACGCACGCTATTGAAGGCTACACGACTTTGGCAGCTTGGGAGCTGGCGGACACTCTGAACCTGAAAGCCATTGAACTGATTTCAAAATCTCTGCGTAAAGCCGTCGAAAACGACCCCGACGGACGCGAAGGCATGGCTTTGGGACAATATGTCACGGGAATGGCGTTTTCAAACGTCGGTTTGGGCGTCGTACATGGCATGGCGCATCCGCTCAGCGCGTTTTACGATACGCCGCACGGTGTCGCAAACGCCGTTCTGCTGCCCTATGTTATGGAATTCAACGCCGAATACACAGGTGAAAAGTTCCGTGAAATCGCGCGCATGATGGGCGTCAAAGGCGTTGATTCGATGACGCAGCCCGAATACCGCAAAGCCGCCGTCGACGCGGTTCGCCGCCTGTCTTTGGATGTCGGTATTCCGCAAACGTTAAAGGAAATCGGCGTTAAAGAAGCCGACCTTCCCGCTTTGGCGGACGCGGCGATGGCCGATGTCTGCACGGGCGGCAATCCGCGCCCCTGCACAAAGGAATTGGTGCTGAAAGTTTACCAAAAAGCTTTCAACGGCTAACTTTGGTTTATAAACAGCAGAAGCCCCGTTTTACGGGGCTTCTTTTTGGTACACACAACAAAAAACCCGCACGGATTCCGTACGGGTTTTTATGTAAAACAACCGAAAAATTATTCAGCGGCTTTTTTGGCACCTGCGGACAGGATGCTTTTTTTCAAACGCTTGGCTTCGCAAGACAGTTTGCTGTTCGGGGTCGCCGTCAAATACGCGTCCAAACCGCCGTTGTGTTCAATAGAACGCAAACCGCGCGTGGAAACACGCAACGTGACCGTCGTGCCCAAAGTTTCGCTCAACAAGGAAACCGCCTGCAGATTCGGCAAAAACCGACGGCGGGCTTTGTTGTTCGCGTGTGAAACGTTATTTCCCGTCAACACGCCTTTTCCGGTAATGATGCAACGTTTTGCCATAACACAATTCCTTTAAACAAAGAAAAAACTGAAGCTTTCTTTTATCCGCAAAGAGACTTTCCGTCAAGTCAAATCTTCAAAAACGCGCCGTTTTTTGTTTTTTCGGACTTCATTCGCCCGTTTCAAGCCGCCTGTCCGCAAAAAAATGAGTTCGACTCGGACATCGGGAGCGATTATAATGACCGTCATGAACAACACGCGGGAAAACAGCATCGACACCTTGAAAGGACTGGGAATTCTGATTGTCGTCGCGTCGCATTGCGATGCCGACAAGCGGATGTTTTATTCCTATCCCTTTTCGTTTACCGTGCCTTTGTTTTTTATGATTTCCGGATATTTGACGTCGAACCGCGGCGCCTTTTTCCCTTTTGCTTTAAAAAAGTTCCGGCGGCTGATTGTTCCCTATTGGCTATGGCTCGTTCTGTCATGCGACATTTTCATGTCCTTTTTTAATTTCAGATTACCGAATTTTCCGGCCAATCTGTGGCAAGCTTTCGCTTTTTTCGGGGCTCCGCTGTGGGGATTTCCGATTGTGAACGTGCCGTTATGGTTTTTGCCCGCATTGTTTGCCGTTTCGCTGATGCTGTATTTCTGTGTCAAACTGCCGCGAAAAATTTTATTATGGCTGGCGGCCGCACTGCTTTTTACGACTCTTGCATGGCAAAAGCAAACAGACAGGAACAGGATTTTTTCCTATTCCACTTTCCCGCCGGCAGTGTTTTTCGGCATTTTGGGAATTTTGGCCGCACGGGCAAAAAATTTTTTCAAAACAAATATGACACTTGCCCCGACGATTGCCTGTCTGGCTGTCGGATTCGGCCTGTCGGTCGGCCGTTGGGCGGATATTTTTGCGGCAAACTCGCCTTTATTTTTTATGGCGGCGGTTGCCTCCTGCGCGGGATGGTACGGCGTTGCGTTAAAGGCTGATTGCCGTTTTTTGCGGTTTGTCGGCCAAAACTCATTGCCTTTGCTGGGACTTCATTTTCCGCTGATGCAGCCGATAAGGCTGAAACTGCTTTTTGAAATTCCCAATCACCCCTACAACGCTTCGCTGACGGACAATATCATGCTGTTTTTGTGCGTCGTGGGAACGGCTTTGGCGCTTATCGGCATCTATCGCGCGATTGAACGGAAATTTCCGAAAATCAAGGACGCCGGCATAGCGGCGGCGGTTGCTTTATTGGCTTTCCGTATCAGCAGAAATTTCTAATCATGCCCGAAAACGAACACATGATTTCCGTGTCCAGCCTGCCCGAATCGCGGGACAGGTCGTTAATCGTGTAAAGGTCGTCCAGCAAAACCGCTTGTGTCAAAGCCGCATCGGGAACACCTGTCGCATCGCAAGTCAACAGCCCCATGGAAATCCGGCCGACGACAGGCGCGGCAAAGCGGCTGTTTCCCGATTTAAAGAACACTGTGCCGCCCGACGTTCTGGGGATTCCGTTCGCGTATCCGATTGCAACGACGGCGATTTTCGTTTTTCTTGGCGCCGTCCACGTCGCACCGTAGCCGACCGAATCGCCCTTTTCGACCGTTTCGACCTGCACAACGGGCGCGGTCAAGGTCAAAACAGGCTTCAAATCCGTTTTGTCGGGAAACACGTTGATTCCGAACAATGCCGCCCCCGTGCGAACTTCACCGATCTTCAGCGTCGCGGGCTTGATTAAAAACGCATCCAGTCCAAGGCTTGCCGCCGCGGGGCGCAAAGTTGCCAACACCGTTTCAAACGCCGCGAACTGTTTCGCGTTTTGGGTTTGGACGGCAGAATTTGACAGGTCTTCGGCGGCGCAGGACAAATGCGTCATCACGCTTAAAATCCGCTTGTCCTTCTTTAAAGCGGCGTAATCGCGCACACCCAAGCGGTTAAATCCCGTTTCGACGTTCAAAATGTAACCGCCGCCCCAAACCTCCGCCTGTTTTAAGCTTGAGATAACGGGCGTCAAGCGTTTTTCAACAAACAGTTTCACACTTTCTTTGTCAACGCCGTTCAGCACGTTGATTTGCAAATCGGGAAAAGCGCCGCGCAGTTCAGCGCCCTCCTGCGCGGTTGAAACGTAAACCGCCCCCGCGTTCTGCAAAGCCCGCGTGATTTCGATTGCGCCCAGTCCGTAGGCGTTCGATTTGACGACGGGGCAAACGCGCGCCCCCGTTATCCCGCGCACGGCTTCAAAGTTTTGGCGGACGGCATTCAAATCAACGGTCAGGCACGGACGGTTCATCGCAAATCCCCCTCAGATAAAAACGGCGAAACAGTAGCATTTTTGCGGACTTTCGTCAAACAAAGCTTTTGGCACGGCTTTTGCATAAATCAAGGCAAAGCGAAAGGATTTTTGCCATGGACGTATCGGTTTTCAATTACCTTATCAGCACGACGGATTCGGACAATCCGTTCGGTGTTGCGCCCGCGCCTTCTTCCGCCCCGAAAAACGACATTTCGACGGGCGAAGCGTTTTTGAACGTGTTAAATCAAGTTCGCAACGGCAAAACGGAAAAATCGTCCGAAGCCGTGTTCAGCACGCTGACTTCGCGCGCCGAAACGTCCGCCAACGCAAAAAAAATCGGCACGTCCGACAATGCGTCGCAAAACGTGCGGGTGATTAAAGTTCACTTGAAGCGCACACGTTCGTCGTCAACGCTGGCGAAAGCGGAATCAAAACCCGCCGAACAGCAGCAAACGGGGCAAAAGATTCCGACCATGGACGCGGCGCAAAAAACGGAACAGCCGCAAACCGCCGTCCAATCCCCCGTTCAAGCGGATACCGTCAAACAATCGGATTTCGAGCAGAAAACCGTTGAACAAATCACGGAAAAAACGGACGCTTTGCCGACAGACGCCACCGCGGCGGACATTTTGCTGTTTGCCGCCTTGCCCGTTGAAAAACCCGTCGAAACACCCAAATCGGAATCTTTTGCCCCCGTCGAAACCGAACAAACCGCCCCCGTTGTGCAAAACGATCCCGAACAGGCGGACGCTTTGCCTGCAACCGCCCCCGAACAGAGCGAACCGACGAAAATACAGAACGAAACAGCGCCCGTTCAGATAAAGCAAGCCCCCGTTCAAACGGTTGAAAAACCGCAAGACTTAGTCCCCGTTCAGACGGCGGACGCTCCCGTAAACACACCCGCCGTCAAGCGGGAAACGGCACAGCCCGTTTTGGAACAAACAGCGGAAATCCGCCCCGAACAAACCGAAGCCGTCCCCGTTGAAACCGCGGAAATTGCCGTCAAGCCGCAAATCGAAAAAGCGGAAATCAAAGCGGTGAAAGCGGAAACAAAACAAACGCAAATTCAGCCGCAACAGACGGAAACCATCGAAACCGCGGACGCGCCCGAAGCCGCCCCCGAACACTTTGAACGCGCGGCAAAGCAAGCCGAAAAACTGGCGCGCGACTTGCCCGCCGACACAAAAATCGCGATAACGGTCGAAACGCAGACAGCTCAGCCCGCCGCCGTTTTGAAAACGGCAATCCCCGCCGAACACAAAGAATCCCGCGCACCCGTAAAAGCGGAAGCCAAAACGGAACAGGCGGAATCTTTTGCCCCCTTGACGGCGGAAACGGCGCAAACGGACCCCGCCGCACCCGCGGCACAGGCAACTCCGCGCACGGTTCAGCCGCAACAGCAGGAACAACAGCAGCAAATTCAGCCGAAAGCGGATGCTTTTCAACCGCTGTTCGCGCCCGTTCAAACCGCCGCGCAAACCGTTGAATCCGCCGAAATTTCAGCCTCCGCGCCCGCTTCTGTTTCCGCCGTGTCGAATGCGGCGGCAAGCCCCGCGGTTTTCACCGCCCCGAACGAACTGAAAGGCAAAGCGGTTTCAGCCCCCGTTGTTGCGCAAAAGCAAACGCCCGTCAACGACTTGGTCGACCAAATCAAAGTCAAAATCACCAAAGCGTTCAAAGACGGCACAAACAAAATCGAAATCGTTTTGCGTCCCAAGGAACTGGGCACTATCCGCGTCCGCCTTGAAACCGGCAAGGACGGCAAGACGACCGTTCATCTGACGGCGTCGCGCGCGGAAACAATCGACATGCTCCAGCGCGACGTTTCCGCGCTGAAACAGGCGCTTGACAGCGCGGGACTGAACACCAGCGACCAAGCTTTTACGTTCAATTACCGCGGCGAAGAACAACAAAATTCTTCACCCGAACAAAAAACGGCAAGCTTTTTGCATAATGAAGCACAGGCGGAATCCGAAACACAGGATTCCCCCGAAGAATCAAGCAATCACGCTTTGAACATTCGGGTTTAAGAACAGGAGGACACCATGGCAGACACAGCGGCACTCAGCGGATTGGGCGCGTTAAGCAGCGCGCAGGCGTCGGGCAAGGACTCCTCGTCGTCGAAAACGCAACTGTTTGAAGATATGGAAGCGTTTTTGTACCTGTTGACCCAACAGCTGAAATATCAAGATCCCCTTGACCCCATGGACACGTCGGAATACACCAACCAGCTGGTTCAATACGCGCAGGTCGAACAAAGCATTCAGACGAACAGCTATTTGGAAACGGTCATTTCGCAAAACGTCAATTCGATGTCAGCGCAGTCGGTCAGCTATATGGACAAAGTCGTGCAGGCGTTAAGCGACTATGTGCCTTTGCAGGACGGGTATGCAAAATTTTCCTACATTCTGTCGGCAGACGCGTCGAACTGCGTTGTGGCTTTGCGCGATTCGTCGGGCAACTTCGTCAAAACGTTTTCGGGCGTCGAAGTATCGCAGGGACGCCACGAATTGACATGGGACGGCACGGACAACAACGGCAACAAATTGGAAGACGGCGCGTATACGCTGGTCGTCACGGCGACGGACGCTTCGGGCGCGTCGGTTGAAGTGCAGAAAACGGTTTACGGCAAAGTTACGGGCGTTGCGTACGACGGCGAAACGGTCGCCATCGGCATGGGCGCCGTCGCCGTCGATATGAACAACATTTTGGCGATTCATCAGGACAGCGAACTGACCCCGCCGAAATCGGACAATTCGGAAACACAAACGGTTTAACAACAACGGAATTTTGCCGCACAGAACAACGGCAAAACACTTTTTCAGGCAGAACCGCCGCGAAAAACGATAAAGGAGAAAGTCAATGAGTTTATTCGGTGCTTTAAAAACGGGCGTTACGGGATTAACGGCTCAATCCTCGGCGATGAGCATTATTTCCGACAACATCGCCAACGTCAACACCGTCGGATACAAAGCGGGTTCCGCCAGTTTTTCGACTTTGGTCACCAAACAGACGTCGTCGACGGCGTATTCGTCGGGCGGCGTGCAATGCCGCAACAGAACGGGCATCGACGCCCAAGGGCTGCTGAGCGGCACGACCCGTTCGACCGACCTTGCGATTTCGGGCAACGGATTTTTCGTTACCACCTCGACTTCCAATCCGGGGGCGGAAGACCTGTACAGCTACACCCGCGCGGGATCGTTCGAGGTTGACGAAAACGGCTATCTGCGCAACGCGAACGGCGCGTATCTGCAAGCATGGCCTTTGCAGGCGTTTGACGGTTCGGAAAACGCGTCTTTGGTCAAAATCGGCGAAAATATGTATATGAAAGCCTACTCCGACGAAACGGGTTCGACCGTCTATGTCAATGACAACGTCATCGATTCCAAGAATATGAAGTCGATTAACCTGAACACCATCGGCGGCACGGCGCAGGAAACGAAGAACATCCGTTTCGGCGCAAACCTGCCGTCCGACGCGCCCGTCTACGACCCCGCCAAACCCGAAGACGGCGGACGCTACAGCTCGGCAGTACTGGTTTATGACTCGCTGGGCAATTCGCACAACGTTACCATGACGTTTACGAAAGTCGAATCGGGCGCTTGGTCAATCGACCTTGAAATGCCGTCGGGCGCGGCGACTTTGGTGACCTACAGCCAAAGCGAAGTCGTCAACGACGCGACCCCCGACGTGTATTCGGCGCGCGCTCAGCTGGAATTCACGTCCATTCCGACGAACCATTCGACCATTGCCATGGAAACGAACGGCACAAACTACGTGTTTGAATTCACGACGGACGGCACGACGACCTATTCGCCGAAAGCCAACGAAAAAGTCATCGCCGTCGACATCAGTTCGGGCGTTGTGACGACCGCGGACGCCGTTGACAAGTTCAACAAAGCGATTCAAGCCAACATGCCCAGCGCGGGACGCTTCACGGTATCGTCGGACGGCAAGTCGATTCAGGTCGAACAGTCCAACAGCGGCGCGGCGGTCAAGTTCAACGCGGGCAAATGCAAAGCGGTTTTGCAGTCCATTGCGAACCCCGATCCCGAAACGAACATTGCGACGGGCGAATTCGAACTGCCCGAAATCGACTGGGACATCAAAAACACCGCCCGCGTCGATTTCGTCAGCGACAAACCCGCCGATTATCTGAACAAATCGGTAACAATCGGCACGAACACTTATGTATTCTCCGATACCGACGCCGCGAAATCCGAAGGCGTCGTCACCGTCAACATCAGTTCCGCCATTGACAAAAAGACGGGAACCGTCAGCACGGTCAAACTGGTTCAGCTGCTGAAAGCCAAAATCAACGACAACGAACCCGATTACACGCGCTATGTCGCGTCGGGGTCGACGCTGGAAATCAATCCGACGTCGACGGGCGCGAATATTCTGGTCAACAGCGGCAATTCGACGTCCGTAACGTTCCAGAACACGAACCTTGCCGCCTATGTCGGACAAACCATCCGCATCGGCGACAAAACCAACAATCTGGATGTCGAATTCGAATTCACCGACAACACGGGCATCGTTTCGGGAACAATGCTGGCAAACGGCAACATCGCCGTCAACATTGCCGATTTGACCGACAAGGACACGACCGACGCTTTGCCGATTGCCGTGATGAACGCGCTGTATCAGACGATTCAGACCTATTACGACAAACACGAAAGCATCGAAAACCTGTCCAACTATTTCCAAGTCAGCGGCGCCACGCTGGTTTCGACAGGCGATTATCTGGCAACGACGGCGACGACAAAAAACACCATTAACGTCAATCAGCAAACTTTGACGTTTAGGGGAACGAATGCCGCGACTTATGTCGGCAGCACGGTCGGATACAACGGGGAAACATACACGTTTTCCAAATTCGGCACGACGACGGGAACAAATATTGACATCACCGACGCGATTCAGTCGCAAACGCTGAAGCTTGGAACAAACCCCGCGGACGGAAACACCATTACCATCGGCGGAACGACGTACACGTTCAAAACAACGCCAGCCGCGGCGAACGACGTCGAAATCGGCGCGGACGCCAAAACGACTTTGGCGAACTTGTGCGCCGCCGCGGGACTGGTTGCCGGAACGGGCGTTTCGATTGTTGACGACACGCTGACACTGAGCAACGGCAAAATCGTTGAAATCGACGCGGGCACTTCGGGCGCCACGCTGACCGAATTGGTTTCTGCGGAAGGCGTAATGACCCTGTTCGCCGAAGCCATCGGCAAAACCGACTATCAGCAGGGCGCACAACTGACGCTGACGAAATACGGCGCCAATCCGTTCGACGGAGGGACGACCACGGGCGCGGCGCAGGCAGGCGGTGTTACGACAGTGGCGGAAGCCATGATTTCCACCGCTTCGACAACCGGCATCGGCGCGGGTTTGAGCATTGTCGGCAAAAACAACGGCAAGCAGATTAACCAGCCCGAAAACACGGGATTGCTGGCGATTACCAACACGTTTTCGTTCAACAACGTCGACGGCGCGCAAAGCGGTGCGAAAATCGCTGGCGTCCGCTTCAACGCCGACGGCACGCCCAAAGAAATCAATATGGGCAACGTCGCGATTGAATGGGCGAACGGTGCAAAGGACATGACGGGCAATTATTACGAAAGCTCGCAAATCAACCTGTACATCGGCGACACGAACACGGCAAACGGCTTGACGCAGCTGGCGGGCAAGTACACGACGAACTACACGACGCAGGACGGCGCGAAGTACGGCAGCTACACTGGCGTTTCCGTATCCGAAGACGGCATTGTCACCGCCATTTTCGACAACGGCGAAACCCGCGCGATTGCCCAAATCCCCATTGCGACGTTCGTTGACGCCAATTCACTGGAAGCCTTGACGGGCAACATCTGGATTGAAACAACGGCATCGGGCAATGCGACGCTGAGAACGGCGGGCGAAGGCGGCGCGGGAACGATTTCCGCCAGTTCTTTGGAAGATTCCACCGTCGACATCGCGTCCGAATTCACCGATATGATTACGACTCAGCGCGCCTATTCCGCGGCGTCGAAAATCATCACCACGGCGGATGACATGCTTGAAGAACTGCTGACGATCAAGCGGTAATTCCAAAGCTTTCTCCTTTAACTCCCCCCTGCCGGATTTTTTCGGCAGGGGCTTTTTTTATGCGAACGCGCGGGAGTATCACAGCTGACGAACCGACGCGGCGTCTTCACCGCCTTAAATCGCTTTTGACGATTGTGACGGCAGGAAGCGAGAAACGCAGGCGCGCAAGCGTACCAAAAGTACGTGCGCAGCCGAGTATCACAGCTGACGAACCGACGCGGCGTCAAAAGCGATTTAACATTTGTTAATAGAATCGGCCTATGCTATAAGATAAAAAATTTATCTGTATCTGTTTGGGATGACAAAGTGAATTCGTTTCTGCAAACGTTGAAAAATCTGGGGGCGGCGCGGTTGGCGGCGATGGGCGGCGTTGCGCTGTTTTTGTTGGGATTTTTGATTTATTTGGCGTCCAGTTTGGGCAAAACGGAAATGGCGGTTTTGTTTAATGAACTGGATCCGGCCGATACGAAAAAGATTATCGCCCAGCTGGATGAACAGAATGTGCCGTACAGGCTGACTAAAAACGGAACGGAAATTCAGGTGCCGGTCGCGGATTCGCTGAAGTTGCGGATTCAACTGGCGGAAACGGTCGGAGCGGGGAGCGTCGTGGGATATGAAATCTTTGACAAAACGCAATCCCCGGGCGTCGGACAAGACGTTATCAATCTGCAGATGCTGCGCGCGTTGGAAGGCGAACTGGCGCGCACGATTAAAGCCATCGAACATGTGAAGAGCGCGCGGGTTCACTTGGTGATGCCGCGGCGTGAAATGTTTTCGCGCGAAGAACAGAAACCGTCGGCTTCCGTTATCGTGAAAATGGAAGAAAAGCAAAAGCTGTCCGCAAAACAGGTCGAAGCGGTGCAAAAACTGGTCGCCGCCGCCGTGCCGAAAATGGAAACGAAAAACGTGTCGATTTTGGATACGCGCGGGACGTTGCTGACCAAAAACTTTGCCGACGACGAACAGATGGAAATGTCCAACAACGAAGAAATGCGCCGCGATTACGAAACGCGGCTGACCCGCGCCGTGCAGGCTTTGCTGGAGCAGTCCGTCGGACAGGACAAGGTGCGCGTCAGCGTGTCTTTGGAAATGGATTTCGATCAGCTGGTCGTGAACAAGGAAACGTACGATCCCGATCAGCAGGTTTTACGGTCGTCGACAACGGTCGAAGAAAATTCAAAAACAGACGAAAAAGAACCGATTGTCAGCGTTCAGCAAAACCTGCCCGACGCGGAAAACAAGGCTAATCAAGTTACTTCGCAATCCAACAGAACCGAAGAAACGGTCAACTATGAAATTTCAAAGCAAACGGTCAGTCAAATCCGCAAACAGGGCGTCATCAAACGCATATCCGTTGCGGTGATTGTCGACGGCAACTATAAAATATTGCCGGACGGCACGCGCGAATTCATCCCGCGCGACGAAAAGGAAATGGATTTGCTGGCGGCGCTGACGCGTTCGGCCGTCGGATTTGACGCCAATCGCGGCGATACGGTCGAAGTGGTAAATCTGCCGTTCTTCAACCCCGAAGATTTGCTACGGCAGGAAGACCCGATTTTGTTCATGGGCTTTACAAAAGCGGAAGTGTTGAAAATGATAGAAGGCATCGGTGTTGCTCTGGTTTCCGTTTTGGTGATTTTGCTGGTTGTGCGCCCGCTGGTCGTCAAAGCGTTTGAACAGCCCGAAGACAGCTCGGACGAAGAAGAGGAGAATCTGTTAATGGCGGGACAAAGCGCCGATATGCAGCAGCTGACGGGGCCCGCTTCGACGGCTCTGTCGGAAAACGAACAGCTGGAAGAGTTAATCGACATCGCCAAAGTCGAAGGACGCGTCAAAGCGTCGTCCATTCGCAAAATCGGCGAAATCATCGAACAACACCCGCAGGAAGCGGTCAATATCATCCGCTCTTGGCTTTATACGGAAAAATAGGAGCTTGACCCGTGGCGAACGCGATTGACAATTTCAATGTTCTGACAGGTCCGCAAAAAGCGGCTATTTTGCTGATGTCTCTGCAGGAAGAATATGTTTCCAAAATCTTTTCCCTGCTGGAAGACGAGGAAGTCCGCGAAATTTCCGTCGTAATGGCGGGATTGGGAACGGTGTCGTCCAATACGGTCGAAAAGCTGTTTTTGGAATTTGCGAACGAAATTTCCAACCCCGGAAAAATGATCGGCAACTATGAAAACACGGAACGGCTGCTGATGAAAGCCTTGCCCAAAGACCGCGTCGCTTCGATTATGGAGGAAATCCGCGGTCCCGCCGGCAAAACCATGTGGGACAAGCTGGGCAACATCAACGAACAGGTGCTGGCGAACTATCTGAAAAACGAATATCCGCAGACGGTCGCGGTCATTTTGTCGAAAATCAAGGCCGACCACGCCGCGCGCGTTCTGTCTTTGCTGCCCGAATCGTTTGCGATGGACGTGATTATGCGTCTGCTGCGCATGGAAGCCATTCAAAAGGACGTGCTGGACGGTTTGGAACAGACTTTGCGCACCGAATTCATGAACAACCTCGCCCGTTCGACGCGGCAGGACTCGCACGAGCTTATCGCGGAAATGTTCAACAACATGGACCGCAACGTCGAAGCCCGCTTTATGTCGGCTTTGGAGGAACGCAACCGCGAATCCGCCGACCGCATCAAGTCTTTGATGTTCACGTTCGAGGATTTGACCCGTTTGGATTCGCAGGGAATTCAGATTTTGCTGCGCAATGTGGACAAGGACAAGCTGGCTTTGGCGCTGAAGGGCGCGTCCGATATCATCAAGGATTTGTTCTTCCACAACATGTCCGAACGCGCGGGCAAGATGATGAAAGAAGACATGGAGGCTTTGGGGCCGGTACGTTTGAAAAACGTCGACGAAGCGCAGGCTCTTATCGTTCAAACGGCGAAAGATTTGGCCAACAACGGCGAAATCACGATTTCCGACGCCGCGGGACAGGACGATATGGTTTATTAAAGGCTTTTGACGAATGGCTAAAGAATACAAGTTCATGTTTGACCGCCGTTTCGACGACGCCGAAGACGATACGTTTTCAGCGCCTGCCGACATGACGACCAAATCCGTGGACGGTATTCCTTCGATTTCCGAATTGCTCGACACGCTGAACACCCGCATGGAAAATACGGAAGAGCGGCTGGAAGAATCCGCCGAATCGCAGACAGAGCAGGAACAGCCGGCGGAAGACGACACTCCGGCTCCGGAGCCTGAAACGCCGCCTCCCGCCGAACCGGCGCCGCCCGTTTCGCTGCCCGAACCCGAACCGAAAGTGATTTTCAAAGGTTTTTCCCAAGAAGAGCTAGACGCCGCCAAAGAACAGGCGTTCACGCAGGGAAAGCTTGAAGGACAGGCCGAAGGGCACAAAGCCGCTTGGGACGAAGCGATGGCTTCCGTCGAAAAACAAACCGCCGACAGCTTGGAGCTGATTTTGGAACAACTGCGGGCGTTGGCGCCCGTCGCCGCGGAAACGGCTGAAAAATCTTATGCCGCCGCCGTCGATTTAGCCATGGCGGTTTGCCGCAAAGTTGTGCCGACGCTGTGCAAAGAACGCGCCGCCGATGAAATTCGCCTGTTGTTGGAAAAGAACTTTCACTTTTTAAAAGAAGAGCCTAAAATTACCGTCAGATTGAATCCGTCCATGGCGGATGCGGTCAAACCGTATATTACGGATTTGGTCAAAAAGGAATCTTTTGCTGGCAAAGTCGCCGTCGTGCGCGACGAAAGCATCCCTGCGGGAAACTGCAAAATCGAATGGAAGCACGGCGGTGTGGAACGAACGGCTCAAGACGTTTTGAATCAAACCGAAGAATTGTTGAAGCTTTATCACGAAGGGGATAAATCCAATGGCTGAAGAAACGCATGAAACATCTTTTTCCGACGAAGAAAAGGAAGATTTGGAACTGCATGATTTGAACGCTTCCGCGGAAGTGTCCGCGACGCCGTCCATGGCTTCTTCGCGTTTTGACGAAGAAATCCCCGAAAAACCCAAATCGTCGGCCGAATTGGAAGCCGTGTACGATGTTCCCGTTCAAGTGTCCGCCGTTTTGGGCAAATCCAGCATGCAGGTTCACAAACTGCTGAAACTGGGACGCGGCGCCGTCGTTCAGCTGGACCGCAAGGTCGGCGAAGCGATTGACATTTACGTCAACAACCGTCTGGTCGCGCGCGGCGAAGTCGTTGTCATCGACGACCGTTTGGGCATCACAATGACGGAAATCATCAAATCGGAACGGAATTAAAGCCATGCGTCTGCTGTTAATCGGATCCATGAACGGGCAAATCGGGGCGGCAAGCAAAATCGCTTTGCAAAAAGGCGGTTCCGTCACTCTTGCCGAAACCGTCGACCAAGCGCTGGAAATGTTGCGCGGCGGCGTGAACGCGGATTTGATTATGGCGGATGTCAAACTGGACATTTATACGCTGATTGAACGGCTGGACGCGGAACGGATACGCATCCCCGTCGTGGCTTGCGGCGTCGCCGCCGATGCGCGCGCCGCCGTCAAAGCGATTAAAGCGGGCGCGAAAGAATACATCCCCCTGCCCCCCGACGCGGAATTCATCGGGTCTGTTTTGGCGGCGTTTTCCATGCAGACGGAAACCGTCATTTACAAAGACGCCGCGACGGAAAAGGTTCTGCAGCTGGCAAAGCAAATCGCACCGTCGACGGCCAGCGTTCTGATTACGGGCGAATCGGGAACGGGCAAAGAAGTTTTTGCTAAATTCATTCATGCGAATTCCAGACGCGCTTCCGCTCCGTTTGTGGCGGTCAACTGCGCGGCGATTCCAGAAAATCTGTTGGAATCCGAGCTGTTCGGTTATGAAAAGGGCGCGTTTACGGGCGCGGTCGCGCGCCATATCGGCAAATTCGAGGAAGCGAACGGCGGCACTTTGCTGCTGGACGAAATCAGCGAAATGGACATTCGTCTGCAGGCCAAACTGTTGCGCGTCTTGCAGGAACGCCAAATCGACCGCATCGGCGGGAAAAAGCCCGTTGACGTTGATGTGCGTATTCTGGCGACATCCAACCGCGACATGCGGCAGGAAGTGCTGAACAAAACTTTCCGCGAAGACCTGTATTTCCGTTTGAACGTCGTGAGCTTGGCTCTGCCGCCCTTGCGCGAACGCAAAGGCGACATTCTGCCTTTGGCGGAATATTTCGTGAAAAAATATTCGGAACTGAACGATCTGCTCGTCAAGCCTTTGGCGAAAAAAACGCAGGAAAGGCTGCTGGCTTACGATTGGCGGGGCAACGTGCGCGAATTGGAAAACACCATGCACCGCGCGGTTTTGATGTCGACGGGAAACGAAATTTCCGAAGACGCCGTTCTGCTGATGCCGTCCATTGAACAAACGCCCGCCGAATCGCACGCGGGAACGGACACGCTGGTCGGCAGAACCGTTGCCGACGTCGAAAAGGATTTGATTATCAGCACCTTGAAGCACACTTTGGGCAACCGCACGCACGCGGCGAACATTCTGGGCATTTCCATCCGCACCCTGCGCAACAAGCTTAAACAATACATGGAAGAAGGCATCGACGTTCCGCCCGCCCCCAACGATTTCGGATAACGGGTGAGCCATGGCTAAAAACCCTCTGACCGTCGGCGGCGCGCCGTCAGCGCAAGACATCAAGCAAGGACTGTTCAATCTGGGCAAACGGTCGGACATCGCGCTTGCGCTGGGCATCGTCTGTATGCTGGTGATTCTGATTCTGCCGCTTGCCCCGACGCTGTTGGATATTGCCTTGGCGTTGTCTTTGACGTTTTCGGTATTGGTGCTGATGACGTCGATTTTCATCGAAAAGCCGATTCAGTTTACCTCTTTTCCGCTGATTTTGCTGATTTCGACGCTGTTCCGTCTGGCGCTGAATCTGTCGTCGACGCGTTTGATTCTGGCAAACGGCAACCGCGGCCCCGATGCCGCCGGCCACGTTATCGCGGCGTTCGGCGGCTTTATCATGAGCGGCAATTTCATCATCGGCGTTATCGTGTTCGCGATTTTGGTGCTGGTCAACTTTATGGTCATCACCAAAGGTTCCGGCCGTATCGCGGAAGTCGCCGCGCGCTTCGCTTTGGACGCCATGCCCGGCAAGCAAATGGCGATTGACGCGGATTTGTCGTCGGGATTGATTGACGAAGCCGAAGCCCGCAAACGCCGCGACGAACTGTCGCAGGAATCCAGCTTTTACGGCGCGATGGACGGTGCGTCGAAATTCGTGCGCGGGGACGCCATCGCGGGACTGGTCATCACTGCCATCAATATCATCGCGGGCGTTCTTATCGGCGTTTTGCAGCAAGGCATGCCCTTTATGCGCGCCGCCGACACTTATATGCGGCTGACGGTCGGCGACGGTCTGGTTTCGCAAATCCCCGCTTTGATTATTTCCGTCGCCGCCGGCATCATGGTGTCCAAAGCGGGCATTTCGGGCGGGACGGAAAAAGTCCTGTTCGGCCAGCTGTCGCATTATCCGAAATCGCTGGGAATGACGGCGTTTCTGGCGTTTATGCTGGCGACTCTGCCGGGGACGCCCGCCGCGCCGTTTTTGTTTTTAAGCGTCATTTCCGGAACGACCGCCTGGCTGCTTATCCGCCAGCAGGAAAAAATCAAAGAGGAAGAGGCCCGCATCGAAAGCGAAAAACAGCCCGAAGCGCCGCCCCCGATTGTCGAAGAACCGATTTCCAGCGTTTTGAAAATGGATTTGGTACGCCTGGAATTGGGGTACAGTTTGCTGTCCTTGATTAACGAAAATTCTAACCGCCGTCTGACCGACCAGATTAAAGCCCTGCGTCGGGCTTTGGCGCTGGAAATGGGCTTTGTCATGCCCAGCGTCCGTATTCAAGACAACATGCGCCTGTCGCCCAACACTTACGTCATTTACATCAAGGAAACCGAAGCGGGACGCGGCGAACTGCGCCCGAACAAACTGCTGGTCATGGACCCGCGCGGCGAAGAAATCGCTTTGCAGGGCGAAAAAACCAAAGAACCGACGTTCGGCCTGCCCGCCATGTGGGTCGATATGACTTTGCGCGAAGACGCGATGTTCCACGGCTATACGGTGGTCGATTCGCCGACCATTATCACGACGCACATCACCGAACTGGTCAAAAGCAATATGTCCGAACTGCTCAGCTACACGGAAACGCAGAAACTGCTGCACGAATTGGACAAAGACCAGCAGAAACTGGTCGAAGAGCTTATCCCCAAGCGTATTACGGTCGGCGGCGTTCAGCGCGTTTTGCAAAACCTGCTGAACGAACGCGTGTCGATTCGCGACCTGCCCACGATTTTGGAAGGCATTTCCGAAGCCTGCTCCGTCACGCAAAGCCTGATGCTGATTACCGAACATTGCCGTTCGCGTCTGGCGCGCCAGATTTCCAACATGACGGCGGGGCCCGACGGCGTTATTCCGATTGTTACTTTGTCGGGCGAATGGGAACAGGCCTTTGCCGAGTCTCTATCCGGACAGGGCGAGGAAAAGCAGCTTTCCATGCCGCCGACGCAGATTCAGAAATTTATCGTGCGCGTGCGCCAAGTCTTTGAAGAGCAGGCGTCCCGCGGGGAAATGCCCGTTTTGCTGACCAGCCCCGGAATTCGTCCGTATGTCCGTTCAATTATTGAGCGCTTTCGTCCCTCAACTGTGGTAATATCGCAAAATGAGATTCACCCGCGTGCGAAAATCCGCACTTTGGGTCAAATTTAACCAAGGACTGACGCCCGATGAAAATGAAAACCTACATCGCCCCGACAATGTCCGAAGCCATGGACCAGCTGCGCCACGAGCTGGGGGAAAACGCGATTTTGGTTTCGACCCAGCGTTTGGGCGCGGGGGCGGGCGTGCGGCTGACCGCCGCGATAGAGGAAGAAGAAGAAGATTTCGGCTTTGAGATTTCGGATGAACCGAAACAATCCGCCTTTCATGAAAAAATCCGCGGAATTCTGGAATCCCATAACACGCCCGCAACCGTCATTGAAAAAGTGCTGCTTCATTTAAAAGAGCCTGCAAAAAAAACGGAACTGGTGTCTTTTGCCGCGGCTTTGGATGCGACGTTTGCGTTTCATCCACTGCCCGAACACATCAAAGGACAGGCGTTCATGCTGACGGGCGGCGCGGGCGCCGGCAAAACGGTCATCACGGGTAAACTGGCAACGCGCGCGTGCCTGTCGGGACGCAAAGTCGGGCTGATTTGCGCGGACACCGTGCGGGCGGGCGCGGCGGAACAACTGGTCGCGTTCACCAATATCCTGGATATCAGCCTGCTGAAAGCCCGTTCGCCCGAAAATCTGCAAAACCATATTCGGGCCTTGCGAAAAACATGCGACATCATCTTTGTCGACATGCCCGCTTTCAACCCGTTCCAGCCCGCCGACATGGATTATCTGGCGGCGTACACCCAAGCGGCGGACGCCCTGCCCGTTCTGGTCATGCCTGCGGGAATCGACTCTGACGAAGCGGCTGAAACGGCTGAAGCGTTTGCGCAGGCGGGCACTCTTTATTTGCTGGCGACCCGATTGGACGCAGCGCGGCGTTTCGGCGGTATTTTGGCCGCCGCGGACGCGGGCGGATTGCGCGTCTGCGAAGCCAGTATGAGCCAAAGCCTGTCAAAAGGCTTGTCCCCCATCAACGCCGTTTCCTTGGCGCGATTGCTCTTAACGTCGGCAGAATCCGACCTTGAAAGGACAGAATCATGAATACGACAAATACGACAGAACAGGTTTTATCGCTTGCCCCGCGCAAGATTCCCCGTCCGCAGGTGCGCAACATGATTGCCGTCGCTTCGGGCAAAGGCGGCGTCGGCAAAACATGGTTTTCAATCACTCTGGCGCACGCGTTTTCCAAAGCGGGACTGAAAACTTTGCTGTTTGACGGCGATTTGGGATTGGCGAACATCGACATTCAGCTGGGGTTGATGCCCGTGCACGATTTGGGCAGCGTCATTGCGGGCAAAGCGACTTTGAACCAGGCGGTAACGCATTACGACGCGGGCAACTTCGACATCATCGCGGGACGGTCGGGATCGGGCAGTCTGGCGAACATTCCGCTCAGCCGTCTGCAGCTGATTAACGACGATTTGCGCGTTTTGGCGGGGGGATACGACCGCGTCATCGTCGATTTGGGCGCGGGCGTCGAAAAACCCGTCCGTTTGTTTGCGGGTTCGGCGGCGACACTGTTAATCGTCTGCACGGACGAACCGACGGCGCTGACGGACGCGTACGCTTTCATCAAAATGATGTGCATGGAACAGCAAAAGCCCAACATCCGCATTGTTGTCAATTCAGCGAACTCCGCGCGCGAAGGCGAACGGACGTATACGACTTTGCTGAAAGCGTGCCAAGGCTTCCTGCGCATTTCGCCCCCTTTGGCGGGTGTCATCCGCCGCGACACGCGGGTGCGCGATTCCATTCGCAACCAAACGTCGATTTTGAACCGCCATCCGAACACCGAAGCCGCCGAGGACGTTCTGTCCATCGCTCTGCGGCTGAACAAAGAACAGGGATAAAGTGAGCGAATCCGTCACTTTTCCGACGCTGATTCTGTCGCCGCAAGCGGTGCAGGCGAATGTTGTCGTTATCCCGCACGCTCCCGAGCTTTTGCTGGAACTGCCGTTCGCAACCGTTTTGCCTGCCGTTGTTTCGCCCGCCGAAAACCCGACGGAGCCGCCTGTTCTGACATTGACCTTACCGACCGCGGAAACGGTCGAAATCCCTGTCAATCTGCCGCTGATTGCGGAAAAAATGCCGCTGACGGTCAAGGTTATGCCGCCTGAAACAAAAGGAACGGCGGCGCTGAAACTGATTTTCAAAACCGAACCGAAACCCGTTTCCAAACCCGCCGAACCGATTGAGCAAGCCGTCGTTCGCGCCCCCTTTACGCCGCTGAAAACAGAAGCGGCCGTTATGCGGACGATACCCGAACAAATCACGGCGCTGTTTCCCGATTTGACTTCCGTTCAAGCGCCGGACATCCCTGCGGGGACACGGCTTGAAATCGAAATCGCGCCCGAACAAAACGCCGTCCCCGCTTTTGCCAAACAGCATGCCCCCGCCGCTTCGTCCGCAATCCTGACACCTGCAGCGCCTCTGCCGCGAAAAGCGGAAAGCGAAACCGTTAAAATCATCGAATTGCCCAAAGACGCCCCCGCCGCTCAACCGTTTTCCGCGCCGACAAAACCCGCGTTCCCGATGCCCGCGCCTTTGCCGGTTGAAACCGTTGCCGAACCTTTGCCGCCCGCGCCGCAAACGGTCGCCGCCTATGAAACGGCAGACGAAATTTCCCCCGCCGTGCTTGAAAAAAACGTTTTTTTTGCAAAAACGAAAACTGTTTCCGTCCACCTTGACCCCGCTGACGCCAAACCCGCCGCAGCGCCTGCAAAACAGCTTTCCCCGCAACCGTCCGCCGCCCCTAAAAGCACTGTTTCTTTGAAACCGCAAACCGTTTTAAAAGCGGTTGTTGTAAACCCCTTTCCCGATGCAAAATCCGTTTTGCTGACCGAAGCGGGCGTGATTGTGCCGACGGAAACCGTGGCTTTGCCGCCCTTAACCCCCGTCGCGGTCAAAATCGTCGATGTTATTCCGCCCTCCGTTGAACAGCCCGCCGAAAAAACGGTGTGGACAGTGTTGAGCGAGGCCGCCGAAACGCTGTCGAAGACGGATGCTGCAGCGTTTGAAAACTTCAAATCCGTCCTGCCCTCAATCAGCCCGAAACTGCCCGCGCTGATGCTGTCGTACGTCAAAGCGGCGGCTAAAAACGTGCCGCTTGAAACGTGGCTGGGCGAACAGAACGTCGACGCGATCCGCAAAACGGACGGCGGCGAAATTCTGCTGAAACGGCTGGAACGCGAATTCACCCCGAAAAAAGCCGCGGACAGGCAGGAAACGCCGTGGAAAGGTTTTGACATTCCGTTTTTGACGGGAACGGCGGTCGAACCCGTATCGCTTTATCTGCAGCGTCCGCCCGAAGACCTTGACCGCCGCGCGTCAATGCAAAAAGCAGGCGGCGGCGTGCGTTTCGTCGTGGACCTAACCCTGTCGCGCTTGGGCAGAATTCAGCTGGAGGGACTTGCCCACCGTCAAAACAGAACGTTTTCGCTGGTCATCCGCACGCAAAACGCCTTGCCCGACGGGGCGGAGGCTCGCATAAAGTCCCTCTTTACACAAACGCTCGGCGCGCTATCCTATGCGGGCGGGGTGCAAGTCCGTCAAACGGACGACTTTATCGATTTTGCCCCTGTCGAACAAACCAAAACGGGGGTATGGGCGTGACGGATTCCAAAGGATATTACGCGGTTCTGGGGGTGTCGCAAACGGCAACCGATGACGATATCAAAGCCGCGTTCCGCAAACAGGTCAAGCTGTGCCACCCCGATGTCGCCGGCGGGGATAAAGCGCATGAAACCTATATGCTGCTGACCGAAGCGTATCATACGTTGCTTGACCCGCTGAAGCGCAAAGCTTACGACGCGCTCCCCGATACGGCGGCGACGCTTCGTTACGAATTCGTCAAATGCTGCAAGTGCGGCAAACCGGCAAAACAGCCGCGCTACATCTTTTTCACGCGCGGAAACGAACGCATCGGCGGCGTGTACTGCCGCGACTGCGCGTCCAAAGAACAGCTGAAAACATCCCTGCACAACTGGGGCGATTTTCTGAAACGCCCCGCTTATACTTGGTCGACGTTGAAAAGCGCGTACAAGTTTACGCAAATGCCGCCCGACAAAAACTGGGAAATTTTAATGCAGAACGCGCAGGCGTATGAAAAACGCAAGCGCCCCGATTTGGCAAAGGCGATGGGGGAACAAGCCAAAAAATTCGCCCAAACGCCCCAACAGGAAATCAAAACCTGCATTTTTCTGAACGCGCTGCCCGAAACAACAGTGAAAGAACCCGATTTCTGGCGCGTCACACCGTCGGATTTCATCCGCGTGTATCTGCCGCTGCTGGCCGGTTTTCTGATTGCCGTCGTCGGGATTGCCGTGCCGTGTTTCCGCACCGACCGCCTGCCGCCCGCCGCGTCGGATTTTATGCCGAAAGATTACAAACACATTCCCCTTAAACCCGTGTCTTTGGCGCAAAACGACAAAAGCCTGTATTTTTTTACGACCGCACCGCAAACACCGGGGTATCAAGCCCCGTGCGTCGACTGCGGAATTATCGTGCTTATCCCCGAAAAAACGCCCGTGCGGCTGACGGGAATCGTCCCCGACAGCCCGTGGGTGCAAATCAAAACGCCGCGGGGAATCGTCGCTTTCGTCAAAAAAGACTTTCTGACGCGCGAAATCGATTTGCCGTAATCACTTGTCCAAATACGACTGCAGCGCGCGCGCCAGCTGGTCGGGACAGCTTGTCCCCTTGCCGCCGCAATCAATGCCTTTCAGCCGTTCGATGACGTCCGCGATTTTCATTCCGCGAACCAAAGCGCGGATGCCCGCTTGATTGCCCATGCACCCGCCCGCGAATTGCACGTCCTTGACAACGCCGTTGTCGATTTGCGCCAAAATCATGCGGCAGCAAGTGCCGTGCGTCTGATACTGCATCGTTTCCATCAGTTTTTCGTTTCCTTCAACAACAAAGCGATATCCTTTTGTATTTCTTCGACCGACGGGTTGTTTTGAATACGGTAGCGCAGAATGTTCACACCCGCTTTTTGCAGCATTTTTTCGCGGCGCAAGTGACGCTTTTGCTGGTTTTCACCCTCCAGCTCGACCACGCAGACAATGTTCAAAGCGGCGTTGCAAATCACAAAGTCCACGCGCTTCAAATTGAACGGCGCCCAAAAATCCCAATGGTTTGTCGCAATCAAAGCGCGCATTGAAACATGCGGAAAGACATAACAGTCCGCGGGAACGGCCGCGCGCAGCAGTTTAAAGAATTTTTCCTCGGTCGCATCCAATACTTTTTTGGGGCGGTAGTATTTCGCGATGATGTCGCGCTGTTTGTCGCTCAGCCACGCCAAAAAGCACAGCAGCAAATAAACCGCCAGCAAAATGCCGACAATCGACCACACCATCATAAAGCCGCCGTCGGGAATCAGCTTTCGCACCAAAGTCGTCAATGTGTTTTCCATAGCCCGCCTCCGTCCGTATCTAATCCGAATGATTAAATATTATAACGGGTTAAAGGGGAAAAGTCCAACGGTTTAGATTTCCAAACTTTTTAACAACTCCGCCACCGATGCAAAACGACGACTGACCTTTCCCTGTCTGGCATCTTCTATTGCTTTTTTCGTTTCTGTATTTGGAGATTCATTTTTAGGTTGCTGCATCAATACTTACCGCCCTCGTCTGTTCGCCAGTGTTTGTTTGCGCGCGGTTTCGGCGCGGGCGCGGGTTTTGGATTGCCCCGCCGCCAATTTCATCAGCTGTCCCAGTTCGTTCGGGTCTTTGACCGTTATGGTCGGAAAGCATGAATCCGTTTTGTCCGTCAGCCTGTTTTGTTCGCCGTTCAAAACGTGGACGACGAAAACGCGATCCGCCGCGCCTTTGGCTTTGAAGTAGTCGCGCACGGCTTCGACCATGTCGCGGTCGGTGCCGTTTTTGCCGAAGCTGTCGCCCATTACGACGACCGCCCCTCCCCGATTGTACGCCTGTTCCAAAAAGCCCGATTTCTCAACGCCGTTGCGCTTGCTCTGATTGCGGGAACGCACTTCCATCGACCCCGTGGGTTCGACCGTGTAAAACAGCGCGTTGTTCGGGTTTTCGGGTGCGTCTTTCGCGGTCATCATCGCGCGCATTTCCTTGTCGACGAAAGCCGCCATTTCCATGCCCGCCTCGGGGTTGCGTTTCGCGTATTCCGCAACGTTGACATAGCTCAAATGTTTTTTGTATTCGGCCAGAATGTGCCCGCGCGATTCGGGCCAGCGTTTAAAGATTTCCCGCTTCAGCTTCAAAACGTTTTCGCCGATGTAGCGTTCAAATTTCTGTTCTTTGAACGCTTCGTTTTCCGAACGGCTCAGCACCGACGTTTTGCCGTCCTTGACCAGCAAACGCCCGTGTCCCGCCACCGCCGCCGCTTTTTCAAAGTCTTTGACGCCGCCCAGCAAATCATAAAATGCGCCGTCGGGAATTTTTTCGCCCGTCACGTCATCAACGCGCGCGTCTTTCCAATGCCTGCCCGTCACAATGTAATACGCGCTGCCCGATTCGGGCAGGGAAGTCAAGGCGCGGCGGATGTCGGGCTGCATAAAGCATCCCGTTTTTCCCGTTTCGGATTCGTTTTCGGCGGCGTATTCCGCACATCCCTCCAAGCACGACGTTTTGTCCAAATCCGTAAAGACGCTGACAGGCTTTTCGGCGGCAAAGCGCAATAAACGCGCGATATTTCGACGGGATTCGGAATCCATTTCGGTTGCTCCTTTTTCTTCTAAATTTGCCACACCCCGCAAAAAGAATCAATTTTAAAAATTTTTTAAGGGCTGCGGAGTCACACTTGCCCCGTTGAAAAGGATTCGCCATGAAACAAAAACGCACGGCCGCCGCCGCTTTGGAATACGACGAACAATCGGGGAAAGCCCCGAAAGTCACCGCCGCGGGCTACGGCGCGATTGCGGAAAAAATTTTGGACATGGCGTTCGCGTCGGGCGTCAAAGTCAGACAAGACGCCGATTTGGCGGAAATGCTGGCGGCAATCGACATCGACAGCGAAATTCCGCCCGAAGCGTTCGCCGCCGTCTCGGAAATCCTTTCCTACATTTACGAATTGAACGCCTCGGCGCAGCAAGGACAGTTTAACCCATGACGGAACAACGCAAAATTTTAACCCAAGCCGAACAGGCGCAAGCTTTGCTGTCCACGGCATCCGAACTGATGACGGACGGACGGCTGGTCAGCATCGCGGCATTGCGCAAAATGGTGGAATCGCTGTGTTCGGCCGTCGCTTCCGTTCCCGCCGGCGAACGCGCGAATCTTCTCCCCGTCATGCGGGATTTGGTCGCCAAAATCGACGCGTTCCGATCCGAAATGACCGAAAGCTACACCCGTTTGACCAAAGGGGAACAATAATGCACGAAGTGTCTTTTTTATCCGCCGTCATGGGCTTGATTTTCGTTCTGGGATTGATTTTGCTGCTCAGCTGGCTATTGAAACGTTTCGGCTCGCCGATTCTGTCGGGACGGCTGGAGCAGAAAAAACAACGGATTTCATTATTGGAAGCCCGCCAAATCGACCCGAAAAACAGACTGATTCTGTTCCGCTGCGGCGGCAGGGAATATCTGCTGGCGACGGGGGAAACGAATATGCTGATTGATTCTTTTCCCGTTATCCCCGATAATGGCGAAAAAGCGGGGAACAATGATTAAAAAAGCTCTTTCAATCGCGTTTATTCTGTGCTGTATCGGCGTGCCCGCCATGGCGCAAAGCGTCAATATCGATTTGGGCGACAACGGCGGGTCGTCGACCGCGCGCATCGTCCAGCTGGTTTTGCTGCTGACGGTTTTGTCCGTCGCGCCCAGCCTGCTGGTCATGGTGACAAGCTTTACGCGCATCGCGATTGTGCTGTCGATTACGCGGCAGGCTTTGGGCACGTCGCAAACGCCCGCGAACATCATCCTGATTTCGCTGGCTTTGTTTATGACGGGCTTCATTATGACGCCGACGTTTGAAAAAGCGTGGGACAACGGCATTTATCCGCTGATAGAGGAAAAAATCGAAACCAAAACGGCAATCGAACGCACCGTCAAGCCGTTCCACGAATTCATGATGAAAAACGTGCGCGAAAAGGATTTACAGCTGTTCATGGGCTTCACCAAAGCGCAAAAGGTCGAATCGCCCGAAGACACGCCTTTAACCGCTTTGGTTCCCGCGTTTATGATCAGCGAACTGCGCCGCGCGTTTGAAATCGGATTTTTGATTTACGTTCCGTTTTTGATTATCGACATGGTTGTCGCGTCCGTGCTGATGAGCATGGGCATGATGATGCTGCCGCCGTCTATGCTGTCCCTGCCGTTCAAGCTGATATTCTTTGTGCTGATTGACGGGTGGTATATGCTGGTCGGCAGCCTGGTCAAAAGTTTTTCGACGTAGCTTCAGCCTTTCACTTTCCGTCCGTCGCTGTAAACGGCGGTGATGTCGGCGGCGGTCATCAGATAAACCGCGCGTTCAAAGCGCTCTTTAACCGTCAATTTGCGCACGGGTTTCGGAAAACGCGCATCGTCAACAACAATCGCGTGCAGCTTGTCGCTCGTGGCAAAGCCGCCTTTTGCGCCGAAAAACGCGCCCGCCGCCGTCGTTCCCAGATAAAACGCTTCGGCGACCGTCAAAAATTCGTCCGTCCAGTTCGTTTCGATACGTTTGACTTTGGACGCGCGAATCGCCGCCGCGACAACCCGATACATCGCCAGCTGCGCACCGCCCGCAATGTCGGAACCCAAAACGACGCGCACGCCTTCGTTCATCATTTTGCGCACGGGCGCCGTTCCGCTGATCAGGTTCACGTTGGAATCGGGACAATGCGCTACCCACACGCCGTTGTCTTTCATCGCCTTGCGTTCGCGTTCGTCGGAATGGACGCAGTGCGCCATGACGGTTTTGTCGTTGAACAAGCCGTACTTCGCATAGCTTTCCCAGTATTGGGCGCAGTCGGGATGCAGTTCCTTGACCCACGCGATTTCCGACGTGTTTTCGGACAAATGCGACTGCACGGGCAAATCCCGCTCCGCCGCCAGTTTGCCCAGAAAAGCCATCAGTTCGTTCGTGCAGGTCGGCGTAAAGCGCGGTGTCAAAACGGGTTTGATGTGGTCGAAATGCGCTTCATTCAGCCAAGTCAGCGTTTCGCGCATGGATTCTTCGGTCGTTTCGGTCAAAACGTCGCCCGAATTCCTGTCCATGTTGACTTTGCCGACAAAGCCCGTCAAGCCCGCCTTTTCAAACTCGTCCATCAAAATCAGCGTGGCTTTGCGGTGCAGGGATGAAAAGGCGCAAACGCGCGTCGTTCCGTTGGCAATCATTTCTGCCGCCAAAGCGCGGTAGGTTTCGCGGGCGAAATCTTCGTCTTTGAACGCGGCTTCTGTATTGAAAGTATAGGTGTTCAGCCAGTCCAGCAAAGGCAAATCCATGCCCATGCCCAGCATCGGATATTGCGGGGCGTGCATGTGCATGTCGGCGAACGACGGCATAATCAGCGCGTCGCCGTAATCAACCACGGGCGCGCCCGCATACATGTCGGGCAAAACGTCGAACAGACCGGCGATTTTTCCGCCGTCCGAAACGACAAAGCCGTTTTCCAGAATTTTCAATTCGCCCGCCGCGGGGGTATGAACAATATTGCCCTTTAAAATTTGAATCGCCATTTCAGCCTCTGCTTGTCAAAAGTCGCACCCATAGCAGAACAGCGATTTTAGTTCGGTAGAAACTTCCGTTTATACGCAACGGAATTATACGGGCTTTTGTCCGAAAGTTATAATTATCCCCCGAACGAAAGTCAAGAACGTTATCCCAACCATTCCTTCAAAGCTTTTGTCGCGGGCTTTTCAATAGCGTGATGCGCGAACACGCCCAAAACAACGACGGACAGCAATACACCAGCAATCGAAACCGCGCTGTGCGACAAAATCCAGTCGCCGTGTTTGGTCATGCTTAATCTTAAAACGTTATTGCAAACAGCCCAATGCGTTAAATAAACAGCCAAGCAGTATCGCGCCGCTCTTGCAAACATCGGCTTTTCAAAGAAATTCGGGATTCAAATGAAAGCCATAGCAATCCACCGAACAGCGTCAAAGGCGCAAAACGCATCCATTTGTTTTTAATAAATGAAACCACCGTCTTTTCCGGTTTAAAAGTTAGTACCAATAGAAATCCGCTTAAAATAAAGAAAAATTCAACACCAAGCCAACCTGACTGCCAAATTTTGAACTTGACTATAAAGTGACACCACACCACCGCAAACGTGAACACAATCCTCAAAAATTCCAGATTCATCATTTTCGGCAGTTTTTCCGGTTCTTTCGGCACATTCCGGTTTTGATAAACACCGATTGTTCCCATTGCCGTCCAAAATGCCAAAACGCCGATAATTAGAAATTTAAACAGGTTTACGCTGATTCGCCCGTATAGTTTTTTTCCCGCATATTCGTTACCGGAAAGGGCGATCTTTTTCTTTGCCCATCCGCGGAACACTGTTTTTTGCACACCCGTGTTTTCGGGCAAATCAATTTTGAACCATGAAACCGTGCACCCTTTCAAATTAAAAGAAACTTTGCCGTCCGCGCGAACTTTTTGTTTTAAAATCAAAAGGTTGCTGTTTAGCTTTTTACGATAGGACAGTGTCAGTTCCGTTCCCTGCGGCGCGGTGGTGAAAAACGTAACTTTTACTTTGTGGAAAGACCAAACATCCGCTGTCAGACATAAAACGACAAGTGTGAATACCGCCGCGATAATTTTTGATTTCATTTACAAATTCCCTTTAGACCGCCTTTACAGGCGGTCGGGGAATTGAGAAACCATTAGAAAACGAATGATCGCCGCAACCTTTAACCCGATCAAAGGGTCGGGTCTGAACATACGTTACAACTTCCCCGACCCTTCGGAAACGGGGATTAGATTCCGCTTTTAAATAAAGCAGATTATACGGCGTTCATATCAACACCGGTTTTCTAAAAAGGCTTCTCACGGCCCGCGCCTGTTTTTTCCAAGCACTGCCCCGCAACGGTTTTCCGCCGCGGACTTAGCCCGAAAGATACAGGCTGAAAAGAGACCCCCGCGTAAAACGCGGGGTTCTTCCGTA
>ERZ808252.233-NODE-233-length-58844-cov-9.113474_pt1 | contig 58844 bp, 38 predicted proteins | sample MGYA00521242_ERZ808252 | MGnify/ENA primary metagenome ERZ808252 (study PRJEB31516, sample SAMN03275581) | gut metagenome | biome: mammalia-associated habitat; material: feces | host: Papio cynocephalus | place: Kenya | collected 2012-08-07 ... | reverse complement strand
AGCGCACTACGTTCGGGACGTAGGGGTCGGGCGTTCGAGTCGCCTCATCCCGACCTAAATACAACAGCGAAGCAGCTCAAACGAGTTGCTTCGCTGTTTTAAGTTGTTATTCTATCTGCTGATTGGCTGCGTCAGACAATTCAAAAGGTTGAGCAATTTCTCTTTCTTGCTTCTGCCGCATAAGGCTATTTTACCTCATTTATGCGCGCTTCCAGTGCTTCCATGAACCGCTTATACTCAGTCTGAGTAATGTCTACCTTGCCATAACAGTGCGATTCGGGATGGCGTTCCTTGTAGGCTGATCTGACCATTTGGTGCGTCACAATGTTGGAAAGGGGTATGTGATACTCCTTGATGATGGGCAACAGGTACTCTATGGCACTCTGAATCTGTTCCTCTGTTAACGGTTTTTTCTCGGTGTTTCCCTGAAATTCTATGCCCACAGTGAAGTGATTGCACGACTCTTGACCGTCAAGGTAAGAGGGACCGGCGTGGAATGTGACTGCCGTTGGGGGGCAAAGGATGTATCTTGTGCCGTCCGTGTCGATGACACAATGCGCCCCTACGCCTCTTTTCTTGCTTGTCAGGATGACCAATGCGCGCAGTACCGTGGGCGTTGCGGTATGGTGTAGGACTACGCCCCTCACCTTATTGATGGTGTCTCCTGCCGTGTTCGGCGTGGGCCAGCTTACCTCTGGGTACTTGTCTTCCACCTGTTGGGCTTGGACAACGGGTGGGAACAACAAAAGAAGAAGTATCCAAAACAACTTGTTCATATTTCTTTCTCGTTTGTATCAGTTATGTATCAGATTCTCAGAACGCTCAAATCGACAGTCGCGCATACCGTTATTCCACCTCCACAAGCATTCATGCGGTGTGGAATCGTGTGCAATCCTACGCACATCAAAGGTATATATAAATTTGGAAACAGCCCAATATCGGCTTGAAAACCTACAAAAAAATCGGATGGAAGGTGATGTTTCCTCCATCCGACATAACTGATAAAATCACTTTTAGAAGCATTTCGGCTGCATATAGCCTGCCGAATCCTGCCCCCAACAGCGTGATATGTCAACCTTTCCAGAGCCCGTGGAGGTTGCAATACTCGCGTGCAGATACCTCCTTGGCGTCGGTCTTGAACTCTGCAACGGGCTTATCCTGCGGCGTGAGGTACTGGCGAAGCACTCCCTGCGGGGTCACCAATTCTATCCATTGGATGTAATGACCCTCGGTCATCGGGTGCTCCACGGCACCCACTGTGACACGATAGCCGCCCTCTATCTTCTCAATCACAGGCACATGCTTTTCCTTTGCGCCATCAGTAGTATTTTCTTTCAGCAGCTTCATCGGCTCTCCACAGCATTTGGGATGGCCTGGCGCATCTTGTAATACTTCCACTATCAGTCCACATTTCTCACACTTGTAAACTTCATTCTTCTTTGCCATAATGCTCTTGTTTTAATGGTTCGTAAAATGTTATCGTTTGACAGTACAAAGGTAGGTATAGTTTTTGAATACTACAAGAAGGTAATAGGTATATAAAGGCTTTTTATCAGCATTTAGTAATAATTACAAATATAGAGCGGTTTTGCTCGGGTTATCAAATGTCTCCGCCGCATTTGCCTCTCCACCCAGGCTGCTCCATAGACAAGATATATCATAAAAAAAGATTTGTTCTCATCCTACCCATGATATTTGGCAGGATGAGGACAAATCATATTCACTATATCCGGGGCGCGCTCCCGTAAAAGTGAGCACGCTTTTCAACGGAAATCGTCTGATTACTCAGCAGAGAGGGAGTAGCGGCGGTAGTCCAATACGTCGAGCGTCTTGCTCTGGGTCTTGAGCCACTGGGCCACATTCAGCTTTTCGCCATCACCAAATTGGAACTCTTGGTCCACAAGGCAGTTCTCCTTGAAGAACTTGTTGAGGCGTCCCTTGGCAATGTTCTGAACCATCTGCTCGGGCAGATTGGCAGCCTTCTCAGCGCTAACCTTGGTGCGAATCTCGCGCGCCTTGTCGGCATCCTCTTGGGTAAGCCATCCCTTCTTGATGTTGGACTCGATGTGATCCTCGCTATCTACGAGGTTGGCATTGATTCCTGCCTTCTTGATAGCGTTGACAACGGCCTTCTCCACCTGCTCTTCCTTGGTCTTTTCGATGGCCACTTTCAGCTCATCGTCCTTCACACTCTGGGGCACAGCGTCCTCATTGAGGGCAATCGGCTTCATGGCAGCCACCTGCATGGCCACCTTATGTCCAGCCTCCTCGTTGCTTTCGGAGAGCCGAACGATGGTAGCGAGGGTGTGACGGTTCATGTGATCATAGACGTAGAGGTTGTCTCCCTCGAGGAAGTTGTAGCCATCCAGCTCCATCTTCTCCCCCGTGATGCCCGAACGCTGCTGCACAGCCGTGACGGCATCGTCGCCATTGGCGAGCTTCAGCGCCTTCACCTCATCAAGAGTCTTGCAGCGATTCTCCACCGCCTTGTCGAGAATCTCCTGCACCATGGCGACAAAGTCCTTCCCATTGGCCACGAAGTCGGTCTCACACTTCACTGCCACCATTGCGGCAAAGCCTTCCACCTGCTTCACGAGCAGGCATCCGTTAGAAGTTTCGCGGTCAGAACGCTTGGCGGCGATAGCCAGTCCGCGCTCACGGAGCAAGTCTTTAGCCTTGTCGAAGTCGCCTTCTGCCTCGACGAGAGATTTCTTCACGTCACCAAGTCCTGCGCCCGTCATGGCACGCAGCTTCTTGATGTCGTCCATTGTTGGTTTATAAGCCATAATTATCTGTTCCTTTCGTTAATGTATGGTCCTTTGAAACGTTTCGTTGGAGTCTCTGATTACTCAGCCTTTGCCTCCTCAGCCTTGGGCTCTTCGGGCTTCACTTCCTCGGCTTTTTCAGCCTTTGTCTGCTCCGTTGCGGGTGCTTCTTCGCGGCGGGCGCGGCGGGCATTGCGGCGCGGACGGGTTTCTGAGGCTTCCTCAGCCTGCTCTGCGGCAGCCTTTTCGTCAGCCTTCTCGGCCTTGCGCTCCTCCAATCCTTCGGCGATAGCGCCACAGACGGCGGAGAGAATCACCTCGATGCTGTCCTTGGCATCGTCGTTGGCGGGGATGACATAGTCCACTGTGCGCGGGTCGGAGTTCGTGTCGACGATGGCAAACACGGGGATTCCCAGACGGTTGGCCTCCTTAACGGCGATGTGTTCCTTCATCACGTCGACGACAAAGAGTGCGCTCGGCAGACGGGTCATGTCGGCGATGGAGCCGAGGTTCTTCTCCAACTTGGCGCGCTGGCGGCTGATTTGCAGCAGCTCGCGCTTGGAAAGGTTGTCGAAAGTACCGTCGGACATGAGCTTGTCGATGTTGGTCATCTTCTTGACAGCCTTGCGAATGGTGGGGAAGTTGGTGAGCATACCACCGGCCCAACGCTCGCTTACGAACGGCATGTTGACGGAAGCGGCCTTCTCGGCGACGATTTCCTTGGCTTGTTTTTTAGTAGCGACAAAAAGAATCTTCTTGCCTTGCTTTGCAATACCCTTCAAAGCCTCTGCTGCCTCGTCAATCTTGGCGACGGTCTTGTGGAGGTCAATGATGTGGATGCCGTTGCGCTCCATATAGATATAGGGCTTCATGGCAGGGTTCCACTTGCGGTGGAGGTGGCCAAAGTGGCAGCCGGCCTCCAGTAATTGGTCAAAACTTGTTCTTGACATTTTGCTGTTCTTCTTTTGTTTGTTTACGTTCTTTTTTAATTCTCTGTCCAGAATCAACCTGCAAGTAGTCGATATGCCGACACATCGGGTCTTGCCGGTTTAGATACTAAACGAATCTGCTTCCAGCGATTAACGCTTACTGAACTGGAAGTGTGCGCGAGCCTTGGGCTGACCCGGCTTCTTGCGCTCCACGGCACGGCTGTCGCGGGTGAGGAATCCGGCATCCTTGAGCTGCTTCTTGTCCTCTGCGTTGACCTTTACCAGCGCGCGGGCGATGGCAAGGCGCAGTGCCTGGCTCTGACCGGTGAACCCACCGCCGTCGAGGTTGGCCTTAATGTCATACTGTCCCTCCACGCCGAGCAGCTGAAGCGGCTGCTTCACGACGTACTGCAGGATAGCAGAGGGGAAGAACTTGGTGAGGTCCTTCTTGTTGATGGTGATTTTGCCGGTACCCTCCGACAGATATACGCGCGCCACGGCACTCTTGCGGCGGCCAATTGCATTAATAAGTTCCATGCTTATCTACGTTTGTGATTATTTGTACTGGTTAATATCAATGGCCTTTGGCTTCTGTGCCTCATGGCCCTGGAGGTCGGCTCCCTCGATGATAACGAGGTTATCCATCAGCGAGCGGCCCAGCGAACCCTTGGGAAGCATGCCCTTGATGGCGTGACGCAGCATCTTGTCGATACCGAATCTGCGCTTGCGAAGCTCCTCTGGAGTGTTGAAACGCTGACCACCGGGATAACCAGTATAGCGCGTATAGATCTTATCCGTCTCCTTCTTGCCGGTGAATACCACCTTCTCGGAGTTGATAATAATCACATTGTCCCCGCAGTCGGCGTGCGGAGTGAAGTTGGGCTTGTACTTTCCACGAAGCAACTTAGCCACTTTCGAGCAGAGGCGGCCGACCACCTGGTCGGTAGCATCGACAACCACCCACTCTTTTTTCGCTGTTTCCTTGTTGGCGGAAATAGTCTTGTAACTTAAAGTGTCCATAAAGATTTTTGAATAACTACTAAAAAACGTCTTTTAATTTTGATTGATTATAGCGGAAACCTCACGGCGCCTCCAGTCTAAAAGAGACCATCCAGCATTATTCCCGCTGCGACTGCCCGGCAGATTCACTAACCATCGTGTCCGGCCAAAGGCACGACTATTAACACTACCCAGCCCGACAGCTTCTAAGCAAGCTGCCAAAGTCGGATTGCAAAGTTACATATTTTATAGGAGAGGGTATTGTCGTGGGCCTCCCTACTTGGTCTTTTTATGAATATTTAACGTCCATACTTGGTCAATGTGCGCTTATCAGCGCCACTGATGTGCTTTTGTGTCAACTGGATCGTTGGGATGGGGCAGCCGTCGGCCTTGTGCGTTAGGAATGTTTTTTACATTGCTATGTGCCGTTGGAGGGTGGCTTGGAGGACTTTTTACTCCCATGTCTTGACGTGCAGGCTGTAACTCATTGATAGATAAGCACTTAGAAATGCGTAAAATCGGCTTGCAATAGGGCCTGAATCGTGCTGCGAAAGAGGCTGAATCACGAGGTGAAAGAGCCTGTTTTGCAAGGTCATATCGGCCCTATTGCAGGGCGAAAGAATACGTACTGCGAAAGAATAGGACAAAATCGGCAAAAGCAAGCCGTCCAGAGGCCCGCCTATCAGACTCTGGTTTACGTCACCTACGACACAATACCGTCCCGCTTTCTTGGATGAAATGAGAAATAGCCTTACCTTTGCAGTCCGACGCAACGGCAGCCGTCAGGAGTCTGGGTGCCCGCCGTCGCAACGCATCAACACGAACAATGGCAAGCAGTTTGAAGGAAAAGACGGCGCGCGGCCTGCTCTGGGGCGCGATAGACAACGGCGGGATGCAGCTCGTCGGACTAATCTTCGGCATCGTTCTGGGGCGTCTGCTCACGCCGGGCGATTATGGCATGATGGCCATGATAGCCATCTTCAGCGTCATTGCCAACGCCCTTCAGGAGTCAGGGCTGGGGCGTGCCATCGTCAACCTGGAGCAACCCACCGACCGCGACTGCAACAGCGTCTTCTGGTTCAACATCGCCGTGGCGGTCAGCTGCTACGTGCTGTTCTTTTTCCTTGCCCCCGTCATCGCCCGCTACTACCATGAGCCGCGCCTCGTGCCGCTCTGCCGCTACGCCTTCCTGTCGTTTGTGCTCTCGGCACCCGGCGTGGTCCAGTCGGCATTGATGCAGAAGCGCCTCCTGGTGAAGCAGCGCACGAAGGCCAACCTCACCGCCGTGCTCGCCTCGTCGCTGCTCGGCAGCGTCATGGCATGGCAGGGATTCGGCTACTGGGCACTGGCTACGCAGACCAATACCTATATACTTCTCAACACGATTTTCTACTGGCGCATCGCGGGATGGCGGCCATCGCTGAGCTTCGACCCCGAACCCGTGAGGCGAATGTTCCGCTTCGGCTGTAAGATACTGGCCTCGACGGTCATCACCCAAATCAACAACAACGTGCTCAACATCCTGTTGGGCCATTATTTCTCCGCCCGTGCGACGGGCCTTTACAACCAGGCGTACCAGTGGAACTCCAAGGTCATCTACCTGTTGCAGGGCATGCTGGGTGCGGTTACGCAGCCGGTGATGGTCAATCTGCGCGATAACCCATTGCGACAGCTTGCCGCTTTGCGCAAGTTGGTGCGCTTCACGGCCTTCCTCTCCTTTCCCTTGGTGCTCGGCTTCGGCTTGGTGGCCCACGAGTTCATCCTCATCACGCTCACGGAGAAGTGGATTCAGAGTGCGTCCTACCTCGAAATCCTCTGCATCGGCGGCGCATTCCTGCCCATCTCCACCCTTTTGTCCGACTTTATCATCAGCCAAGGCCGCTCCGGGGTGTACCTTGGGAGCACCGTTGCGCTGGGATTGCTTCAGATTGTGTCCATGACCGTGCTCTATCCGCTCGGCATCCGCACGATGATTGTGGGTGCGGTGGCCCTCAATATCGTCTGGACTTTTGTGTGGCTCTTGCTCGGCGCACGGACGATAGGCTACCGCCTGCTGTCCTTTCTGCGCGACACCGTGCCGTTTGGGGTGGCTGCAGCCCTCGTCATGGTGGCCACGGGGTGGGCCACTTCGCCCCTCCAAGCCCCCTGGGCGCTGCTCCTTTCGCGCATAGTCCTGGCCGCCCTGCTCTACTATGTCGTCATGCGGGTGGCTGGAGCGAAGATACTTCAGGAGTGTATGGACTTCGTCCTGCGCCGGAAAACGAAAGGCGGAGCGGACGCATTAGCATCCGTCGAACCGCCTGAAAAACCGAAACTATGAGGAAAACAGATGAATAAGCCTACAGTCTCCATCATTCTTTGCACCTTCAATGGTGCGCGGTACATCCGCGAACAGCTCGATTCCATCGTCGGGCAAACCTATCCGTTGCTCGAAGTCATCGTGCAAGACGATGGCTCTACGGACGATACGGTGGCCATTTGTGAGGACTATGCCCGGCGGTTTCCTTATGTCAAGGTGACAAGAAACGCCCACAACCTCGGTTTCAACCTCAATTTCAAGTCGGCGGCGATGCGCGCCAAGGGCGATTTTGTGGCCATCAGCGACCAGGATGACGTGTGGATGAAGGACAAAATAGAAGCGCTCGTCGGCCATATCGGGTCGCACGACATCTGCTTCTCGACCCATTTGCGGGGTCGCACGCCCTCGCAAAGCCACGTTGTAAGCCCGCAATACAGCCTTGAGGCACTGCTCTTCGGAGGCTTTGCGGGCCATACGATGCTGCTCAGGCGCGACTTTATCCAGACCGATGAGTACTGGATTGACCACATTCATTACGACTGGAGTCTCGCCATCTGTGCCCAACTCCATCGCGGAATCGTCATGGTCGATCGCCCGCTAAACTGGCATCGGCAGCACGCGTCATCGGCTTGCGCCGTCGAAAATCAGACACTGGGCGGCGGAACGGGCGCAGGAAAGGCCACTTGGCAGCCTTATCTCTATGGCTGGCGCAACTACCACGGATTGCAACGAAAGCCCAACTGGCGCACGCTTTACCAATACATCTACGCCCATACCACTGCGCCGGAGTACAGGCTGGCCCATACGATGAGCCGATGTCTGCTCAGCGGCAGTCCCTTTGCCTTGCTCCGCCTTTGCTGGCTCTGCATGAAGCACCGACGTTCGGTGTACTATGACAAGCACGTCCACGGTTTCAAGGGACTCGTCAGGGGCTTCTTCTACCCCTTCATTTTCGCCTATGGCAACGTGCAGTACGACCTAAAGTGAGCACGTCAAGCCCCTTTCCTCCCACAAGGCCGGATAAACCGTAAGTCCTGCGGCTGCGCATGACTGAAGAAGGCGGGACTTATCTTGCGGAAAGATTTGCCCAAACGGAGTTTTTTGCCTACCTTTGCGCAAAACAATCCTTCACGAAAATGAACATCGCACTATTGACTGCCGGCGGTGTCGGCAACCGAATGGGACAGGATATTCCCAAGCAATTTATGACCATTGACAACATACCGGTCATCATTTACACGATGCGGGCCTTTCAGGAGCATCCCCAAGTCGATGCCATTGCGGTGGTCTGCCTCAAGGGTTGGGAGGTGATGCTGCAGGCGTATGCCAACCAATTCAACATCACCAAGCTGCGTTGGATATTTGAAGGGGGCGACAGCAACCAGCATTCCATCCGCAACGGGCTGCAAGGACTGCGCGAGTCGGGCTGCAAGGACGACGACATCGTGCTCGTGCACGACGGGGTACGCCCGCTGGTATCGGCGCGCATCATCAGCGAAAACATCGACCTTTGCCAACGATACGGCTATGCCGTGACGGGAATGACGTGCAAAGAGGCCATCATGGAGAAGGTAGACGACTGCGTGGTGAACATCACTATCCCCCGGGAGCGGCTCGTCCGCACCCAGACGCCACACACCTATCACCTCGGAGAGCTGCTCCGGGCGCACGAGGAGGCGGAACAGAAGGGCGTGGAGAACACGGTCGCCTCGTGTACCCTTATGGCTGAGCTGGGCATCAACGACCAACACCTCGTCATTGGGTCGGAGAAGAACGGGCTGAAGCTCACCCAAACGGAGGACGTGGAGCTGTTTAAGGCGCTCATTCACACTTCCAAGGAGGCATGGCTGAAATGACCTTGTACGACCAGGACATCCGAAAAGCCGCCACGTTCAGCCTCCCTTGGCACCTGTTGGACGGCAAAACCGTCCTCGTGACGGGCGCGACGGGGCTCATTGGCGGCGCCGTCACCGACCTGTTGATGGCTGCCGACACGACGTGCCGGGTCATAGCGTCGGGTCGAAGCGCTGCAAGGGCGCACAAAAGGTTTGCCTGCTACGCCCGGTCGGAGCGGTTCAGCTTCATTGCCATGGACCTCACGCAGCCCCTTACCTGCGGTGAGGACTTCGATTTCATCATCGATGCGGCGGGCGGAGCAGCCCCAAGGCTCTACAAAGAAGACCCCGTGGGCGTGATGCGCTCCAATCTTGTCGGCGTGGACAACCTCTTTCGCTATGGCATCGGCCACGGATTGCGCCGCTTTGTGTATGTCTCGTCGGGCGAAGTCTATGGAGAAGGCGACGGAAGACCATTCTTCGAAGACGGCTACAGCGGCTATGTCAACCCCCTGGAGGTGCGCTCCTGCTACCCTTCGGCAAAGCGGGCGGCCGAGACTTTGTGCGTAAGTTACGGCACACAGTACCACATCGGCGTGTGCATCGCGCGCCCCTCGCACGTCTATGGTCCAGGTTTCACCGAGTCGGACAACCGTGTCTATGCGCAGTTCGTCCGCAATGTGGTGCGCGGAGAGGACATTGTGATCAAGAGTAAAGGCGAGGCGTTCCGCTCTTGGACCTATGTGGTCGACTGTGCGACGGCACTTCTCTACCTGTTGTTGAAGGGGAAGGACGGCGAAGCCTACAATATCGCCGACGAGCAATCCAATATCACCATCCGGGAGTTGGCAGAAATGACAGCAAGGTTGGCTGGAAGGCACGTCGTCTTCGACATACCCGATGACCCTGCGCACGGAATCACCACGCCAATCACCAAGGCTGTCTTCGATACCCGACGCCTTCAGTCGCTCGGATGGCACCCCTTGTGGCACATTGAGGAAGGATTGCGCCACACTATCGGCCTTGATACTGCTGAATAGTGGATGAGAAAAATGTGACGAAAGGCTTGCTTGTCTCCAAAGAAAATGTAAATTTGCCACCAAATCGGCTGGAGAGGCATCTTTTTAAGGCGACACGGGTGTTTCCTCTGGCTGTAAAGAAACCAAGAATCAAGTACAGTGTCGCAGTAATTCTTATTGTTAAGCGAATGAACCCCTAAACTATGGAAACATTAAAGAGCATTCTCAGCGTGGCGATGTACGTCTTCCTCAGCGGCGTATTGTTGTATGTCATCTATCGAGGCGTGCGCAATATCTGCATGGCATGGAAGACACGCAACTGGAAGAACGTTGCTTTCACCTTCGCTGTCTTTGCCGCAAGCATGGCGTTCTTTGTTTGGGCAGACTTCTTTAGGATTTTGGAAGACACCTGCCGCTTCTTTTTCCATGGGCTTTGCGGATAGAGAAGGCAAAGCAGACATGAGCAAAACTGGCCGCCACGGCGTATAGATGATTCTACGTTGTGGCGGCCATTACCTTATTATATATAGCCGAAGCCGACACTATATATAACCGAAGCCGCCAGGATACGTCGGCAAAAGCACCATCCTCTTTATCCCATGCCCTCATGACAGGGCCACATACAGCGCATGGCTCTCCCGCTTCTCAAGCGGTGGGAGCTGCATGTAGTCGCCGTAAAGGTCGGTCAAGTATGCGTGGTAGTCGTGTGGCGCGGGAAATTCCACGCCCTCAAAGGTCACTTTGCCTAACGGCTGAATGCTCGATTTGCTGAACGACACACCGCGACCGTTGAGGACAGGGATGTCGCTGTAGCGTCCTTTGGGGGCCAGAAGGCACACCATCTTCCACAGACCCCGGAAAAGCAGCAGCTTGCCACCAAACCAAAAGAACTCCGCAAACGACCGTAAGGAGTAGGTATGGCTGTGGTGCAGGATGGCGTTGCTTCTGGAGATGCCCCTCGTGAGTCGCTTGATCCACTTGCGGGAGATGTCGGGGTAGTCCTCCATGGGGAAGATGTCGACAAACACTCCCTTGATGTAGGGCGGCGCGAAGAGGTCGCCCGGCTCGATATAGAGCGACTTGAGGTCGCGTATTTTCACTATCGGCTCCGTGCAACTTGGGTCGGTGTGCGGCGACTGGAGAAAGAGATGGGGCGGGAGTTCACGGGGCGCGACCTCCTCAAACCGCCGTTCGTCCTCTACCGACATGGCGATGTCGATGTCGTCATCCCATGGAATGAAGCCCCCATGGCGCACCGCGCCCAGCAAAGACCCGCCGTCCAGCCAGTAGGCAATGCCGTGTTTGCGGCAGATGCGGTCGATCTCCTTCAGTATCTCCAGCTGCCTGAGCTGACAGGCACGGAGGTTTTGGCGGATGTTTTCCTTCAGAAATTCTTGATATTTTTCCATTTTCTAAGTCTTATTTCACCAGATAGCCGACGAGCAGGCTGCCGTTGTAGACGAGCAGATAGGCCGTCAGCAGGGCGATTATTCCTCGCAGCAGCCACCGCATCCGTGAGGAAAGGCGGAAGAGCAACACTCCGATAAGAATCGGAAGAATGAAAATCCAGTGGGCAGACATGATGTACACCTCGTTCAACCCGAAGCCCAGCCCGACGTGTAGGAGCACATCGCAACAGAACCAGGACAGCAAAATGTACACCAACCGTGTGGGATGGGCGCAGAATATGCCTCCCAGCGCGAGCGCCACCACCACCGCTACCACGCCATACTGCCACCAATGGTTGTAGCGGACGATAGCCGGGCGGTCCACACTGTAATCCTTCAGCAGCTCCTTTTGGTGAAACTGCAGACTCTCACCCAGCAGGTTCTCGACAATGGCCGGCCCACGTGAGGTTGATACGTTGGTCTGTCGCAAGAGAAAGTTGTCCGCAATGGGCTTTCCGCCCCGTACTTTCATCTCCTTGTCGTGCGTCTCCAGCTTGGCCTTGACGGTGCTGTCCTTTTGTATTTTCTTTTCCAGCATCGCCTTGCCCCGTGCCTCTAAGGGCTTGATGATGGTCTCGTTCTGCCACACCCCGGCTCCCACGAAGAGCGCGACGGGCACGACGACAACCGCCAACAGGGTGGCTGGGCGCAGACAACGACGCCCACGGACGAACCATACGGCCAGCCACGATTTGGCAATGTTGCTCAGTGTCGTGCCGCCCGTGAGCGTAGTGAGCACCGACACCAGCCAAAGCGGCTGCGGACGGGGCGACATGGCGAGCCAAAGGGTGAGCAGCAGGAAGAAAAGCGAGAGGCAGAAGTGGTCGGGAACGAGCAGGGAGAGCATCACCATCGCAAAGGAAAAGAAGAGCAGGGTGAGCAGATGGGCGTCCGTCCGGCACAGACCGACCGTGGAACGGAGGAGGCGATAGAGGAAGATGAGGGCGTAGACGCCCGCGAAAATGGTCAGGACAGAGACGAGAAAGACCGCGCAGTTGGTGCCGGTGAGCTGCTGCAGCCCCTGGTTGACCCAATAAAGCGGGGAGAGGAGAAGGGCATAGAGCGGGTGGCGTGGCAAGTCGTAGTAGATGCGGGCGGAGGAGACGAAGATATAGCTGTAGTCGTCGAAGCCCGAAAGGTGCATGCGGTTGTAGAAGATGCTCCAGAATCCCAGTTTGCCAGCCTTGTAAAACGACGCGGGATAGTAGGCCCACATCAGTGCGTGCAGCCCAAGCAGCAAGAGAAAGGAGGTCAGGGCCAATCCACGTTCCTCCCTACGGATGGCGAAAATGTTTTTCAAAGGCTTTCCTGCTATACTGTCAATCATGGCGGTATCGGGTTTCTTTTTATTGAAATGCAAATGTACGCATTTATCTTGAAACGGGAAAGGTTCTCCCTATAATTCCCTCTTGCTGCCCTGCTTTGCCGACTGCTCGCTCCCATGTGGACTCTGTCGTTACGCCTTGTGTAACCTTTTGATTAGTAACGTGTTACATAATCTACGGTTTCCTCGGCTGTGTGGCGTAAATTTTTAATTTATTTTTCTCCAACTTTTAATTTAAAAATTTCGAGTTTTTAAATTAAAAATCCGTCCGATTCCACCTCTTTCCCTTAGGCTTTGTACTGGGAAAGGGTGGCAAAGTCATTGCTTTCGGTTCGCCATATTGCGTTGCCTTCCGTCCGTTGTGTACCATTGGGGTGGGTGAGCGACGGCGCACAAGAGCACAAAGACAATTTGTTGGGTGCGTCTTCTGTTCCGTTTTCTCTCCCCATCCTGCTGCAAAATTCAGGCGGTAGAAGCACAGGTCAAGTCATTTTCTGAGGGTTCGGCTGGCTGAGTGGGGTCAAATTATTGGACAAAACATTTGCTCATTCATTTGAAAATAAGTAAATTTGCACCCCGTTAGCGGAACGAGGCCATCCAAGAGGGTTCTTCAGTGGGTTCATATTGGTGGATGGCGGGCATTCCGCAGGATAATAATTCGATTCACAATACATTGAAGACATTTGAAGAACTGGGCGTTTCTGAACCTATCAGAAAGGCCATTGAGGAATTGGGCTTCGTAAATCCTATGCCCGTTCAGGAAGAAGTAATCCCCTATCTTTTAGGCAATCGCAACGATGTCATTGCCCTTGCGCAGACTGGCACGGGCAAGACGGCCGCCTTCGGCATCCCCTTGCTCCAGCGCATCGACCCCGACAACAAAGAGACCCAGGCCATCGTGCTCTCGCCTACGCGCGAGCTTTGCCTGCAGATAGCCGATGATCTCAACGCCTTTGCGCGCTACATGTCCCACATTCACATCGTGCCTGTCTATGGTGGTGCGAGCATTGAGGGGCAGATACGGTCGCTCCGCCATGGCGCGCAAATCATCGTCGCCACACCGGGCCGGCTGATCGACCTGATGCACCGGGGCAAGGCGCAGTTGGACAACGCCCACAACGTGGTGTTCGACGAGGCCGACGAGATGCTCAACATGGGCTTTCAGGACTCCATTACCGAGATACTCGAGGGCATTCCCGAGGACCGCAACACGCTGCTATTCTCGGCAACGATGAGCCGGGAGATAGAGCGCGTGGCCAAAGGCTACCTCCACGACTACAAGGAAATAGTGGTGGGCAGCCGCAATGAGGGCGCGGAGAATGTCAATCACGTCTATTACATGGTCAATGCCAAGGACAAGTACCTTGCCTTGAAGCGCATCGTGGACTACTATCCGAAGATTTACGCCATCGTGTTCTGCCGCACCAAGCGCGAGACACAGGAGATAGCGGACAAGCTGATACGCGATGGCTACAACGCAGAGTCGCTCCATGGCGACCTCTCGCAGCAGCAGCGCGACCTGACGATGCAGAAGTTTCGCAGCCACCTCACCCAGATTCTCGTGGCGACCGACGTGGCCGCCCGTGGATTGGACGTGGACGATCTGACCCATGTCATCAACTATGGGCTGCCCGACGACATAGAAAGCTACACCCACCGGAGCGGACGCACGGGGCGTGCGGGCAAGAAAGGCACGAGTATCTCCATCATCCACTCGCGCGAACGCTCCAAGATACGCGCCATCGAGAAGGAAATCGGCAAGGAGTTTGTCGACGGAGACCTGCCCACGCCGGAGGAAATCTGCAAGAAGCAGCTCTATAAGCAGATGGACGACATACTCAAAACTGATGTGGACGACGAGCTGATAGCCCCCTATATGGAGGACATCAAGCGCCAGTTTATGTACATCGACAAGGAAGATATCATCAAAAAGATGGTCACCGTGACCTTCGGACGCTTCCTCGACTACTATAAGGATGCCCCGGAGATAGAGAAGCCCAGCTTGAAGGGCGCACGCAAGGAGCGCGACAGCCAAGGCAAGGGCAAGCGCAACAGGAGCGGAAAGCCCGAGGCAGGATATGTGCGGCTGTTTATCAATCTCGGTAAGATGGACGGATTCTATCCCGGCGAGGTGATGCAGTTTGTCAATAAGCACGTCCATGGCCGTCAGGAAGTGGGCCACATCGACCTGCTGGCGCGCCAGAGCTACATCGAAGTGCCGCAGGAGGATGCCGCCATGGTGATGCGTGCCCTCGATGGAACGGTGTACAAGGGGCGCAAGGTGCGCTGCAACGATGCCAACGAGAGCCGCCCGCCGCGCGAGGACCGCAAGGATTCCGGACGTCGTTCGTCGCGCCAGGGCAAGGCTTCGCGGGGCGATCGCGACGGAAAAGGCCGCCGTGGGAGCAAGATTGACCGCGAGCGGGCGTCGCGTCGTGCCGCGAGTGTGCCGATGTACAACGACCAGCCGGCGGAACGCCACTTCAAGAAAGACGACTGGAAGCGGCTCATGAGCGGCAATGCCGACACCCAGCTGCGTGGCGAGGAGCCCGACTTCAGCGAGGAAGGATGGGCGCGGCGCTTCCCTAAGAAGAAGTAAGCACCACAGAAGGCATAAAAAAACGGCCATGAGGCAACCCTAAGGTGGGTGGTCTCATGGCCGTTTTGCGTGGAGTCGGAGGTCAGTTCTTTCCCCCGAGCAGCTTTCTTAGGACAAACCAGGCGTGCATGGCCACCGTGCTGACGAGGCCGTAGTGGCGGCACATGACCCGGAATCGCTCGCGGAGCGAGGCCTTGTGGTGCAGGGTGGTCTGCCCTTCCTCCATGTATAGGGTCGTGACCGCGGGGATGCGGACGAGCGGAAGGTGCTGCTCGGCCGCCAATTTCATGATTCGGATGCACCAATCCACATCGGCAGAGTAGCGAAAATGGGTATCGTAGGGGGTCTGTCGGGCCAAGTCGAGGCGGGCGTAGAACGACTGATGGCAGACGAGCATGCCGTGGCGGAACGACCGCCAAGTCAGTTGGCCTGACGGGTGCAGCCGCCTGTGGCGCAGGAAACGCCCCCCGCCATCGACGATGTCGGTGTCGCCGTAGAGCACGGCGGGCATTTTGCCGTCCTGGACGGTCTCCGCTGCCTGTGCGGCCAGCTCCAGAGTGCGGCCATCGGCAAAGGTATCGCCCGCATTCATATATACAATGTAGTCGCCGGTGGCCAGCCGAAGCCCTTTGTTCATCGCGTCATAGAGTCCCTTGTCCGGCTCGGACTGGATGCGGACGTGGTGACCCTTCCCTGCCTTGTCCGACGCTTGTTGGTATTTTTCAGCCATGGCGACCGTGTCATCTTTCGACGCCCCGTCGACAATGATGTGCTCCACGTCCTTGTAGGTCTGCCGGGCGACGCTGTCAAGGGTGCGCTGCAATACGCCGGCGGCGTTGTATGTGATGGTAATGACGGAGAAAACGATGCTCATAATCCATACTTTTTATAGGTCAAAGCCTGGTTGTACACTTCTATATAGCGCGAGGCGACCGACTGTTGGGAGTAGTCGCGGCGCACCTTCTCGACGGCAGCGTCGGATAGGGCGGCGTAGTCGGCCTCGGCAAGTACCCACCAGATGCCCTTGGCCAGGTCGTCCGCGTCGCGGTATTGGGCCACATAGCCGTTGCGCTGGTGCTCTATCATCTCGGGAATGCCCCCGACATGGAAGCCCACGCACGGCACTCCGCAGGCCATTGACTCCATAATGGTGTTGGGAAGGTTCTCGTCGAGCGACGGAATCACGAAGACGTCGGCTGCATTGTAGACTTCCACAATCTGCCGTTCGTCGCTTACGTAGCCCAAAGGGTAGGAGTTGAGGGGCAAAAGGCTGGCCATCTCTTCGGCATGCCCGCCCAGAATGGCCACCACAGTGTCCTCCCGCATCGACGGATGCTGCGCCGTCAGCTTCCCGATGGCCTCGGAAAAGTAGGCGATACCTTTGCGTTGGAGCGTGACTCGCTGCGAAACGAAGAGTATGACGCGCTTGTCGGTGGGCAGACCACACCGCTTCCGTGCCTCGTGCTTGTCCATCCTATTATATATATGGGTGTCGATGGGGTTGGGTATGCACGCTACGTTCATCCCATAGAGCAGCCCACTCTGCCTGGCTTGGGCTGCGAGCCACTTGCTGCAGGCCACAAACAGGATGTTGCTGCCGTGGTAAAGTGCCTTCTTGCGGTTGAAAATGCGTGTCGCCACGTCTTTCTTGCCGTGGTGGTGGGGCAGGTACTTGCAGTGGTGGCAGCCTTCGAGGTAGGCTTTGCAGCCGAGAGTGACATGGCAAATGCCCGTGGCGGGCCACAGATCGTGCATCGTCCATACGACCGGCTTGCCGCTGTGGAGTATCTTTCGTATCGATCCGAGCGAGAGCATTCCTTGGTTTATCCATTCCAGATGGATGATATCCGCTTCCCGAAACTCCGGGAGCGAGGTGATGTCCGTGCCCGCATTGGCCATGTCCAGCTCGAAAAGGTGGTCGCGATGGAAGTGTAAGTGGCAAAAGATGCACCACCGTTCCCACAGGAAATGGATGCGCTGGCGTATCTTCCCGGGCATTTCCACCACCGTGATGTCGCCCGATTCCTTGTGCGCGACAAGCATTTTGGCCTTCACTCCGTTGTTGTTCAGCGCGTCTTTCAGCCGCCGTGAGGCCACTGCTGCGCCTCCCGTGCGCTCGCTTGTGTTGATAATCAGTACTTTCATAAGTCCCTCTGATTTTGGGGAACAAAGTTAATGGAAAAGAATTAAATAACCAAGTGCGAGCGTATAAAAATAAATGTTTGCGCGCACACAGCCTTGATACAGGTCAATTAATTGCATATTACGCGATTTTTCTTGCTCGTTTTGTTGGCGGAAGCAACTGAAGGCAGTACCTTTGCAGTGTCAAAAGGTTAATAGATTGTTTAGGTTAGTAGTAATAGATTTAGGTTTTTAGTTATTTTATTAAGGTAAAGGTTTAACAGATTCGGTAAGGATGACAATGGAACTCTGCGAGGAGTCCTTGTAATCGAAGGATTTTTAGTTAAACATACGTTACTTAGTATACGCCAGGGCTTGCGAAAGTCTTGGCGTTTTACTTTTCTATTTCCTTGTCTTTTTGTGACTTTGGCCAGTCCGTAGCTTTTCTATTCCCTTGTCTTTTTGTGACTTTGGCCAGCCCATTGCTTTTCTTTTCCCTTGCTTTTTCCTGACTTTTGCCAGCCCATTCCTCAAGATAGGGTGGGCGTTAGGTGCTCTGTGCGTGGGTGTTTGGGTTTGCTTGAGGCGACAAACGTGGCGTTGTCGCAGGGACGAAAAGGGACGTAGACCAACGAAACCGGCCCGGTTGGCTTGCTTTGCCAATCGGGCCGGTGGTTGTTTTGACGCACGCTGACCTTTTGGGGAAGGGCATACTGGCCTCCTTTCAGCGTCAGGTCAGGGTGTGAAAGGGTCGATTACTTCACGGCAACCTTCTGCACTTTGCTGCCCTGCTTGACGATATAGACGCCTGCGGGGAGCGATGCGGTGCTGTTACCGACGCGCGTTCCTGCGGTGGTATAGACCTCAATGGCGCCATTTGCGGCCTCAATCGCAGCGGCATCGATGCCAGTGGGATCAGCCGAAACGGTGTTGGAAGGCGCAGAGTTCACGCCAATGCGGTAGCAGGCGACCACGTTATACCTGTCGGTCTCGGTGCCCTCTGCGTCCGTGTAAGCCGTAGTGGTGACTTGATTGCTGCTTGCCACCAGCGCATTGTTGCGATAGACGTTGTAGCCCACCACCTCAAGCGGCGCGCTTTCGAAGCTGATGTCGTCCACCAGGATGGCTGAAGGATCATATCCTGTGGGGTTCGACGGTACGGTTGTCGTATGGACAATGGCGAAGTACTTGGCTCCTTCGGGCAGGGAAACGGTCACTTTCTTCCAGTTGATGTTGTCGTTGAACTGGTCACTGAGCACCTTTGTGAAGTGGTTAGGCTCCGTATCCGTGGTGGAGTAGGCCACATAGAAGTCCTCAGCACCATAGTTCAGGTTGTCACACTGAGGTGCTTTGCCGTAGAAAGTCACCGTCTGTGCCTTGCCAGAAAGCTCCGGTGAGATGATCCAGTCGTTGTTTCCGGTAGACACATCACCCGCATTGCCGAAGCTCATCATGCTCTGATCGCTGCCGTTATGGCCGGCGAAACGCTGCTTGAAGCGCTCCAACGTGGCATCATCCATGCCGTGTGTGGTGCCGTCGCAGTTGAACACGGTGTAGGCATAGGCCGTTCCGTTGCCTGGGAAGGTGATACCGCCGAACGTATTGGTGCGGCATTGGTCGCCGTCATAGAGAATCCAAGGCTCAATACCTTCGGTAAGGAATGCCGTGTAGGTCTCGAAGCCCTCCGTGATGACCTGGTTCTCCAGTGCGGGGGTGCTCCAGGAGAGTGCGATACCGTCTGTTTCCTTCGCTGCCTTGAGGTCTTTCACGCCGGGATAGGGGGAGACCACGACCTTGACCGTCTTCTTTTCGGTCACGTTGTTCTCCGGATATTCATCGTCAGCCCAGTCGGCTTCTGCCCAGAGTTGGAATTCCTTGTCGTTGAAAGGCGTCGTGTAAGCCAGCTCATAGTCCTTGGTTTCACCCGGTGCAATGGTGCCACTCTCGGTAGATACCGTTGTGCCGTTGCTTGTGTGCAGCTTCACGGTGAAGTCCTTGGCATCCTCCAGTCCGATATTGCGGACGCTGATGGTAGCCTTTGCCGGCTCTCCGCCCTGTGCGTGGAGCGGCGCGGTCATGCTGGTCACTACGTTATAGTCGATGGCATCGTTGACATTGAAGTCGTCGAGCATGATGTTCTCACCGTCAGAGATGGCGTGAATGTAGATTCTTCCGTAGCCATTCTCCTTCTTAAACTCCTCATCGGCGCAGTCAACGTTCACCGTTCGCCATCCCGGTTTGCCCTCGAGGGTGCTGTAATCCACCTCAGCGGCGAGCTTCATCTTCTGTCCGTTCACGTCAAGATAGACCTGAATCTTGCTCTGGCTGCCCGGATAAGCGTAGTATTGGAATGAGATGCGCGGGTTGGTGGCGCGGCCCATGGCCATCTTCGGACCCACAATCGAAGCCTGGTCGCCCCCCTTTGCCGGGGTGAACATCAGGGATCCTTCGTCATCGTCGGCTGAGGTGGACGATAATTTGAAGTGCGTCTTCGTGTCATTGTAGCTTGCCGACCACGGACCATTCTCCCATTTGCCGTACGGCCAAGACTCATGGAACGGGAAAGTGTACGGCTCGCCGTAGAAGAAAGGCTCTGCAAAGGCCGTTCCGCCGATGTGCTCCTCATCGAAGTAAGCCACCACCTGATAGAACTTGTAGCCTTGGCTGCCCGTGAGAGGAATGTCGGTGAAGGTGTATTCCAAGTCGGTGAGGTTGTCAACGATAGCCTCTTGATACACACCCTCGAAGATAGCGTACTTCACTTTGGATGCATTGATGTAGCCTCCGTTGGCACCTGTGGTCACGGCATTCCACTTCAGGGTGATGGTTCCGTCGAGATGGTCGTACACTTCCACCTTGTCGGAAACGCCGGGAGTATCTTCTCCGCCCACATAGACGCTGGCTTCGGCCTTCTCCGAGCGCAAATCGCCTACCGTGGAGTAGACAGCGTAGGTGTGATTGCCCTGTTCCACGTTCTCGTCCGTCCATTCCAGCTTCTGTCCCGGGGTAGGATTGGAGATGGTGTGTACTGGGAGGGTGCTGTCGTCGCGGTAGATGGTGCAGCTCGTCAGGGACGTAAGGTCACGTCCGGTGATGTCCTTGGTCGGCGCGGTAAACGCTACGGTCACCTTTTCCTCGGCATTCTCGCCGGCAGTCAGGGTGAGGTCGCTGATTTTCACGGGTGTTCCGGCCGTGGCGGCGGTCACGCTTACGCGGACGGAAGAGAGCAGAAGGTAGCCCGGCTGTTCACTGATGGCGTGGAAACCGATGCGGTAGTTGCCCGTTGTGGTGGGTGTGAAGACGCCCTTCACCGGCGTGGCGCCCGTAGAAAGGGTGTAGCCTGTGATGGCCATAGGGGCTACCACCTGGGTGTAGGTCGTCGGATCGTCGCCCTCGCCAAACGCCACTTCGAGGCGTTGTGCGCTTCCACTGAATGCATCACAGAACCCACCGGTCTCCAAGGTGTATGCCGTGCCGGCGGTGAGGTGGAGGGGAGGCGACACCAACCAGTCGTCGGCGGTAGATGTTGCCGATGCTCCGTTATAGGCAGGAGTACCCGTTCCGAGGTCCTCCCAGGTGTACTTGTCGTTGTTCTTGTCCTCGACGGTCCACACCTTGGTGGTGAGAAGTCCGCTCACGCCACCCCAGTTCTCCGTATAAGGAGAGTTTTCGGTGATGGTGATGGGGTCGCTCGACGACGCGGTCTGTGCCGTTGCCGTCAGCGGAAGGCCCACCGTGGCGATGAAACCACCGAGAAGCCATGCTTGAATTTTTTTGTTCATAGGAAAAAATATCAGTTGTTTGGGATATTAATAAATGCTTACTTGTCACACCGTTCCCCCTGCGTGGCAACACCATGTGGGGGGAACGGCGTGCTGATGTCGCACCCGTCAGAGGGGTGATTACTTGTTCACGCGCTTTGCGCCGTTCTGGATGACGATGCCTTTGTAGTCCTTACCGACCTGCTGTCCGGCGGTATTGTACATCGGTGCGTCCTCGTCGACTGTCGTTTCGCCCTTGGCGTCCTTGATTCCCGTGGCATCTCCCTGGATGATGGTGATGGGCTGGTTGGACGTTACGCCCTTTCCGTGGATCAGAACGTCGCAGCCACGTCCTGCCACCCCCTCGGGAAGCGGGTCGCAGATGAAGGAGATGACGGTCAGACCAGCATACTTATAGCTCTCGTCGTCGACCTTGTAGCTCTTCACCCAAGGCTCCATGCCAGAGAGCGAGTACTGCTCATTGCCCTTGTCGTCATACCAGTCGCCGTTGATTTGCACCACCGCGCCCTCGAAAGTGAGGTTGGGATTGGCGATGGTCGTGCCCTTGCGGCCGTCGTTGTCTATCTGTACGATGCCGTAGTTGTAGTTGTTGTCGCCCTCGGTGGAGTAGTCAACGTAGCCGTTGGCGTAGTCAAACTTGGCGCTCAACGACACGCCCAGCGCGATGCGATTGTCGGAATAGATGTTGGCAGAACCCACAACGCCGCCCACGGAGAGGATGGAGTTGGCTGGTTGCATTACCTTATTATAATAGGGTATCTCACTTCCCGTGAAGCCAACGTCGACACCTTCCTGCTCCAGGCCGGTGATGACGATGGCAAACTCGTCGTCGACGAGGAAGCCGCCGTCCTCACTCTTGAACACGCAGGCGTTCATGTAGTACTTCTGTCCGGTCTCGTCGTCGGTGAGTGTGCCCTGCTCTTCGAGGTCTGCCAGTGTGCAATAGAGTTCGGCAATCACCTCACTGCCCGGCAGCTTCAGCCCGTCGTCGCCCTCCTTCACGTTGGTGACGGTCATCTTCAGCTGCTTGTCGGCAGGGATGGGCACGTTGGTCTTGGAGAGAGCCGGGAGGAAAATGTCCTCCACCCACAGCGGAGCGACCGGCTTTTCGATCACCTGCTGCACGCCATACGCCTGATAATTGTTCTCCGTCACGGTGCCCGAGCCCAGCAAGTAGCCGTTGTTCATCCCGCCAAGGTAGTAGGTGTTCACCTTGTCATCGACGAATTGCAGCGGCCGGATGTACTTTTCGCGCTCGTCAAGCGTCCCGCTCTTCAGCTGCGGATACCAGTACATCACGGCGGGGAGGTCATAGTCCAGCGGACCCCAGTGTGGATTCTCCTCCGAAAGCGTGAAGCTGTCCGTGCCGCAGACGATGGTCGGCAGCGCGTTGGCGGAGTTCATGCGGCACTTCAGGTAGAAGTTGCCGTCGTTGTCGCTGGAGTAAAGGAAGCTCTCCTTGCCCGTGCGGTCGTAGGAAGTGCATGTGCCGTACATGTCGTAGAGGTTCTGGTGCCAGAAGATTTCGCCGCCCTGCGGGGCCACCGGCTCAAACTTGACCTCGTAGTAGCCCGGTACATAGAGGTAGGTCGTGCCGGTAATGTTGCCGTTCTTGGCCGTAGCCTCGAAGGGAACGCCCGCCGGCTTGAGGTAATAGACCGACTTTTGTGCGGCCTTGTTGGCCTGCTGGCTGGGGCGGATGGCCTTTCCCTGAGGGAATGCGGCCGAGGCGACAGCTGCAATGGCAGCAGTAAGGAGTAATTTTTTTACCATACGTGTTGACTTTTCGTTTTCTAAATTATGGATTTTACGATTAATATTCGTTGGCAAAATTAGCCTTTTTTAGGACTATAATGTGAATACGCTTGCTTTTTGGATTGCGAAAACGCGTAATACAGTAACTATTTCCCGTAATTTGGGCGAACAAAAAGTAAGATGAGTGTGCCGCCACGCTATCTTTCTGCCACCTGATTCCCGCACAAGGTCGTTCCGGACGGCCATTTTTTTACCCCTAACTGGTCATTAAGTATGTCTTGGAATGATGGCGGCAATTGGACATTAACATTTCTAAAACAGGCGCGTTGGCCAAGGGATAGGATTGCTCTTGTGCGGCGATAGCCACCCCGTCGTGTAGCCATCCCATTGGAAAGAGAAAAATTTTTAAATTAAAAACTCGGAATTTTTAATTTATTTTTCTACAATTTTTAAATTAAAAATCGGAGTAATTTAGGCTGAATGATAACGCCTTCTACAACGTATTGATATTCAAAACGTTACGTTTCTGCGTACAAGAAGGGCACGCTTCGGCTGCCCTTCAGCCTTTGCCCTCCTGCGTCTTGGACATTTCCTATTGCTTTTCGGTGGACAACGACGGCTCGTGCCCACTGGGTGATGTTGCCTTTGGGTAGCGTGAAGGGGAGGAAGTGCGCTGATTACCAACGCTCCAACGGCTTGGAGCACCCGCCGAACGAATCCCTTTTGGCGTCTTTTAGCAAAAATTCGCTCCAATTTTCCGTGTTTAAGTAAAAATAACAGGAAGCCAATCCTTGGTAAATAAGAATTTTGTAATTTTGCAATGTGTATTCTGCCTTGGTGCGCCTTGCGCCGAATGGGCATCCGGTAAGTGCAATACACGGGCTATTTGTCTATTTAGTGCCGTGTGGTCTCAATGATTTTACCTTTATGATAACAAAATACCTCCTACGCATCCTCACGCTTTTGTCCTGCTGGGCGGCGCTTTCCTTTACCGCCCAGGGGCGCAGCGGCCGTGCCGCCTCGTCGCCGGCGGATGCGTCTGTAGTTCATGCGGCCCGCTCCTCACAACCGCAAGTGACGCGGGTCTCGTCGCAAATGGCCAAGAAAACCGACGCGCAGCTCTCCGCCTTGGGCGACAGACTGCTGGAGAAGAACCTCCTCGACAGTGCGTTGCTGTGCTTCGAGGTGGTCAATGCGCGCGAGGCAAGCGGCAACCGTGCCCTCTATGCGCACACCCAGCACCATGCCGGACTGATTTATTACCGGCAAGGCATCTACGGCAAGGCGATGGAGCGCTACATGGGCAGCCTGCAGATTTGTGAGGAGAAGCATCTGGAGCGGGAGCTTTCCACCCTCTACCGCAACATCGGCAACGTGTACAGCATGTTTCACGACTTCGACCAAAGCTCGGAGCTGTACAAGAAGTCGCTCGCCCTGGCCAGGAAGTTCAAGGACTATGCGCTGGAGAACATGGCCCTCAACAACCTCATCTTCGCCTATACCGACAAGACCCCCGTCTCGCAGTACCGCCGCTGGCAGCGGGAGCTGCTTGCCCACCCGGAGAAACGTGTCCGCTACCAGTATGACGTCTACATGACCGAGGCCCAGGTGCTGCTCTATGAGAAGCAACCCCACAAGGCAATCGGCGCCCTTCGCAAGGCAGTGGCCTACTGCGGGAGCCATAAGCTCCAGCCGATCAGCCTTGCTTCGGCCTACGGCACGATGTCCACGATCTTCCTTCAGCTTGGTCGGCGCGACTCAGCATTGGTCTATGAGCTGCGCAACCAGCAGATTGCCAAGGCAACGGGCAACACCGCGCTCCTCATTACGACCTTTCGGACGCTCTCGGAAATCTATGAGCCGATCAACAAGAGCCTCGCCCTGTCCTATAAGCAGCAATATCTGGTGCTTTCCGACAGCGTGTACAACCTCAATGAGTTCAATGCCATCCGCAATGCGCTCTACTTTCATGAGATGAACACGAAGTCGGAGGCCATCGACAAGCTCTCGGTCGAGAACCTCACGCAGTCGCATACCATCTCCTCGCAGCGCAATGCCCTCGTGATGCTGGTCACTTTCTTGGTCGTTTTCCTGGTCCTGCTGGTCGTCATTGCGCGACAGAAGCACGTCATCACAAAGTCCTACAGGCTGCTCTTTGACAAGAGTCAGGAGGACATCATCACCAAGAACGCCTACATGCAGTCCATCAAGGCGATGGAGACCAAGATAGAGGAGCTTCAGAAGCAGCATGGGGAAGCGGGCAGCAGCGACGGCAATGTCGTCAGAAAGGAAAGAAAACTGCCCGAGATGGAGGCGCTGCAGCGGGTGGAATCGCTTCCGAAAATCGATGAAATGGGCAAAAATGCGTTGCGATTGCCCGAGAAGCTGCGCAACGAACTGCTTAGTGCCATCCTTCATGTGATGGAGAGCACGGAGGCTTATTGCGAGAGCGACTTCGGCATAGAGAAGCTTGCGACGATGGTGGGGAGCAACTCGCGCTATGTGTCGCAGGTGATCAATGCTGTATATAAGGAGAACTTCCGCACCTTCCTCAACTCCTACCGCGTGAAAAAGGCCATGACCCGCATGAATGACGAGGAGCACTACGGCCACTATACCATCCGTGCCATTGCGGAAAGCGTCGGTTACAAGTCGCAGGCCAACTTCATCAACGTCTTCACCAAGATAACAGGCATCAAGCCTTCCACCTATCAGAAGATGTCGGCAGAGCGGAAAAACGCCCCCGTGCGGGTTGAGGAAGACGAGGACGAGGAGTATTCGGAGGAGCCGGTGTGAGAAGATGAGCTTCAGCCTTTAGAAGGACTGCCCATGAAGTAAGGCAGGAGGATGTGCTCATATAATAGGAACAAGAAAGGAAAGTGGGCGGTGGTGCGTCTGAGAATGGCCGCACGCAGAGCGTGGGTGGGTCGACTTTCCCCTTGAGCAGCGACGGCAATGCCGGTGGAGAGAGAAAGTCTTGGGCTGCTTGTCCCACGAAAAGAGCCCTTTATGGTAGAAAGATAGTGTTTTGATTACTATTTTCCGAATCAGTAATAGTAGCCGGTCAGATTCGGTGGAAAGGACGGATGGTTTTGCGTAACTTTGCCGTTGAAACTGTTTGTCAATTCAATTTATTCATAATATCATTTAATTCAATGAAGAAAGAACTACTTGTATCAGCCGCACTTGGCGTGGGTCTGCTCACGATCCCGGCGGTTTCGAGCGCGCAGCAGTTGGTGTCGCGCGCCAAAAGTGCCAACAAGGCGCAGACGGCACAGCGCATCTCCGCGCCCAACGCAAAGCCACAGGGCGTACAGCGTGTCGATGCCATCAACCCTTCGGACTACGGTCAGGTGGTGGACATCCTTACCGAGGACTTCTCCTTGATGAAAACGGGCAGCGTGGGCGCGCCGGACACGGACAATGAGCTGTGGTATGTGCGCGAAGACGGCAACGCTTGGATGACCATGCGCGACGGATATACCCACCAGTCGGGCTGGGGCGGCGGCTATATCTACTCTGCCGGCGGCACAGTGGCCATCGCCAACCCCGAGGAACCGGGCCATTTGAACACCTGCATGGTGGACCTTGGCGACAACGACCAGGTGGCTTTCGTGCAGTTTGACGTCCGAACCGACGACGGACAGCCCGACCAAACGATAATCGTAGAGGGCGCAGAGACCTACAACATGGCTCCGACGTGGGACATGCTCGGCAACTCGCAGGTGGATGGCATCAACAATGAGTGGAAGACCTACACCTTTATGTTCCAGAATACGGGCCACTACAGCATCTTCAACATCTTCCATCCTCAGCAATATCAGGGTGAAGAGCTCGGCAACCTCTACATAGACAACTTCCGTATCTACCAGGTGAAGCCCTATATCAAGATGCCTGTGCTCTACGGACATACTTATTACACGGGCGATAGCTTCCATGCCAACTGGGGAAAGGTCGAGGGCGCAGACCATTATCTGCTCAATGCCTACTGGATTGACGAGACCAACGGCAACGCCAAGGTCTATGCGGCAGAGAATCAGGTCGTGAACGACACCACGTTCACCGTCTCCGGCATCATCTCCGGGCAGAACTACTACTACACTGTGCAAGCTGTTGACGCCCAAGGGCACAAGTCTTTCCAGCCGACTCCAGTCTTAGTGTGCGACCTTGTGGCTCCGACGGACCTCACTTCCACCGACATCGACCAGGAGAAGGGCACGTTTACCGCTTCCTGGGAGCCCGCTCCTTCGGCTGAGCGATACAACTACTGGGCTTTCTGCGACCGCAAGGCCACCGAGGACGGCCCGTTCACCGTCACCGATGAGAACTTCACGGGCGTGAAATGTCCCGATGGCTCACTCGGAGAGGGCTGGGGCTACTCCATGACCGAGGATGAGTGGAAGCAGACTTCCGTCACCAATCCCACCTACTACACCCTCGACAACTACGTCGTCCAGCCCGTCAATCAGGGTGGATGGATTGCAAAGAACGGCTTCCCCTTGGCAGACGGCTGCATAAAGGTCGATGGTTATCAGTATGTTTACAACAACAGCGACGCCGGACTCATCTCTCCGGAGCTCGATTTGTCCAAAGACGGCGGTAAGATTACCATCAATGTGGACCTTTGGGGCGACACCGAGAGCATTGATTACGGCGACGAGGGTGGCGTGAAAGAGTTCACCGCACAGTGTGCCGTGGCCTTGTTCAACTGGGATCCATCCAAGAATGACTACACTCAGGAGGAGCTTATCTACGTGAAAGACCTCAACTCGTCATGGCAGAACCGCACGATTGAGCTGACAAAGGGCAGCACTCGCTCGATTATCGGCCTCTACTGCGTGGGCGCACCTGCCAACTTGTTCTTCGATAACCTCAAAATCACCCAGAATTACAAGGCCGGCGAGTCGCTTGTCGACCCGATTGTCTATCATCGCTGGTGGCAAGGCACTTCCGTTGATGTCCAAATCCCCATCCGCGGCAACTTGGCAGAGATCAGTCACCGCGTAACCGCCATCAAGTCCAACCCATCTACGGGCGCGATTGTGGAGAGTCAGCCTACCGATACCGAGACCGTGGGACGCTATGAGAGCACGGGCGTGGAGTCGGTTAACCTCCTCAGCAAGGCCAATGTCCGCGTGGAGGGCAGCACGATAGTCGTCAATGGCAACGGCCTCGTGCAGGTCTACAGCCTCGACGGAGCCCTGGTGGCCAAGGCAGAGGCCAATGGTCAGGCCCGCATCACCGTGCCTTCGGGCGCCTACATCGTCAAGGCGAACGGCGAAAGCGTGAAGGTGGTATTCTAATAAGGAGACAGAGAGAAGAGGAGTGGGCCGATAATAGGCGCAGTCCCCTTCTCTTTTTCTTTTGGTAGCAAGCCTAATTGCGGTGACAGCTTGCACCTCTCCATCCCTATTCACTGCAAAATTATTGACAAGAAGATAATGAAAAAGACTTTAATGACCCTCGCCTTGGCCCTGCTTTCCTTTGGCATGGCCTCCGCACAGGTGGAGTTATTGGTCGTGCCCAAGGACGGATCGGCACCCGATCGGCTTCGTCTCGACGACATTCGCCACATCGATTTCCTTGGCGACGGCACCACATTCTCCATCAAAACCATCGACCTCCTCTGGTCCTACAGCTTCGACTACGTGAGATGTCTGAAGTTTGACGGACTGGTCAACGACATATCAGCCGCCAGCAAGGCGGAGAGCGAACTCAAGATGAGCTATAAGAACGGGCAGATCTTCGTGAGCGGCATGTGCGATGCGGTGACGCACGCTGTTATTTTCGACCTGAACGGATGCAGCCGCGTCGATCTGCCCCACTATAATGGCCAACCCATCGATGTGAGCGCACTGCCCAAGGGGGCATATATCCTCCGTGTTGGCGGCAAGGCGTTTAAGTTCTTGCGCTAAATCAGCCCTCATTCAGCCTTCCCGCCCAAGCCCATCGCACAAGGACGGAGGCATGACACACCAGCAATCCAGCTGCCGCGGCCTCACTCTGACGCTTCCAATTCGTCGAAGAAATCCGCATAAAGGCAGCCCAAACAGACAGCAATAACCAACAGAATAATGAAGAAAATATTAGCAACCCTTTCCCTTGCGCTGGTCACCCTGGCCGCTTCTGCGCAGGATAATCCCCAACGGCTCATCGTACAGCCGAAGCAAGGCAATGCCAAAGGCTTCCTCGTGGAGCGCATTGACAGCATCTATTTCACCCAAATCAACGGCCGTGTGGCCGCCGATGTGACCATCCAGAGCTTCACAACGGGCAGCACCGGCGACACGATCCGCCTGGCTGTCACCAAGACCCCAGACTGCAAGTCGTACAAGATAGCCTGCCTGCCGACCGCAACAGCCAAGGCATTGACCACCGATGCCGTCGTGGAGCAGTACTTTGACACCTATGTGGGCTCGACCACCTACACCGACGACTTCACCAACGCGGTGATGACCGGCTTCGACATCGACTTCCAGCCCAACTCAAGCTACAGCATTGTCACCCTGGGCTACGACATGTACGGCATCGCTTGCAGCTCGGTGCGCGCCGACTTCAGCACCCCCGCCGCCAATATCGTGGGCAATCCCAGCGTCACCTACAAGGTGATGGAGGCCAAACAGGAGGAGTTCACCATCGACTTTCAGCCCAACGACGACTGCTACGGCTACTATCTCTGCGCTTTTGAGAAGGGAACGGCTGAGCAGCAGTATGAACAATGGGCGCCGATGATGGGCTTTGCCAACATGGGCGACATGATTAAGTCGTGGAGTGGGCAGATTTATACCGCCCGTGAGACCCACCAGTGGACCGCCATGACTCCGGGTACGGACTATGAGGTCTATGTCCTTCCCGTGGATAAGAACAAGAATTACGGCACGATGGTCATCGTTCCCGTCACGACAACAAAGTACGGAGGCACCGGACAGGCCACTGTCGATATCACGATTGGCGAGTTTGGCAACCAGGGAGGCGATTATTACCAGTACGTCACCTACACTCCGAACGACCAGACTTCCTTCATGCGCGACATGATTATTGAGAAGAAGTCCTTCGAAAGCTCCAGCGACTGGGGCAATGGCGATGAAGGCAAGATTCTGGAGTATCTCAAGGACGACCGCGACGGACAAGATCCGTACTGGAACCGCTATGGAACGGATGTGGCACAGTGGACGGTTAATCCCAACACGGAGTACATCGCCTACGCCATCGCACAGAACATCAACGGCGAGTGGGGCCCATTGGCCAAGAAGGAGTTCACCACCGGCGCAGCGAAAGTAGCCCCCAACAAGGCATTTAGCGTGGCAAAGCGCACCGATGCCAAGGTGGGAACGGGCAATATCTTCGTTCCCGGAAAGGCTCCCAAGGCCGTTCAGGCTGCCAAAAAGAGAGGCATCACCCTCGTAGAGGAATAAAACCACGCCACACGATGGCTATTTGAAACAAGGCATCCTGCGGAGAACGAGTGTCTCCGTGGGATGCCTTGTTGCTTGATTGGGCTTATCTCGGGCGTGAGTGATGGATGTTTCAGCACCCCTGCTTGCCCCAACAGTAAGGGAAAATCAAACCCATTGACACACAGAAGGTTACGAACCATCATCCTTTTGAGCCGCTATCGCCCATATTTTTAATTTAAAAACTGGAGAAAAATAAATTAAAAACACTAAATTTTTAATTTAAAAATCTTTGTGTAATCAGCCCTTTTGGAGGGCTATCCGATAGATTTCTATGTCTAAGTGCGGCTGTACGGGCTTTCCGTCTCACCTTTTCCCGCAACCGGACATCAGATTTCGTCCCATTTTAGCCCAAATCGGTCATTAGATTTCGTCCCAGGTTGCTGTTTATTTCGTGCAGGTTGCAACGTAAGTGTTGAAGGCATAGCGGGCTATGGCAAAACACTTACGGCAGCAAGATGCCGAAAGAAACAGTGGCAAGGGGCGAAAAGATGGAGAACGTCTCGTTTTATTGTCGATTTCGATCTAATGACCGATTTGGGTTTATAGTTGGTCTCGTGCTGATGAAAAGAAATGGATTGAATGTATAACGGGCTGTGGCGAAGTGTGTAGGGCCGCAAGATGCCGTAAGAGTAGGCAACAAGGGAGGTCAAGAGTGAAGCCATCCCAAGTGATAACCGACTTTGGCAACCGACCGAATGGCATTTATCGTCTTACAAGATAGTGCCGACGGTCTTCTCATCATTGTGTCATTGTGCTCGAGAAGGAAGCGACAAGCAGGCACGGTAGGGTAAAAATGCTCATGCGTTTTGATGCCCATGCCGTGCATAATCGGTTTGCAAACTTTCACAGTAGACATCGCTGTGGAGGCTAAAGGGGGTTAAATTTTTCAGTTTCAGTGAATATTTCCCCATTCCATCGGCTATGTTGAAGTTTGCTTTCTTCCCATAAAACAGTTTCTTACCCCACTAAAGGGAAGGGGAAACCATGATTTGCGAACAAAATAGCAACTAATTGGGTAAATATTTTGTCTTTCCAGAAAATTTACTTATTTTTGCATCATGATTTCCTTTTCCCTTAAAGAATGTGCAGCATGGCGTAAGGGAAAGAGGAATACTTCAACGAGGCGGAAGCCTTTGCCGACACTTCTGCATAGCAGACCAGTGTGGCGGAAAGCCTAACCAGCAGAAATGGCTGTTGTCTTGTTATCGACAGGCGGCGTACCCACGTTGCTGCTGATACCTGCGACAGAATTGATGGAACTACCTTTTTAATTACATTATTATTAACCGGGACGGTGTCCGGCCGATTCTACCTCCCATCAATGAGGGTGTGTTGGCAGTCTCAGTCCCATTAAAAAATCATTATGAGCAAAGCTTTAAGATTTGTTTGGTTGTCATTGCTGACGCTTGTCTGCGGAATTGCCTCCGCAGGGACGGTCGTTTTTGATCCGACAACCGATGTGAGCAGTGGCAATACCATAACAAAGGATGGCGTTACCATCACTTTGTCCACTGGTACGTTTGCCGCAAGTAGCTACAACGGCACGACGTGCTACGAGTTTTCGCGAGGCGCTACCTTTGAGTTTTCCGTCGCAGAGCCCGCCGGAAACCTCACTTCTGTTACCTTGGAGTATCAGTCATCGGGTGGTTACGCCTTTGCTCGCAACTACACCACCTCAACGGAGAAACTCGCTAATGGAACTAAGACCACTGTAAAAGGAAGCGAGGGCGCAGCGACTTTGACGTTCTCTGCTTACAGTGGAGCGATCTATGTGACCAAGATTACTGTGGATTACCTTGGCGAAGGTGGCGGCACTGGGGGCGAGACTCCAGAGTTTACCATCTCCGAGCTGGCCGCAGGGGCAGCCGATGTGTCTTCCGCAACGATCAACTTCACCGATGCTCAGGTGGTTTATGCCAACGGCAACAACTACATTGTGCGCGAGAATGGGCTGGCACTCGACCTGACCAACACCTCCCTCTCCTTGGAGTTGGGCGCAACACTCAACGGCAAGGTGACGATGAGCTTTGCCTATAACGGCGGTATCATGCAGGCCTCTGACATCGATGGCGTGACCAATGCGGACAATCTGACGCAGACCAACGCCACCTATGCGATGAATCCCATATCGACTACCCCAGCCAACCTGACGGGTTATAAGGGCGATTTGGTGAAGTTGGAGCAGGTAACTCTTTACCAGGACACTTACAACGACTTCGGAATGGGCAAGGATGCCTATTATATCAAGACCGGCTTTAAGTTGTACGCCTACCTCTCCAATGCGGCCGACTTCAGCGACAAGCTCACAGACTTGACCAAGAAGTATGACCTCATCGCCTGGTACAACGCCCCCGGACAGGGCATGGTGCCCGCTACGCTGCAGATAGTGACCATTCCGGACGGACAAGGCGAGGTGGCTCCCACAGCCCCAGTGATTACCGGCGAGGCTGAATTCACCGAGAGCACGCTCGTAACCATCACCGCCGAGGCCGACGCCAAGGTCTATTACACCACCGATGGCAGCACGCCGACACAGGAGTCCACGCTGTATGCCGAGCCTTTCACGCTCACCGAGACCACCACTGTCAAGGCCATTGCCGTAAGGGGCAGCCTGAGCAGCGACATGGTAGAGGCCACTTTCACTAAGAAGACCGCCCAGGTGGAGGGCAAGACCATTGCCGAACTGGCTGAGGGTGCGGCTGATGTGGCTGCTGTGGCCATCAACTTCACCGATGCTCAGGTGGTTTATGCCAATGGCAACAACTACATTGTGCGCGAGAATGGGCTGGCACTCGACCTGACCAACACCTCCCTCTCCTTGGAGTTGGGCGCAACACTCAACGGCAAGGTGACGATGAGCTTTGCCTATAACGGCGGTATCATGCAGGCCTCTGACATCGATGGCGTGACCAATGCGGACAATCTGACGCAGACCAACGCCACCTATGCGATGAATCCCATATCGACTACCCCAGCCAACCTGACGGGTTATAAGGGCGATTTGGTGAAGTTGGAGCAGGTAACTCTTTACCAGGACACTTACAACGACTTCGGAATGGGCAAGGATGCCTATTATATCAAGACCGGCTTTAAGTTGTACGCCTACCTCTCCAATGCGGCCGACTTCAGCGACAAGCTCACAGACTTGACCAAGAAGTATGACCTCATCGCCTGGTACAACGCCCCCGGACAGGGCATGGTGCCCGCTACGCTGCAGATAGTGACCATTCCGGACGGACAAGGCGAGGTGGCTCCCACAGCCCCAGTGATTACCGGCGAGGCTGAATTCACCGAGAGCACGCTCGTAACCATCACCGCCGAGGCCGACGCCAAGGTCTATTACACCACCGATGGCAGCACGCCGACACAGGAGTCCACGCTGTATGCCGAGCCTTTCACGCTCACCGAGACCACCACTGTCAAGGCCATTGCCGTAAGGGGCAGCCTGAGCAGCGACGTGGCAGAGGCCACTTTCACTAAGAAGGCCGCCCAGGTGGAGGGCAAGACCATTGCCGAGCTGGCTGAGGCTGGCACAAGTGAGGACAACGTCACACTGAAGTTGACCAACGCCAAGGTCGTCTATGCCGAGCCAAACAACTATGTTGTCCGCGAGAATGGCAAGGCCATTGACCTGATGAACACCTCGCTCACGTTGCAGCAGGGTGCGTTCCTCACGGGTACGGTGAAGGTCAACGTGACCTATACAAAGGGCATCTTGTCCACTACCGATATCGAAGGCCAGACCAACAGCAACGCTTTGACCATCACGGCGGGCGCTGACACCTTGGTAGATGCCATCAGCTGCGGCTTCTCCGAGGTGGAGAATTATCCTGGTGACGTGGTAAAGGTGCAGAATCTGACCGCTACTGAGTACTATGAGGAATGGTCTTTCACTTCTGAAGACTCGTGGGACGAGCTTTGTCTCAGCAATGGGGCTGACTTTGATTTGGTCGATGGCAAGCTGTATGATGCCACAATGTGGTACAACGGCCGTAAGTATAGCTATCCGTTGCTGCAGGTTATTGAATGCAGACCTTCGTTGATCGCTCCCGAAGCACCGTCCATCACCGGTGCGGAGACGTTTGCCGACAGCACCATCGTGACCATCACCGCCGACAGTACCGCTACCATCTACTACACACTCGACGGCACTGATCCTACGGTAGAGTCGACGCAATATACCGAACCGTTCAAGTTGACCGTGACAACGACGGTGAAAGCCATCGCCGTGGCTGAGGGCTTAGTGTCCGAAGTGGCCACAAAGACCTTCACCCAGAAGGACTATGAGACCAAGACTATCGCCCAGCTCCATGAGCAAGAGCAGTCGGAAGGCCCTGCTTTCGTGACCATTTCCGATGCCAAGGTCGTCTATGCCGCAACTCGTGAGGACGGCACACGCGTGGCTATCCTCCGTGAGAACGGTCAGGCACTCGACGTCATCTCTTCCGTTTTGGATCTTCCATTGGGGGCAACAGTGAGCGGAAAGTTCTTCGCCAACTTCTCTAATAATGAGGGAGTTGTGTCCAGTAGCGACGTGGAGGGTAAGACCAACGCCGACGATCTCGAGTCTGTCGCACCGGGAGAGGGCGCAGAGAACGACCCGGTCGAGACCACTGTCAAAGAGGTGGGCGGCTATCCGGGCGACCTTGTCCTTATCAAGGGCCTGAAGATTATGGTCAGCTCCGGTGAATACTACGGCTATACGGAGAGTTATCAGTTCGTTAGTTTGACTGGTGACGAGCTGCTCTCAGAGATTAAGTCCAACCAGAAGTACGACATTGTCGGCTGGTACAACGCCCCAGGTACTGGTGTTGCAGAGGGCAGAGCCAACCTTTATGTGGTGTCGTTTACTCCTCTGAACGACACGAAGTACAAAGATCAGACGGTTGCAGAGCTGAATGCCCGCACCGACCGTGAGAACAACATCCGCCTTCACCTTGACAATGCCAAGGTGGTGTATCTCCAAGAGAACATTTATGGAGACGGAACCTACGACATTGCACTCCGTCAGGACGGCAAGGCTGTGGTGCTTCACGGTACGGCGCTTGACCTGAAACTCAACAATACGGTCTCGGGTACGGTGAAGATGAACTTCTATGCCTTGAGCGGCATCCCCGAGTTGCGCGACATTGGTGACGGTATCACCAACGCCGACAGCCTTGAGATCACCACATCTGCTTCGGAAGAGCTGGATGCTACGGAGGTAACGTTCAACGATATCGATGAGCACAAGGCCGACTTGGTCATCTTCCGCAAGGTGAAGATTGGCGTTGATGCAGACAATCAGTACGTTATCAAGATGGATGGTCAGGAGATTAAGTTCGTCAATGAGGACGAGAGCCTCGACGTGGATGCCCTGATCAGCAACACGAATGAGTATGATGTGACCCTTTGGTACAACAGTTACATCAACGGGGCGCCCTACTTGGAGATTGTTAAGGCCGTGAAACTTACTGATGTGGGCATCTATGGCGTGGAAGCCAACTACGGAGAGGACGGCGACAGCTACAATCTTCAGGGTGCGAAGGTGAACAAAAACTATCGTGGAGTAGTCATCCGCAATGGCAAGAAGTTCACTCGCAAGTAAGTAAACGTTATCTTATAAGGAAAGGGTGGGGCAGTATTCCCCACCTTTTCTTTTGGAAACACGCTGCATCTCGGATGCACTTCACGGAAAGAAGAAACCCAAAAGAGGTGAAAAACCAGATGTTTCCATAGACATTAACGCCTCCAGCAGAAGAGTTGTTCCTCTGGATGATGTGTGCTTTTTGTTGATTTATTTGTGCCTTAATCGTAATTTTTCCGTACCTTTGTCGTGCTAATCCAACTTTATTAAGCGGATATTCCATCCTGTGCAAGTACGGTACAGCTTGCTTTTAAGTATAAACTAACAGAAATATTATGGGAAATCGGGTGAAGAGAGTGGGTCTATTGTTGTTGCTTTGCGCAACTTATGCCTTGGCGTGCCATGCCGATTGGTTCAAGGGAAAGGTGGTCAACGCGGAGACCGGAGAACCTCTGGCCAACGCAAGTGTCAATAGCGACCTCAACTCGGAGCAGGGATGGAAAATCCACAATTCTACAGAGACCGACAGTACGGGCTGTTTCGTCATCAACAGCAACTGGGAAGGCCGCATCATTTTTACTTTCAGCAACATCGGTTATAAGAAATTCCGCAAGGTGGATTATTCCTATGGCAAGGAGGTAAAGGACACCACAGACTTGGGAATCATCAAGTTGAACCCCACAACCCTGATGATGAAGGAGGTGGAAGTGAAGGCAAACATTCCCCGCATCACCATGCAGGGCGACACTATCGTGTTTCATCCCGAGGCCTTCAAGTTGAAAGAAGGCGACCGTCTCGACAAACTCATCAAGAAACTCCCTGGTGTTGAAAACCGGGATGGGAAGCTATACTGGGACAATAAGCCCATCCGACTGATGATGAATGGCAAGAATGTCTTCGGCGGAGACCAGATAATCAACGAGTTGCCGGCCGAGGTGGCCAAGAACATCAAGCTCTACAACCGTAAGTCGGAGCTGGCTCGACACACCGGACAGGACGATGGGACGGAGGATAATGTGCTCGACATCCAGATAAAACCGGGATTTCTCGACAAGTGGTACGGCATCATGGACGCCTATTACCAGACCACCGACCGCTATATGTTTGACGTAACGGCCAACAAACTCAGCGACCACGACCCGCAGATGGTGTACTTACAAGCCAACAACCGCAACCGTTACATCGACAAGGTCATGCGCATGTCGATGGATCGCAACATCGATTGCGACGGAAAGAGCCAGTATGGCTCCTACAACTATGAGCACAACTGGCAGACAAAGGGCGCAGAGGCACTGTCGAACAACCGCTTTGACATCAGTGCCAACATGGGACACAGCGACGGTTGGGGCACGGAGACGACCTCTACCGAGACCTTTTTCCCCAACGAAGACCGCACCATGTCGCTCTCAAGTGCCTACAACAACGACCATACCCTTACCCCTCAGCTGTCCTCCAAGCTCTTTGCTTACACCGATACCGCCAACTCTGTGCAGGTGGACGTGGCGGCATCGTATGAGAAAACGCGCGGTATTAAAAGCGAAGAGGGCGCATCCTACAGCTTTCAACCAGACCAATTCCAGTATTATCCCTTGGCTACTGCCATGGGAGCGAAGTCCGGCGACCCGCTCTACGAGCACCTGGTGACACGCAACCGCAACTATCAGCGAAGCGATGGCGACTCGCGCAACCTCACTGCCAGCTACGCATGGACCCACTACTTGGGCAAGAAGGGCTCGTTCTCCGTGAACGGAAATACTGTGTTAGGGGGTGAAAACGACGACAAATATCTCCATCGTCAATTGGAATACCTCCGCGAAGGCCGTATGGAAGACCAGTGGCAGCGGTACGATTACACGCAGCATAACCTCGAAACCCACCTCGAAGCCGCCTTCGACTACTGGTTGACGAAGCACGTCTACTTCTATGTGAGCGACAATGTGGGCTACACGCGCCAGCGATCTCAGCGCAATGTCTTTGCCGACACTTACAGCTCGTCGACCAATGAGGGCGGAGCAGCCACCACGCCCGACCCTGATAACCTCCTCGATGCCACCACACGCACATGGATTAACCAGTTGACGGTCAAGTCAACCATCCGCCCCACCAAAGGAATAATGCTCATGCCGCAGTTCGACTGGACCCTACAGCGTGACGATGCCGCCTATCGGTATGGGCAACTCGACACCACCGCCGTGCGCAACAGCCAGCTATTCGCACCGTCCTTCTTCCTAAAATGGAAGATAAACCGTGCGCACAACCTCGATTTGCGATTCGCTTACAGCACCACGGTGCCTGAAATCAACCAGACCTTTGCCTTCCGCAACACCATTGACCCGCTGAACGTCTCCACCGGAAACGCCATGCTGCGCAACACCCACAGCCATACCACCGCGTTTGCCTACCACCGTTTGTGGCTGCGCAAGCAGATTGTGCTCAGCCTCAATGCTTCCTATACCAAGAACATCAATCCTCTGGGAACGCTCTTCAGCTATAATACGCTCACGGGAGTCTACACCTATAAGCCTGTGAACGTCAAAGGCGGCGACCAATGGGAAATAGGCGTCAACTATGATCAAGGGTTAGGTGCCGACTTCCGCCTGATGAACAAGCTCTCCCTGACCACATCGCAGGCCTATGGCTACCTCACCCTCCTCGAAAACGACAGAGAAGCAAGCTCCCTTCCTGCCCTCAACCGCCAGAAGCGGTTTGGGCTGGACAACCAGCTGGAGTTCTCCTATGAGGTGGAGAAACTGCAAATGGCCCTTTACGACAACCTCAACTGGTCGCGGTACCGCTATGATGCGTCGGCGTACAACACCCATCCGCTCGAAAATAGTTTAGGCATGTATGCCACCATCAGCCTCGGTCAGTTTGAGATTTGGCTCAAAGCGGAGGACAAGTTCCGCTCCGGATACCAGACAACGGCCTCCAACGGCCACAGAATCTTGGCCAACGGCTATGTCAGCTACAAGTTCTGCAAGAACAAGTGCAGCTTGATGCTCTATGTGCAGGACATCTTCAACAAGGACATCCTGTATTACACCGACTACAATGCCTATCGTCGTCAGGAGGTGAATGACGACATGATGCACCATTATGCCTACCTAAAGTTCACCTATCGCTTTGATGCCAAGGAGCAGAAGCGTAAGAAGAAGTGACCGGCGCAGGCAAGAATCCTGCGCCTTAGGGCTGGGGCTGCCAGGGTAGTACGGCTTCCTTTCCCCATCTTCAAGTACGTCCCTGCAGCTCCTCCACCCCACTTTGTCCAGCGTCTGCGCTGCCATTATCAAGCATGGGAAGATGAGTCGTCGTCCCCTGCTTGCTTTTTCTTCAAATGGCGCGCACTCCCTTGATTGCCAATTGATAATATTAGGACACCCCAAGTAGATGTGGGCACGTTGCGACACAAGCGGAATCGGCCCTGTTGTCGGGCAGCGTCACCATCCCATTCCACCTAAAAACACCTCTCTTCTATACCACGATATAGCAGATTTTTTGTAATTTTGCAATCAGAAAACAAAACAAACTACACATGATGGAAAAGAAATTCAAGCGCACCACGGTCACGGCGGCCCTGCCCTATGCCAACGGCGGTGTGCATATCGGGCACTTGGCGGGCGTCTATGTGCCCTCCGACATCTACGTGCGCTACCTCCGTCTGAAGGGCGAGGAGGTCGTCTTCATTGGCGGAAGCGACGAGCACGGCGTGCCCATCACCATCCGCGCCAAGAAAGAAGGGGTCACTCCGCAGGACGTTTGCGACCGATACCACAAGATGATCAAAGAGTCCTTCGAGCAATTCGGCATCTCCTTCGACATATACAGCCGCACCACCTCCGCCACCCACAACCGTTTTGCGAGCGATTTCTTCCGAAAGCTCTACGACGACGGCAAACTCATCGAGCAGGAGACCGAACAATACTACGACGAGGAGGCGCATCAGTTCCTCGCCGACCGCTACATCATGGGCCAATGTCCCCACTGCGGCAACCCAAATGCCTACGGCGACCAGTGCGAAAAGTGCGGAAGCGACCTCTCTCCGATGGAGCTGATCAACCCCCACAGCACCATCAGCGGCTCAAAGCCCGTCGTCCGCAAGACGAAGAACTGGTATCTGCCGCTCAACGAGTACCAACAGTGGCTCAAGGAGTGGATACTCGAAGGGCATAAGGAGTGGCGTCCCAACGTCTACGGGCAGTGTAAGTCGTGGCTGGACATGGATTTGCAGCCCCGCGCGATGACCCGCGACCTCGATTGGGGCATCCCCGTGCCCGTCAAAGGGGCGGAGGGCAAGGTGCTCTACGTGTGGTTTGACGCGCCGATAGGCTACATCTCCAACACCAAGGAGCTGTGCGACGCCCATCCTGAGCGTTGGGGATCTTGGGAAAAGTGGTGGAAGGACCCCGAGACGCGCCTCGTTCACTTCATAGGAAAGGACAACATCGTCTTCCACTGCCTCATCTTCCCCACCATGCTCAAGGCGCATGGCGGCTATATCCTGCCCGACAACGTGCCCGCCAACGAGTTCTTGAACCTCGAGAACGACAAAATATCGACCTCTCGCAACTGGGCGGTATGGCTGCACGACTACCTTGTCGAGTTTCCCGGCAAGCAAGACGTGCTCAGATACGTCCTCACGGCCAACGCCCCGGAGACAAAGGACAACAATTTTACCTGGAAGGACTTCCAAGAGCGCAACAACTCCGAGCTGGTCGCCATCTATGGCAACTTCGTCAACCGTGCCTTGCAGCTCACCAAGAAGTATTGGGACGGCGTTGTGCCCACTCCCGGCGCATTGCAGGAGGTGGACCGCAAGGCGATAGAGGAGTTCAAGGACGTGAAAGAGAAGCTGGAACAGCTCCTCGACGGCTTCCATTTCCGCGAAGCGCAGAAGGAAGCCATGAACTTGGCACGCATAGGCAACCGCTACATCACCGAGTGTGAGCCGTGGAAGCTGTGGAAAACCGACCCCGAGCGGGTGCAGACGGTGCTCTATCTGTCTCTCCAGCTCGTCGCCAACCTCAGCATTGCCTTCGAACCCTTCCTGCCTTTCTCGAGCAAGAAGCTGCGCGCCATGCTCCGTCTCGACCATTTCGACTGGCAGGACCTCGGCAGTACCGACCTCTTGAAGCCCGGACACCAGCTTGCCGAGCCGCAGCTGCTCTTCGAGAAGATAGAGGATGAGGCCATACAGCGGCAGCTCGACAAGCTCGAGGCGACCAAAAAGGCCAACGAAGCGGCCAAGGCAGCTGCCGAATACAAGGCGGAGCCCGTCAAACCCAACGTGGACTTCAGCGAATGGGAGAAGCTCGACATCCGCGTGGGCCACGTCAAGGACTGCCGTCCCGTGAAAAAGAGCAACAAGCTCCTGCAGTTCACCATCGACGACGGGTCGGGAACCGACCGCACCATCCTCTCCGGCATCGCCAAATACTATAAGCCCGAGGAGCTGATAGGCAAGGATGTGCTCTTCATTGCCAACCTTGCGCCCCGCAAGATGATGGGCATCGAGAGCTGCGGCATGATTCTTTCGGCCCTCGACTTCGACGGAAGCCTCGCCGTCACCTCGCTCTTGCGTGGGGTGAAGCCGGGCAGTCAGGTGGGCTAAGCGGTGCGGACCGCCGGCAAGAACTGCCTTTCAAAAGACCTCGTGTCCTTTCCTTTGCAGGAGGGTACGAAGCCTTTTGCGTGATGAGGCTTCTGCTTTCTCCCTGTAAAGGCTAACCCATTGTGAGACAATAGGTTAGCTACGACAAAGAGAAACAGCCTAAAATGCGGAAATTTTTAATTTATTTTTCTCCAATTTTTAAATTAAAAATTGAAGAAAAATAAATTAAAAATAATTTCGATACCACCCTTTTCTCTACACTTCTACGACCAACTTCGCTTGTCATGGGGTGGCCTTTTCGGTGCGATAGTTGCTTTTCGCACCCATCACCATGTCATATCCCAATCTTTTCCTCGGTTTATTGTTTTGTCAGTTTGCCCAGCATCTCTTGCAAAATCTGAACCTTGACTCTATGATTTATGGCAGAATCCATCGCCAAACTCCCCGTCCTGAACAGGAATTGATGGGATTTAATCTATAATAGAGCCACCATTATGTTAAAAAACAAAAAGACCGAGGGGCATTTTTTTGTTTCAAGTATTTATACTAAATTCGCAAACGAAGCAACAGTCACCACTAATAGGACTAAAAGTGCTGGTGTTGCCAAAGTTAATGGTCGCTCCTGAGCTATGATACTTTAGGCAAGTCTGAATTTTTCCAAAACCTAAATAGTAGAATTATGATGAATGTTTTTGTAGTAATCGGCGTTTGCACTTTCTGGCTTTTTATGCTTTTTGGCATCTTAGTGTTTCTTCGTCGTCGGATTCGTGGGAGAAAGAGGCTGTTTCTTGTCTGCCTGACCATCTATTTGGTAATGACTGCCATTTTATTTTTCGTGTTGTTTCCTCAGAGGCTCACGCAAATAGATGCAGCGAAGATACTGCCTGAGGCGGTGTTGGTGGTGTTGTGCTCCGCTTTGCTTACCTGGGTGGGGAGCGTGTTGGAAAGAAATGTTCCCAATAAGAAGAAGCGATTCTGGGTAGGATTGGCCGGTGGGCTTGTTCTCGGATTGCTGTATGGCGGACTCAGTTGGGCGATAAGTTGAGTGCGATTCGGCCCATTGGCACAGCTTTTTAGCCTCATCGAGTAGCTGTTGTTCCCACTTTGATGGGCAAAGCGGTTTGCTTTCTCCTTGTGATTTTGGCAGAAGACGGTGGGCATCGGCTAAGAAAAGCAAAAGAAAGGGCGGAAATCCTTGTACATTTCCACCCTTTCTTTCTATCCTATCTACAAGGAGAGCTGCCCCGTTCACTCCCTTCCGATGGTCAATGTCTGGTCGCAATAGTCCGTTACCGCCATGCGGTGGGTGACAAAGATGATGGTCTTGCCTGTGTCTTGGAGAATATTGGCGAGCAGTTGCCGCTCCGTCTCGGGGTCGAGTGCCGATGTTGCCTCGTCGAAGAGCATGATGCTGCGGTCGCGAAGCAGTGCGCGGGCGATGGCGATGCGCTGTGCCTGCCCCTCGCTCAGTCCTCCTCCCTGCTCCGTGCAGGCGGTGTCGAGTCCGTCGGGCAGCTCAAAGACGAAGTCGGCACACGCCTTCCGCAGTGCGTTGTTCATCTCCTCGTCGGTCGCTTCGAGCTTCCCGAGCCGCAAGTTGTCGCGTATCGTGCCGCTGAGCAGCGTGTTGCCCTGAGGCACATAGGCCAGGTTGCAACGCGTGCGGGGCGAGAGGGTGCGCGTCGACGTGCCGTCATACAGCTCCAGGCGTCCGCCTTTGGGCTGCACGAGAGCGAGCAGCAGTCGCACGAGCGTGGTCTTTCCCGCCCCGGTGGGGCCGAGTATGGCGGTGCACGAGCCTGGACGGAAGTCGAACGAGAGTTGGTCGATGATGTTTTCCGTGCCATCATCATAGTGATAGGTGACGTTGTCGAGCCTGATTCCGCATGGGGCATCCATCCAGATCGGCTCTCCTTGCTCCTCCATCGGCTCCTCCTCCAGCTCCATGAGCCGCTCCGCCGCCGTCAGTACGCCGACAATGGCCGGCACAAGGCGCGTGAGCTGACGCGCAGGCGACTGTATGCGGGCGACTAACTGTAGGAATGCCGTCATGCCGCCGAACGTCAGCGTGCCCAAGGACATCCTTACCGCCGCCCATGCGAACGCAACGAGGTAGCAAAGGGAGAAGCCCAGGTTGAGGATGAGGTTGGAAAATACCGAGAATTTCGTCCGCCTCACGACGTTCTTCCGCAGCTTCCGCTGCTCCCCCTCGAGCCGGTTGACGGCGTGGTCGGTGTCTTCGAGGGCCTTGATGAGCGTCTGGTGCTGCACGGTCTCCTGCAAGACGCTCTGCACGATGGAGTCGCTCTTGCGCACTTCGCGCGACAACCGTCGCATACGGAGGATGTAAATCTTGCTGAACGCGGCGAAGAGGGGTATCGCGAGGACGATAATCAGCGACAGTCTCCAGTCCATTTGCAGGAGATAGAAGAAGGCACCGCAGAAGAGCAGTACCCTGCTGAGCGTGTCGGGTATGGTCTCTGTGAGGAAGAGTACGACGCTATTCACGTCGGTTTCCAGCCGGTTGAGCACGTCGCCGGAGTGTCTCTGCGCCTTTCCGCGCCACACTGACCGCAGGATTCGGTCGAGCATCTGCTGCTGCATGCGGTTTTGCGCGCGTATACCGAGCAGGTTGCTCACCCACACGGCGGCCACGTTGAGTGCAAATCCTGCGAGGATGAGTGCGCCCATGAGGGCCACCGCCCACAGGATGCTGCCCCCTGTGGCGTGGGATGCCACGTCGATGGCGTGCTGTACCGCCCATACCGAGCTGAGCGACACGGCCACGTCGCCCACTCCGATGAGGGCGTTGAGCAGTGCTTGGCGGCGGTTTCCCTGCCAGACGCGCCACAGCCACCGCGCTATTTCCGCCGACGTGTACTGGCGGTTGGCCTCCCGCAGCTTGCCGCCGGAGAGCCGGTTGAGTGCGTTTCCTATTTTCTTGCCAATGCTCATTGGGTTATTTCCTTCCCTGTCATTTGTCCTTTTTCTCCCGAATTTTGCCTTTCGGCACGGCCAAGGGAGAGTGTTTATTGTCTGGGGTCGGCCCCCCACATCAGTTTTTCGCGCAATGTGCCGAAGTAGGAGGTCTCCCCACGCACGACCATCCGCACGTCATAGGGTGCGCGTCGGATGGTCATCACCGCCTTGTCGTGCAGTTTGGCCGTCTCTCCGTCTATGGCAATCATGAAGTTATGGCTTCTGCTCTTCACCTCGAGGCGTATCTCGCAGCTGTCGGGAAGCACGATAGGTCGCGTGTTCATGCTGTGAGGGGCCACCGCCGTGAGCGTCAGCACGTTGGCTTGGGGCACGACGATGGGTCCGCCGTTGCTCAGCGAGTAGGCCGTGGAGCCGGTCGGGGTGCTCACGACGAGTCCGTCGGCCTGATAGGTGTTGAGGTATTGTCCGTCGATGGTGGCGCGGACGGTGATCATGGCGGCGAAGTCGCGCTTGAAAAGCGATATGTCGTTGAGCGCATAGGGGTATATCCCGAGTGTCTCCCCCTCGGTCTCGATGCCGATTGCCGACCGCGAGCAGATGCGGAAGCGTCCCTGATAGATGTCGTCTACGGCCGTGGCGAACTCCTCGGGCAGCACACTGGCGAGGAATCCGAGCCTTCCCATGTTGATTCCGAGGATGGGAATCTGCTTCTTCCCGACGCGACAGGCCGCCTTGAGCACCGTTCCGTCGCCGCCAAGGGAGAGGGCATAGTCGGCTTCAAAGTCGCGTCCGTCTATCAGTTCGTCGATGTCCAGCTGGTAATGAAGCGTCTTGGAGAGTTGTTGGGCAAACTGCCGCTCCATCAATATCGTGGCTCCATGCTGGCGGAGGACGCTCAGCACCGAGCCGATGCGGGCGGTGTCGCGCGCCTTGTATATGTTGCCGAAAATGGCAAAACGTAGCTTTTGCTCCGTCATAATAGGTCGGTTATTCATTATTTTCACTGCATTAACGTGCCGTTCCAAAAGGTTTTCGTATATTTGCAGCTGTAAAAAACAATGCAAAAATAGAAATTTCCAGCGAGAAACAAGACTTAAACATAGAATATTATGGCAAAAGTGTATGAATTTTTGGCCGACGGCTTCGAGGAAATCGAGGCACTTGCGCCTGTGGATGTGCTCCGTCGTGGCGGCATAGAGGCCTTGACGGTGAGCATTATGGGTCGTCGCGAGGTGCGTTCAGCCCATGGGGTGACGGTCTTGGCCGACCTGTTGATGGAAGACGCGGGCGATTTTGCCGACGCAGACATGCTTCTTCTGCCTGGAGGAATGCCCGGCAGCACCAATTTGCGGGACCATCGGGGCGTGATAGCGGCCCTTCAGCGTCAGGACAAGGCCGGGAAGCGCATCGGAGCCATCTGTGCAGCCCCCCTTGTGCTGGCACATGCAGGGCTGTTGCACGGCCGTCATGCGACGATTTATCCCGGTATGGATGCCCATCTGGGCGATGCCCACTACGAGGAGCGTCTAATAGTGGAGGACGGCAACATCACTACGGCCGAAGGTCCAGCCGCCGCATTGCCTTATAGTTACCGTTTGCTGTCCTATTTCCGCGACGAAGCCACTGCCCGGAGCATTGCCCAGGGTATGATTTATGACCGTTTGATGCGCGAAGGGTGACGCAGCGTTACGCCATTATCGTGGCTGGAGGCAAGGGAACTCGCATGGGAGGTGACGTGCCCAAGCAGTTTTTGCCCGTTGGAGGTCGCCCTGTGCTCATGCGAACCATGGAGCGTTTCCGGCAGTTTGACGCCCAAATGCGTCTCATTGTCGTCTTGCCAGCCGGGCAACAAGCCTATTGGCGCGCACTGTGCGAGCGGTATCACTTTGCGTTGCCCCACGCTTTGGCCACCGGTGGGGCCACACGCTTCGAGTCATCCCGCAACGGTCTTGCCCTCATCCCCAACGAACCGCAGGCACTTGTGGCCGTTCATGACGGCGCGCGCCCCTTTGTTTCCGTCGCAACCATAGCCCGTTGCTTCGCCAAAGCAGAGGAGACGGGCGCCGCAGTGCCCGTACTTCCCGTCACCGACACGCTCCGCCGTGTGACGGAAGGGCAGGGAAGCGCGACCGTTGACCGCTCTCTTTTCCGTCGGGTGCAGACCCCACAGGTCTTCAATGTGCCGCTGCTCAAGGCTGCTTATGCCCAGCCTTTCCGCCCGGAGTACACCGATGACGCGAGCGTCTATGAGTTCTCGGGCGACCATCGGGTGTCGCTTGTCGACGGAAATGTCGAGAACATCAAGCTGACCACGCCCTTTGACCTGCGTGTGGCGGAGGCATTGCTCCACGGCCACACCTCGGAATAACCTCTTTTGCGCCGTCATGGGTTTCAGATTCATGCGGTACGCACATACGGAAATAGCCAATGAACCTACTCGAACAAGACATCATGTATCTCCCCGGAGTTGGGGCGCGACGCAAGGAGCTGCTCTCCAAGGAGCTGAGTGTGGCCACCTATGGTGACCTGTTGGAGTATTTCCCCTATAAATACGTTGACCGCACGAGGATATACCGCATCTCTGAGCTGACTGGCGACATGCCTTTTGTGCAGGTAAAAGGCCGTATCCTCAGCTTTGAGGAATCCGCCTTGTCGGCAAGGAAGAAGCGATTGGTCGCCCATTTCACCGATGGCACGGCCGTTTGCGACTTGGTCTGGTTCAATTCCGTGCCGTATGTGTTGAAGAACTACCTGGTAGGGAAGGAGTATGTCGTCTTCGGCAAGCCCGGAATCTATGGCGGACGCATCCAGTTTACGCACCCCGACCTCGACGATGCGTCCCAATTGCAGCTCAACGACATGGGTATGCAGCCCTATTACGTCACCACCGAGCGCATGAAAAAGGCCGGCATGACCAGCCGAAGCGTGGAAAGACTCACCAAGACGCTGCTTGCCAAGCTCGCCCTTCCACTCCCGGAGACGCTCCCTCCCTTCATTACCGGACCGCTTCGGCTTATGTCTCGCGATGAGGCCATGCGCAAAATCCATTACCCCAAGACCGCAGAGGACACGCAGAAGGCACGGCTTCGGCTGAAGTTTGAGGAGCTCTTCTACGTCCAACTCAACATTCTACGCTACGCTTCCGACCACCGCCGCAAGTATCGCGGCTACGTTTTTGGAAGGATAGGGGAGCAATTCAACGACTTCTACGCCCACCACCTTCCCTTTTCGCTCACCAACGCACAGAAAAGGGTGATGCACGAGATACGCGATGACTTGCGATCCGGCCGCCAGATGAACCGTCTGCTCCAAGGAGATGTGGGGTCTGGCAAGACACTTGTGGCGCTAATGGCCATGCTGATCGCCGTAGACAACGGTTTTCAGGCCTGTATCATGGCCCCGACGGAGATCCTTGCCGAGCAGCATTTGCAGACCATACGCGACTTTCTCCAAGGGATGAGCTTGCGATGCGAGCTGCTCACGGGCATAGTAAAGGGCAAACGCCGCAAGACTGTGCTCGAAGGACTGGCCGATGGCGACGTGGACATCCTCGTAGGGACGCACGCCGTGATAGAGGAAAGTGTGCAATTTCATCGGCTTGGGCTTGCCGTCATCGACGAGCAGCACCGCTTCGGCGTGGCACAGCGGGCCAAACTGTGGGCCAAGAGCAGTACGCCGCCCCACATTCTTGTCATGACTGCCACGCCGATACCGCGCACATTGGCCATGACTATCTATGGAGACCTCGACGTGAGCGTCATTGATGAGTTGCCGCCAGGGCGCAAACCCATCGTCACGCTGCATAAATACGACAACCAACTTGCCTCCCTGTACCAGGGGATACGCAACCAAATCCAGCAAGGGCGGCAGGCTTACATTGTCTTTCCCGTCATCAAGGAGAGCGAGAAGCAAGACCTCAAGGACCTGGAGAACGGATTTGAGTCGCTCAAGGAAATCTTTCCCGACATCCGCATGAGCAAAGTCCACGGCAAGATGAAGCCAAAGGAAAAGGAAGAGGAGATGGCCCGCTTCGTGAACGGGGAGACCCAGATACTCGTTGCCACCACAGTGATAGAGGTAGGGGTCAACGTTCCCAATGCCTCGGTGATGGTAATCCTCGACGCCCAACGCTTCGGGCTATCCCAGCTCCACCAGCTTCGCGGCCGGGTAGGACGTGGGGCGAAGCAGAGCTTCTGCGTGCTCGTGACCAAATATGAGCTGTCGCGTGAGACGCGGAAGCGCATTGACATCATGTGCGAGACCAACGACGGATTCGAGATAGCCGAGGCCGACCTCAAACTCCGTGGCCCAGGCGACCTGGAGGGGACGCAACAGAGTGGCATTGCCTTCGACTTGAAGATAGCGGACATCGCCCGCGACGGGCAATTAGTGCAGATGGCGCGCGAGCAGGCACAGAAGATTATCGACGCTGACCCCACCTGTGAGCGGGCGGAATACGCCATGCTGTGGGACCGGCTGAGGGCTTTGAGGAAGACAAACATCAACTGGGCAGCCATCTCCTGACCCATTTCCCGAGCCATGAGCCATGGGAAAGCACTGCGCAGTGGCGTATTAAAAACTGTTCATTGTCAACTTACACTGTTAAAAACTCCATAAAAAGGGAGGCTTCGTTCGTCTTTTGAAATCTTTTTGTTACCTTTGCAGCTGTGTGTTTGATTTTTAGAGAAGACCTTTCTCGTCTTCCCTTATCTTTTTGGAAGAGCGCCTCGTTCTTTCTTCGCACTAACAATCATTACTGAATAATGACAACGACAGAATATGAGTTTTAGAAAAATAGTTCGTACATTCGCTATAACAGCAGTCTTGGCACTCTCTTGCCATAATGCGGCGGCGCAGGATCTGATTGCCCGCCAAGCCCCCGTCGACCGGCGCGCGGCAAGTGTTGACACCTTGGTATTCAACCGTTTGAGGATGAGAGAGAACGAAGAGATGCCTGCAAGTGACTTGTACGACAACTGGAGCAACTCCAAGACACACGTGTCTGGCGTGCTTCCAGAAGAATACCGCATAGATCTTCGGGGCTTCCACATGCCTACACCGAGCCGGGTGGTCACCAGTAACTTCGGTCGCCGGTGGGGTCGTGCCCATCAAGGGCTTGACATCAAGGTATATATCGGCGATACCATCCGCGCGGCATGGTCGGGCAAGGTTCGCATCGTGCGCTATGATGCCGGTGGATATGGCAAATACGTTGTCATCCGCCACCCCAATGGCCTGGAAACCTACTACGGCCACATGTCGAAACAGCTCGTCAGCCCCAACGAGTATGTCCGGGCAGGACAGCCTATCGGCTTAGGAGGCAACACAGGACGCTCCACCGGCTCGCACCTTCACTTTGAAACCCGTCTTTGCGGGCACGCTTTGAATCCCGCACTCTTCTTTGACTTCCCCAATCAGGACATCACCGGCGACTTCTACACATACCATAAGGCCAATACTGCCAGAGAGTCGGCACGCGCAACTGCACTCCGCGGCGCATCCAAGAGCCGCAGCTACAGCCGCGAAAACATACAGGGCGATGGCAAGGGCGCAAGCTATCAGAGCCGCAGGGCAGCTGCCGAGCAGCGCGAGGAGGCCGAAGAGGTCGCAGCAAGGCATCCTCGACAGACGCGTCACGCTGCTTCGGAGGAAATCCGTTATCACAAGGTGAGGCGCGGAGAGACGCTCCAGTCGATTGCCGAGGCTTGTGGAATGTCGGTCGAACGACTCTGCAGGCTCAACGGAATCGGCCCATACACTGCCATCAGTCCGGGCAATCTGCTCAAGTATCAGGCCAACTGATAGCTGTCGGATCACCCTCAATATTCTGTCTTATCAGCTGCATTGCAGCCGACTTATAAGTCCCCTTCCCCTTGATTGCCATCAAAGGGAAGGGGATTATTTATTTTATGGCGCGGTCATTTCTACACGATTGCTGTATGTGTTAGGCTGAATGCCGTGAATTTTTAATTTATTTTCCTTGAATTTTTAATTTAGAAATTGGCGGTTTTTAAATTAAAAATTCGCACTAATCAGAAGATATTGTGAATCAAGTGGTTACGTTTTGTGCCCCTGTAGCTTCCGTATGCCATTCCCGTCGTGGTCGTTGAGGCTTTACGGATGTGCGGCATTGCAGCTGCGTTGCCCCTTACCGGGCGGAAAAAGGTGCACCCACGGTGCAGTGAGGGAAAGTTCTCTTTCGGTGTGTCAGCCCTGGTCAGTGCGCATGAGCGGCTGTCGATGGTGGCAAGAATGGGTGCGACGATGCTTTTTGCCTGCCCATAAAAAGGGGGCAAACCACATGGCGGTCTGCCCCCTTTGCGCGCCCTAAGACGCCTGATGCGTTGCGAGTGCCATCCTTCACACGCCTTCAGAAGTAGATTCCTTGGTCTTTTCTTCTGCTTTCGGACGGTCAAGGCGTGCGCGAATGCGCTCCTGTATGGACGAAATCTGGTCGGTGGCGTGTCGGTATGCGCTGCGAATCTGATAGCTGTACACCAGACAAGTCGTGAGCAGGTAGAACACCACCTGCATCCATAAGGCGTTGTACTCCACTTGGATGTCCTGAATCGTCGCCCCCATCGAGTTCATGCGCACAAAGCCGCGGATGCCAAAGGTCGAAGGAATGAGCCACCCGATGGTCTGCCATACCCCGGGTATGTCTTCTCTTGGCCAACTAAGGCCACTGAGAAACAGGAAAAGCACGGAGGTGAACACGACCAGCAGCAGAATGTTCTCGCGGTAACGGACGATGCAGGAGATAGTCATTCCAAAGAAAATGATGGCCAACAGGAAGGGGATGATAAAGGCAATGTAGTCTGAAAAGTGAAGCAAATGCGTGAAGCTGAACATCCTTGGCACGCCAATCAGGACGTAGCAGGAGAGCAGCATGTAGATCATGAAGTAGCACATCGACTTGCCACACACGATGCGGAAGATGCCGTTGAAGTGGCGGCTGACGGGCACCAGGTCGCGGTAGCGGTTGTTTTCCCGCGCCGTGCCTGCGGAGAGGCCCACGCCTAACAGCAGCGTCTGCTGGAGGATCAAGACCAGTACGCCCGGCAAAAGCGAGTTGCCATAGCCGCCTGTCGGGTTGTATAGCTGTACCGCATCGACGACCAATGGTGCGGTGTTGACCTCCTCGTCGCGCTCGGTGGTGCTCATCGAGGCGGGCTTTTGAATCTCCGTGTTGATTCCTGTGGCCACGGTCTGGGCGGTTTGGTAGATGGCTTTGTAGGTCAACATGAGGCTCATGTCGCAGTAAACGCTCAGGTGTGCCTGTTCGCCGCGCCCTACTTTCTCCTCAAAATCATCGGGAATGAGGAGCACACCGTTGGCGGCCTGCCTGCCAATGAGGGCTTTCGCCTCGGGCAGGTTGTCGCAATAGTAGGCCACACGCACGTCGGGCGACGCGTCAATGCGCCGGAGCAGCTCGCGGGAAAGCAGGGAATGGGAGTTGTCCACCACGGCTACGGGCACGTCGTGTACCCTCTCGTTGTTGTAAATCCACGAGTAGAGCAGCGGATAGCCCAGCGGAACGAGGACGAAGAAGATGAGTACGCCCTCGTCCTTGAAGGTGTTCTTCATCTCCAGCCACCAGATATAGCACGTGTCGTGGATGGCCTCGGACATCGCATGGAATATTCCTTTGATTCTTTTCATGCCAGTTAGGGGATGTAAACGTATTCGAGCATGGCCTTCTTCGTGCGGTACATCGTCAGCAGGGGGAGCAGGGCGAAGAGCAACAGGGCCGCTATGTTGGTGTAGGCGTCGCTAAGCGGGAAACCGTTGAAGACGTTCAGCTGGTAAATCATCCAGTAATGGCGCAGCGGAAAGAGGTAGGAGAGGCCCTGAAGAACGGGGTCCATGGCGAAGACGGGAAACGTGGCGCCGCATATACTTATGCCCAGAACGCCCCAAAGTGAGCTGACGCTCATCGACATTCGCAGCGAAGGCAACAGTCCGAAGATAAAAATGCCGAAGCCTTCGCTGGCGAGAACCATCAGCAGCGTGAGGAGAAGGATGGACGAAAGCCCTCCGGGATGGGGGAAATCGAGGCGGCCAAAGATGTAGATCATGTAGCCGAGGAACACCGCCGTGAACAGTAAAAACTGGGGAAGGAACTTCCCTGCCAGCGCGACGACGATGTTGTTGCCTGATAGGCGAATCCATTCGCGGCCGCGCCCAAACTTCAGCTCCGTCCCGATGGAATAGACTGTGATGAGGAAGATGAAGATACCCAGTACGCCGGGCACCATGATACTGCTGAGATAGACATTGTAATTGGACCACGGGTTGCCCGTCATGTGAAGGTCGATGGTGATGGGCTGCAAGAAATTCATGACCTCTTGGTCCGTCTTTCCCAACATTTGCAGCTTCGCTTGTCCCACGGAGGCGGCGCCAAGGGAGGTGACAGTCACGAGGTCGCGGTACACCAGGCTGCCCGGAAGCATCGTCGCCGAACTGTAATAGAAGGGCACATGTGGCTGCTTCGAGGCCAGAAGACTGGCCGTCATGCCTTCGGGAAAGACGATAAAGCCGTAGATCTCGCCGCGTTGCATGGCCTTGCGCGCGTCGGATGGGGACGGATAATAGTCCTTTACCTGTGTGGTCTGAAATCCATCCAGGCGGCGCGTCATCGCCCTTGTGACCTCGGTGCGGTCCTGGTCGACCACGCCCACAGGCAGATTCTCGGGCTGTCCCTCGCCCAGCATGGACGTAAAGAAATACGTTACCATGACGGGGAACACCACCATGCAGAACAAATAGATGGGGTTGCGGGCTATCTGGCCGCATTCCCGTGCCGCCACGCGCAGCGTTCTTGTCAGTATCTCGCCCGGTTTCATGCTTGTTTGCAATAGTATGGAGTGGATGTCAACTTGCTTCTTTCTCTCTTCCGCCTTGCCTTTCCGTGGTTGCCGTCCGGCTCTTTCGGCCGTAAAGCGTTGTTCTCTTTTCTTTCAGGGACGGGGGTGAGGGCTTGGCGGGGAAGCGGTGGAGGGGCTACCGCTTGAGGATGATGGACATTCCTGGGCGCAATCCCTCTACCTTCGTCTCGGGACGCGCCTTCACCTCGAAGGTCTTCAAGTCGTACTGGCCCGTCGTTTTGGTGGCTTTCCACACGGCATAGGAGCCTTGGTCCTTGATGGCATAGACGCGCATCTTGATCTTTTTGTCAAGTGCTGGGACGTAAGCGGAGAAGGAGTCGCCGACTTTCAGCCCCCTAAGCTGGTCTTCGCGCACGTTGAACGTGCCCCAAATGTCGTCCATCATCTCTACGCTCATGATGGGACTGCCCAGTCCTACCAGCTCTCCCACCTTTGGATAGATGGTGGATACCTCGCCGTCGTGGGTGGCCAGCTGCACCGTCTCGCGCAAAACGGACTTCACTACCGTCACTGCCTCCTTGGCTGCCTGTGCCTGTTGGCGTGCCGCACGTTTCGATTCCTCGCGCGCTCCCTCCTTGGCCAGCTCCCATTGGGCCTTGGTGGCTACGCATTGTGCATCCGCCACCTGCAGCGCGGCTTGTGCCTCGTCGCGCTTCTGGGCCGATACCACGCCCTCATCATAGAGTCTGCTGAGGCGGCCGTAGGTCTTTTGGGCCACGTCGCGGGCGGCTACGGCCTGCCGGTAAATCTGGTAGGCGCTCTCTACCGTCTGAGCCCGTGTGGGCGCAGCGGCGAGTTCGCTCAGTGCGGTGGTCGCGTTGGCAGTGGCCTGTGCCACCTTTTCCTGTGCGTCCATCTCCGGAATCTCCAGTATGGCGAGCGTGTCGCCCTTCCTTACATGGTCGCCCTCCTTCACCTTCAGGTCCACAATGCGGCCTGGCAGCTTGCAGGAGACGCGGTATTCGCTCACCTCTATCGAGCCTTGGATGACCTCCGGGTCTTCTTTGAAGAGGAAATAGCCCACCAGACCCACGATGACGACCACGGTGGTGAAGCCAAGAATGGCAAGGAGAATATTGTTGTGCTGTGATTTTGCTGACATGATAGTATGCTGTTAAAGTGATTATTTTCCGATGGTTCCCAATGCTTTGTGAAGCGATGTCTGTGCCAACCGCACGTCGATGTCCGCGTCCAGGAGCTGTGTCTGTGCCATAAGCCATGCCGTTTGTGCCCGTTCCACGTCGGTAACGGTCATCACTCCCTCCTTGAAACCGAGGTTGGCGCAGCGCAAGTTCTCCTCCGCAGCGGTCAGATTCTTGCGGGTTTTCTCCAGTTTCAGGGTGGCTTCCTTCAGCTGGAAGCGGCTTTGCTCCACCTGAAGGTTGATTTTGCTGCGCAGATCGCTTAGCTCCAGGTTGGCGATAGTGGTCATGGTCTTGGCCGAACGGGTGCGGTACCTGCTCTCTCCCCAGTTCCAAATGGGCACTTGCATGACGATGCCGATGTTCCATACGCCCGCAAATTTCTGCTCAAATCCGTTGTAAACATTTGGGTTGGAGACCATATAGCCACCCGTGAGGGCGATGTGGGGCTTGTAGAGCGACTGGACGAGACGGGTGTTCAGCTCCGTCAGCTCGACCATGTTGGCCAGCATCCTCACCTCCGGGCGTGCGTTGAAGGTGGTGTCGGTGCTATAAATGCCCATGCTCATGCGGTCGGGCATGGGCTGGGAAAGCCCTTCGTCGGCCAGACGGAGGTCGCCGTTGAGGTCGATTCCGCACAGTTCGCACAGCGCCATCTTCACTAACGCCACGCCATCCCGTGCGCGAGTCAGCTCCAAGTCGGCGGTATTGACGGCCACATCGACCTTCAATCCGTCCGAACGGGTGGCCACTCCCTCGCGGATCAGCTTCCTTACATCCGACTGTAGCTGCTCCACGAGCGACTTGTATTGCTCCGCCAGCCGCTCCTTGTTCTTCAGTGACACGGCCATCCAGTAGGCATTGTCGACGGCAAAGAGCACTGTCTGCCGCTTGTTCTCCAGGTTATTGCGCGCCAACTCTTCCGTTTTGGCCGCCATATCGTTCGCAGTCTTGATGGCTCCGCCCATGTAAACGGGCTGTGAGAGCATGATTGCGCCCGTGTACATGTTCTTGTTGTTGGTTCGGAAAGCGTCGCGCACGGCCTGACCGACGTTGTTGAGTGCGTCCGTAGCGGGCGTTCCGACCTGCGACAGCATGTCATTGAGCCGCTGAGCCACCTCCTGACTGATGATTCCCTGCTGTGCCCAGTTGGCAATGTCGGCCGACAGGCTGTTGCCCAGTTGCCCTACGGAGTTGTTGCCCAGGTTGCTAAGTGCTGATTTCTGGCTGCTATTCAGTAGCGAGACCTCCTTGGTGAAGTGGGTGTAACCAGCCAATCCATCCACGCGGGGCAGGTATTTTGTTTTGGCTACCTTGTGGGTTTGCTCCGCGACATCGATGGCAAGGCTGGAGATTTTCAGCTGCCTGTTGTTCTGCAAGGCCAGCTCCCGGCACTTCTCCAGTGTGAGAACGCCTTGCGCATGAGATCCGACTATGCCGAAAAGGCAGCATGCCGAGATGAGAAACTTCTTCATAGAGCTAAAAAGACCTGTAGTGTTAACACCTTGCAAAAGTAAGTTTTGTTTTTGGGAAAAGCCTATAAAAATAGATTACAAAACCTTTATTTTTTGTAAATAGGGCAAATTTGAGGAAAAAACGGACAACAAACTGCCGTGCCCTCTCATTCTTCCAACGAGTCAGTCCAGCTGCTATTCGGTGGGGTAGAAGCGGAACTGCTGGTCTTCAAACCTCATTTCCGCAAGCCCATAGCGGACGAACCGTGCCAAGAGCGTGATGCTTGCGCGGCGGTTTACCTGCGAAAGTCGCACCAGACGGTTGAGGGTTTCGCCGCTGTGCTCGCCCAAAGCGCGCATCATTTGGCGTGCCGTCCCGCCATATTCCATCTGGTTGGAAGCGCGTTGCTCCTGCTGCCACATCTCCAGATGGACGGGAGAGGCGGCTATGTTCTCGTCGCCAATGCGCACATAGGCATGCTGTTGCCCGTCGGTGTCGATGGCCTTGACGGGCTTTCGCTGTGCCGGGGGGATGGTGGCAATGACCACCGACCGCCCTTTGACGTGCAGTGTGTCGAACCGGATGGCGCTCTCGGGCGCACAATACTTGAACGCTGCGGCGTGCATCATGTAGATTTCCTCCTCGCTCCTCACCCCGGCGATCTCGCCGTCGTCGCGCACTCCGATGAGCAGACGGCCGCCATGGGTGTTGGCAAAGGCCGATACCGACCGCGCCAACTTGTTGGCTTCCTGTACCTTATACTTGAAATCCTGCTGCTCGTGCTCTCCCTCGTCGATGAGTCTGCGAAGGTATTGTTCGTCTGTCATCTTCTGTTTTCTTGCTCAATGGGAGTGCAAAGGTAAATAAATCCTCCCAGACGGGCAAGCCGCTGCGGCTGCAAACCGTTGCCGTCGTGGTTTGCCGAGCCCCCTTTTCAGCCGTCCATGCGGCCGGAATAAGAAAAAACTTTGTACCTTTGCCACAAAAAGAACAACGATTATGCAATTATATCCCAAACTGATTACTGATGCCTTGGAGAAAGTTATCTACCCGGGCACGAAGAAAAACCTCGTGGAGAGCGAGATGTTGGCGGACAGTATCCGCATCGATGGCAACAAGGTGAGCTTCACACTGATATTCCCCCGTGACACCGACCCGTTCATGCAGTCGACCATCAAGGCTGCCGAGGCGCAGATTCACTACTCCGTAGGCAAGGACGTGGAGGTGACTGTGCACACCGAATTCCGCTCTGCGAAGCGCCCGGAGCCCGGAAAGATGCTGCCGCAGGTGAAGAACATCATTGCCGTCAGCTCCGGAAAAGGCGGCGTGGGCAAGAGTACCGTCGCGGTAAACCTGGCTATCTCCTTGGCGAAATTGGGTTATAAGGTGGGCATTCTCGATACCGACATCTTCGGTCCGAGTCTTCCCAAGATGTTCGGTGTGGAGGAACAGCCCGTGTATAGTGTGGAAAAAGACGGCCGGCAGCTCATCGAGCCGCTGCAGAAGTATGGTGTCAAGCTGCTCTCCATCGGCTTTTTCGTCAATCCCGAGACCGCTACGCTTTGGCGTGGCGGCATGGCTTCCAACGCATTAAAGCAACTTATAGCCGACGCTGACTGGGGATCGCTCGACTATTTCGTGCTCGATACGCCTCCGGGCACCTCCGACATCCACCTCACCCTGCTCCAGTCGCTCGCCATCACGGGCGCCATCATCGTGTCGACCCCGCAGAAGGTGGCTCTCGCCGACGCACGCAAGGGCATCGATATGTACCTCAACGACAAGGTGAACGTCCCAATTCTCGGGCTGGTAGAGAACATGGCGTGGTTCACCCCGAAGGAATTGCCCGACAACAAGTACTACCTCTTCGGCAAAGACGGCTGCGCCAACCTGGCAAAGGAGATGAAACTGCCCCTGTTGGCACAGATTCCTATCGTCCAAGGCATCTGCGAGAGTGGCGATGAAGGCGTTCCCGCCGCCGTGGACAGCTCCTCTGTGGTGGGACAGTCGTTCCTCAGCCTGGCGCAAAGCGTCGTGACGGTGGTCAATCGCCGCAATGCCCAGCTCCCGAAGACGCACATCGTGGAGGTGAAAAACCGGTAGGCAGCTGCATCGGTGCGCCTGTAAGTCTCGCCGTAAAGGCGGTTGTGACAGGGTGGGACGGCCAGGAAGGTTGTGCGCAAATCCTCCTTTGGCGTTCTCCCATACCCCCTTATGAAAGGGTATTCGGCATAAGGCGGTGCGGAAAGGCTTCTCGGTCAGTCCACCATGTGGCGTGAGTCGCATGACGATGCCTTTGTCGTTAAGATTCAATAATAGAGAAAGTTAGTAGTTAAATTAGTTTAATCGGGCGCAACAACCTGCGATATTCATCGTCTAAATCATATCTTTGCAACAGGATAAGTGCCATGCGGCTAATGGGAAGCTAACTTTCATAGCACCCCTTGGCACAATCTTTGCATAAAGAAGAGTGCGACAGGCCAGTTGGAAGTCAGCTTCCATTGCGCCTCACGCCGCCCCTTTGAGAGGACGACGCATATCAAGAACAAAAATAAAAGGAGATAAGAATTATGAAAACAAGAACGTTATTATCCGCCCTGGCCATCGGTTGCCTCGTGCTGTCGGGTTGCGCCAGCAAGAAGGACCTGGAAAATTGCCAGAACGAGAACCGACAACTGACGAGTGAATATCAGAGCGCGAAGGAGACCATCGCAGCCAACAATGCGCGCATCAGAAGCCTGGAGGACCAGCTTGCACAGGCTAAGGAGAGCGCAGCGGCACTGCAAGGAAGCCTTGACAGGAGCTTGAACAACGCCGACAAGAACAACATCAACATCTCTAAGTTGGTGGACCAGATCAACGAGTCGAACCAATACATCCGCCATCTCGTCGAGGTGAAGACCAAGAGCGACT
>ERZ808252.232-NODE-232-length-58864-cov-4.280807_pt1 | contig 58864 bp, 46 predicted proteins | sample MGYA00521242_ERZ808252 | MGnify/ENA primary metagenome ERZ808252 (study PRJEB31516, sample SAMN03275581) | gut metagenome | biome: mammalia-associated habitat; material: feces | host: Papio cynocephalus | place: Kenya | collected 2012-08-07 ... | reverse complement strand
ATTGTCGGCGCGGAAAAGATGTCGTCCTCTCCCAGTCCCAGCTTCGCGCTCTTCGCAAGAATGAACGATGCCGAATCATCTAGGTAAAAAGATTGATTTGCAAATGCGGCGGATGATGCCGATACCAGCACCGCCGTCAAAACTGTCAAAAGCTTCTGCATGACAAATTTCCTTTCTAAAATTAAATTTAGAAAGATTATACGGTAAAGGCAAAATAATTACAAGGAAAAGAAGCTTTTATTCGACTTTTTCTAATTTTTGCATTTCGTGCAAATCTTCGTTGGCAAAACGCATGCCGGCCAACAAGCACAGGGAAGTCAAGCCGATGTTCGTGCGCGGGGAATGTGTGCCGAAAATCGACGCGCCGGCGAAACGTTTGAAATCCTGCGAATGAAGCGTTCGCCCCGGTCCCAGCGAAATCCAAGTTTGATTGGGCAGAATTGTGAATTTCAAGGAATTGTAATATTCCAGCTGCCCGCGTCCCAGAGCCGTTTGACGGATGCGTTTGATGTCGGACGATTCAATATTGTTCAAAATCAGCGACGCTTCCGCCAATCCCAGCGACAGCAGGCATCCGTTGACGTTCGGATCGTGCTGGGCGTACAAATCATCCAAAATCTGCATGGTTTGACGCACGGTGTAGGTAATAGGCGTGAAATCGGCGGGCGTGTGGGTGCGGATTGACATCATATCCCACACATAGCTTTCGGCTTTGGTTATCGGGCGCGGAGCTTTTGTAAAGTAATCGTCCGTTGCCGTCAGCACGGATTCGATTTCCGTATCGTTCGGATCAGCGCGATGGTAAAGCCCCAAAGCCAGCCAGAGGGGAGCCATAAACGGCCGTTTTGTCAGCGGCATTTGCAGCGCCTGCTTTGCATGGTAAATCAGCGCGCTGCGCCATTCCGAACGGATGGTGCGGAATTCGTCCGAATTGGTCGCGCTTCTGTACAGGGTTTCGGCGGACAGCGCAAACGCCGTCGCGGCGATTTCGGCCTCCAGCCTTTGGGTTTTGTCCTGCGCGCCGTTTTTTCCCGTGCCGCTTTTGTTGTAATAAAAGGAAATCAGCATCCCCGGCATGCTGTTATGGCGGATGGACGCCGATTGATATCCCGTCAGCGCATTTCGCACGGAATGAAGAACCGTGTCGGCGTTTTGCGGCGAAATGCCGGCGTTGACCAGAAAGGAATAATAGCTCATCAGCGCAAAGCCCGTGCGCGTTTGATGAATAACATTGTCCCACGGCGTAAACGCGCCCGTGATAAAATCGTATTCATATTTGAAAAAACCGTCGGGCTGCTGCAAATCGACCAAAGAATGAGCCGACAGCGCCAAATAATCCAGCACTTTGGACGGCTGTTCCGGCAAAGGCGCGGTTTCATCCGTTTTCTTTTCAAAACACCCCGACAGGGCGGCGGTCAGACACACGGTTGTCAAAATCAATCGAAATTTCATTTTTCATTCCTTTCCGGCGCGCCCAGTTTAAAAGGGTTTTGAATAAAGGTCAAAACAATCCTTGAAGAAAAAACAGATTTATAATAATTTAATCTTTCATCAACACCGGAACATCAAAGAGCGCGCGCAAATGTTGAAAAAAATCGGAAAAATGGCGGTTGTGCAGGAACTTATCGGATTCCTGTTCTATCTGTACACCCGATTGGTCTTTCACACAACGCGCTGGACGGCCGAGGGCTGGCCGTACGCTTTCGACGACGAAAAGCAATCGTTTTTCATGTCGTTCTGGCATGGGCGGCTGATGGGCGCGACGTTCGTCAAATTTTATTTCAAGCCGAAAAAACTGCATCCGTATGTTTTGATTTCCCTGCACCGCGACGGGCGCGCCGTTGCCGCGGCCATGCGCCATTACGGCATCAGAACCGTCGACGGGTCGTCGAAACGCGGCGGGACGGCGGCGGGATTGGCGATTATGCGCCTGATGAAAGAGGATTCTTTGATGGCGATGGCTCCCGACGGCAGAAAACCGGGGTACAAAATGACCAAAGGGCTGGTCGCTTTGGCGTCCGAATCGGGGCGTCCGATTGTGTTTACCGCTTTTTCCGTCAAACGCGCCAAGATTCTTAAAACATGGGACGGCTTTATGCTGCCCATGCCGTTCAACAGGGGCGTCATCTTGTGTTCCGAACCGATTTACGTTCCGGCGGATTTGGATGCGGAACAAACGGAATTATGGCGCGAAAAGCTGGAAAAAAGGCTGTTGGATTTGACGCGGCTTGCCGACGAAAGAACAGGGGTGAAAAATTCCCCTTTGATGCGGGGGAAGCCATGAAATTGTTGGGGTTGTACAAAGCCGCGACGGTTCTGGGATATCCGTTGATCGCCGTGTATCTGGCCGTTCGCAAGATTAAGGGAAAAGAAGACTTGACCCGCTTTCCCGAACGGCTGGGCTATGCGGGAAAAACGCGCCCCGACGGACGGCTGGTCTGGATTCACGGGGCAAGCGTCGGCGAAACCCTGTCCGCTTTGCCGCTGATAAACAAACTGTCCGAACTTTATCCGCATATGCGGATTATGGTGACTTCGGGAACGGTGACATCGGCGGAATTGATGGCGAAACGCCTGCCCGAAAACGCTTTTCATCAGTTTGTGCCGATTGATACGCCATCGGCGGTCAAACGCTTTGTCGATTATTGGAAACCCGATGCCGCCTTGTGGATTGAATCCGAGTTTTGGCCGAATCTGCTGAGCGAGATTGCGGCGCATAAAATTCCGCTGATTCTCGTCAACGGACGCGTGTCCGACAGGTCGTTCAAACGTTGGCAAAAATTTCCCGCTTTCTGCCGCGAACTGCAGGGGCTTTTCACAAAATCGTTCGGGCAGACCGACGAAGACGCCCGCCGCTTGACGGTATTGGGGGCAAAGGACGCGGCGTGTGTCGGCAACTTGAAATTCGCGGCGGGGGATTTGCCGTATGACGCGGACGAGCTGGAAAAACTGAAAGCTCAAATCGGCGGCCGCCCCTGCTGGATTGCCGCCAGTACGCACGAAGGGGAAGAGGAACGGCTGGCTTGGGTGTGCGGCGCGCTGAAAACCAAAAATGCGCTGATGATTCTCGCCCCCCGCCATCCGAAGCGCGGCGATGAAATCGAAAAACTTTTAACGCAGGCGGGATTGCGTGTCGCGCGCCGTTCCCGCCATGAGGACATCACGCCCGACACGGCTGTTTATCTGGCGGACACCATCGGGGAAATGGGGCTGTTCTACCGCTTGGCTTCAATCGCGTTCATCGGCGGGTCTTTGGTGGCTTTCGGCGGGCAGAACATCATCGAACCCGCCCGTTTGGGAAAGGCCGTCGTGTGCGGCCGCTACATGATGAATTTCAAGGAAATCGTCGCAAAAGCCGTTGCCGCAAACGCTTTGACCGTTGTTGACAGCAAAGAGGAGCTGGCGCGGACGTTGGATGTTTTATTTGAAAACGAGGGGATTTTGAATTCAAAACGGGAAAACGCGCGCCGCTTTGCGCTGAACCAGGCGGACGTATTGAACCGTTTGACGGCGGCTTTGACGCCGTATCTGGATTTTGACGAAAGGAAAAACAATGCCGATTAAATCTCCGGCTTTTTGGGAAAAAAACGATTCCGTTGCGTCCAAACTGTTGGCTCCGTTCGGAAAACTGTATGCGTTTGTGACCGAACGCCGCATGAAAAAAGCCAAACCGTACCGTGCGAAAATCCCCGTGATTTGCGTGGGCAATCTGGTAATGGGCGGTGTGGGCAAAACGCCTTTGGCGGTGTCGATTGCCGAATATTTCAAAATGAACGGCATGCGCCCCGTGTTCTTGACGCGCGGCTATGGCGGCGGATTGAAGAAATGCTTGGTCGATTTGGACAAGCATACGGCGCCGGACGTCGGCGACGAAGCGATGATTTTGGCGCGCGTCGCCCCGACGGTTGTTAATGCCGATCGTGCGAAAGGCGCTGCTTTTGCTGAAAAAATCGGCGCGGAAGTCATTATTATGGATGACGGATTCCAAAATCCGAAGCTGGAAAAGGATTTGTCGTTCGCCGTGTTTGACGGGCGGTACGGCTGCGGCAACGGCAAAGTGTTTCCTGCGGGGCCGCTGCGCGAACCGTTGGCGGACGGATTGGCGCGCGCGAATGCTTTTATTGTCGTCGGCAAGGATTTGGCGGGCGTCAAGGAAAAAATAGCCGCGGATTTTCCCGCTTTGCCGTTTGCCGCCGTGCATATCGAGCAGGATCAAAAAATCATTCAGCCGCTGTTGGGCAAAAAACTGTTCGCTTTTGCGGGAATAGGATTGCCTGCCAAGTTTTTTGACATGCTTAAAGACTACGGATGCGATGTTGTCGGAACGCAGGCGTTTTCGGATCATTATCCGTATACGGACGACGATTTGATAAAGCTGGCGGATATGGCGCGCGAACAAAACGCCGTTTTGGTGACGACGGCCAAAGACGCCGTGCGCGTCCCCAAACGTTTTCTGCCCGAAATCCGCATTGTGGAAGCGTACACCGTTTGGGATACGCCGGACGTGCTGTGCGGATTGTTGTCCCGTTTTTTGAACAGGAAAGATTGATTTGGTGCGGCGGCTAAAACATTTGTTCAATATGACTGTTCGCTATCCGATCGAATTTGTCGGAATGGTGTTTTTCTGCGTTGTGTTCCGGCTGATGCCGCTGGATTGGGCGTCGGGCGTCGGCGGTTTTCTGGGGCGCAAAATCGGCCCGAAGCTGAAAGTGTCGTGGGTTGCGCGCTATAACCTGATGAAAGCGTTTCCCGAAAAAACGGTTGCCGAAATCGACGCGATAGTCGTGGGGATGTGGGACAATCTGGTCAGAACGTTTGCCGAATATCCGCATTTGCGCCGTTTGTGTTCGCATTACGACGACAGAATCGAATTTGTCGATTATGAAAAAAGCGTTCAAATGCGCGATGACGGAAAGGCGGGCATTTTGTTTTCCGCCCATATCGGCAACTGGGAAATCGCGTCCGTTTTGGGATGCAAGCTGAATATGCCTTTGCACCGCGTTTACCGCGGGGCGAACAACCCTTACGTCGAATGGGCTTTTCGCTATTTCCGTCTGAAAATCAAGGGCGATTTGGTGCAAAAAGGCACAAGCGGTTTCCGCCAAATCGTGTCCGAAATGCGCAAAGGCGGGCATTTCGCGCTGCTTATCGACCAAAAGATGAACGAAGGAATTTGGGTGGATTTCTTCGGCTTTCCCGTCAAAACGACGCCGTCTTTGGCAAAGCTGGTTCTGAAATACGATTATCCCGCTTTGCCGATGCGGTGCGAACGGCTGAAAGGCGCGCATTTCCGTTTGACCCCCGAGCCGCTGCTGACGATTGAAAGAACGGGCGACATGGAAAAAGATGTTGAAGCCTATATGACCAAAGCGAACAAAATCGTCGAAAACTGGATACGGCTGAAACCCGAACAATGGCTGTGGGTGCATAAACGCTGGCCGGATTCAAAGGATATGTGGATAAAACTGTATCGTGAGCGCAAGTTGTGGAAAAAGGGCATCAAACCGCCCGAAGTTTTCGCTTTGTCGCAAAAAAAGGATATTGTTTAAAAAAGTCTTTGACCTACCCCCCTTGGGTGGGATTACAATCAAGCAAAAGGATTATAGCCGATGAACGATAACGCGACCGTTGAACAGATGAGCTTTGAAGAGGCTTTGGCCGCTTTGGAGGAAATCGTGCGCCGCATGGAAACGGGCAAGGTCAAGCTGGATGATGCCATTGCTTGTTACGAACAGGGCACGATGCTGCGCAAGCACTGCGAAAAAAAACTGGCGGACGCGCGTTTGAAAATCGACAAAATCACCGCTTCCCCGAACGGGGAGGCAACCGGAATTTCCCCTCTGCCTATGGAGTAAAACTATGCCGAATTTATTAGCCGAAATCAAAGAAACCGCCGCCGAAGTCCGCGCCGAAATCGACCGCCTGCTGCCCGTGCCGTCGACGCCCGAAAAACGCGTCGTCGAGGCCATGCGCTATTCCGTTCTGGCGGGCGGAAAGGCGTTGCGTCCGTTTTTGGTGATGCAGAGCGCGGGGCTGTTCGGCGTTGAACGGGCGAAAGCTTTGCGCGTTGCGGTGGCACTGGAAATGGTGCATTGCTATTCTTTGATTCACGACGATTTGCCCGCGATGGACAACGACGACATGCGCCGCGGACAGCCGACCTGCCACAAAAAATTCGACGAAGCGACCGCGATTTTGGCGGGCGACGCTTTGCTGACCCGCGCGTTCGGCGTGATTGCCAGCGACGATTGCCTGTTTGAGCCCGCCGTTCGCTGCCAGCTGGTTGCGGAATTGTCCAAAGCCGCGGGGATGAGCGGCATGATCGGCGGTCAGATGCTGGACATTCTGGCGGAACACATGGACGATATGGATTTGCCCGAAATCATCCGTTTGCAGCAGATGAAAACGGGACGTTTGTTCGCTTACGCGTGCGAAGCGGGCGCGATTATGGGCAAAGCGGGCTATGAACAGCGGCAGGTGCTGAAAGCGTACGCGCGCGATATCGGGCTGGCTTTCCAAATTGCGGATGACATTCTGGACGTCGAAGGCGACGCCGAATCCATGGGCAAGGCGGTGCGCAAGGATTTGGACGCGCACAAGGCGACCTTTATTTCCCTGCTGGGATTGGAACAGGCGAAAGAACAGGCGAACGCCCTGTCGTATCAAGCGATTGCGTCTTTGGAATGTTTTGACGAAAAAGCCGATTGTTTGCGCGATTTGGCGCGCTTTATCGTGGAACGCAAGGCATGAGTTTCAAAAAAAAGGCGGACGGGGGTCAATCCGAAACGTCGCTTTTGGATAAAATCGCGTCCCCTGTCGATTTGCGCGCTTTTCCGACGGAACGGCTGCCCGAACTGGCGCAGGAAATCCGCGATGAAATCATCCGCGTTGTTTCCAAAAACGGCGGACATCTGGGCGCGAGCTTGGGTGTTGTCGAACTGGCGATTGCGCTTCATTATGTTTTCAATACCCCCGACGACAAACTGATTTGGGACGTCGGGCATCAATGCTACGCCCACAAGCTGCTGACGGGACGCAAAGACCGCTTTGACGGTTTGCGGCGCGAGGGCGGCTTGTCCGGCTTTACCAAACGTTCCGAAAGCGTGTACGACCCGTTCGGCGCGGGACACAGCTCGACGTCCGTTTCGGCGGCGGTCGGCATGGCGGCGGGACGCGATTTGCAGGGGCGCAAAAACAACGTCATCAGCGTCATCGGCGATGGGTCGATGAGCGCGGGCATGGTCTTTGAAGCGCTGAACAACGCGGGCGACACCAACCGCCGCATGATTGTCATTTTAAACGACAACGACATGTCGATTGCGCGTCCCGTCGGCGCGCTCAGCCACCATTTGTCGCAAATTCTGTCGTCCAAGCAGTATATGACTCTGCGTCAGGTCGCTTTGGACATTTCCGACCGTCTGCCTCAGTTTGTCAAGCGCGCGGCGCTGAAAGTCGAACACCACGCCAAAGGTTTTGTAACGGGCGGCACGCTGTTCGAGGAAATGGGGCTGTACTATATCGGACCGATTGACGGACACAGCTTTGACCAGTTGATTCCGATTTTGACCAACATCCGCGACGCGCCCGAAGATTACCCGATTCTGGTTCACGTTGTGACCAAAAAGGGACACGGCTATGCACCCGCCGAAAAAGCGCCGTCCAAGTATCACGGTGTGTCGTGCTTTGACATTGAAACGGGGGAATTCGCGCCGAAAAAGAACAACAAGCCGACGTATACCGAAGCGTTTTCGCAAACTTTGCTGAAAATGGCGGAACAGGATAAAAGCATAGCGGCGATTACGGCGGCGATGCCGTCGGGGACGGGACTGGACGCTTTTGCGGAACATTACCCCGAGCGGTTTTTCGATGTGGGCATTGCCGAACAGCACGCGGTAACGTTCGCGGCGGGATTGGCGTGCGAGGGCGTTAAGCCTTTCGTCGCTTTGTATTCTAGCTTTTTGCAGCGCGCGTACGACCAAGTGCTGCACGACGTCGCTTTGCAGAACCTGCCCGTCCGTTTCGCGATAGACCGCGCGGGCTTTGTCGGCGAAGACGGTGCGACGCATCACGGCATTTTCGATTTGGCGATGCTTTGCCCTGTGCCGAACATGGTTGTCATGGCGCCCAGCGACCAAGCCGAACTGCAAAGGATGCTGGTGACCATGGGGCAAATCAACGACCGTCCGTCCGCCGTGCGCTATCCGCGCGGGTCGGGCAGTCTGTTTGAACTGCTTGACGACCCGCAGCCGTTGGAAATCGGCAAGGGGCGCATTGTGCGCGAGGGTAACCGCGTTGCGATTTTAAGCCTCGGGACGCGGTTGGAGGCGTGCCTTGCCGCGGCGGATATGCTGGCGCTGGAGGGCGTTTCCGCAACCGTTGCCGATGCGCGTTTTGCCAAGCCGTTCGACGAAAAGCTGCTGCGCGAACTGGCGGAGGGGCATCAAGGCCTGGCCGTGGTTGAAGAGGGCGTCGAGGGCGGATTCGGTTCTTTGGTGATGACGTGGCTGGCGAACAACGGGCTGTTGGAAAAAACGAAAGTGCGTTTTTTGACGATTCCCGACCGCTTTATCGAACAGGCGAGCATGGACAGGCAATACGAACAGGCGGGATTGGACGCGCGTTCGATTGCCGACCGCGTGTTGGAAATGGTGCGATGAAAAAACAGCGCGCCGATGTGCTGCTGGTTGCCCAAGGATTGGCTGAAAATCAAGCCAAAGCCGCCGCTTTGATTATGGAGGGGCAGGTTTGCGCCGCCGAACGCCGCATTGAAAAGGCGGGCGAAATGCTGAAGCCCGAAACGCAGCTGCGGCTGAAAAGCAAGGCGATTCCGTGGGTGTCGCGCGGGGGATTCAAGCTGGTTAAGGGATTGAGCGAATCGGGTTTCGACCCGGCGGGATTGGTTTGTTTGGACGTCGGGTGTTCGACGGGCGGCTTTACGGACGTTTTGCTGCACAACGGCGCAAAAAAAGTCTATGCCGTCGATGTCGGCTACGGGCAGCTGGCGCAAAAGCTGCGGGTCGATTCGCGCGTCGTCGTTCTGGAGCGCACCAACGCAAAATACTTGACCAAAGAACAAATCCCCGAACCCGTCGGGATGATTGTCTGCGACGCAAGCTTTATCGGGCTTCGCACCGTTTTGGACGTGCCGCTGAGCTTTGCCGATCCGAACGGCGCGTATTTGATAGCCCTTATCAAACCGCAGTTCGAGGTCGAAAAATACCAAGTGGGCGAGGGCGGAATCGTTCGCGACCCCGCTTTGCACAAACAGGTCTGCGACGATATGCGGGACTGGCTTTCGTCGCGCGCGGGCTGGACGGTTGCGGGCATTGTCGAAAGCCCGATAAAAGGCGCCGAGGGCAATACCGAATTTTTGCTGCTGGGGCGATTTTCGGGCTGATTTTTCCATTCTTTTAATCATTCCTGTTTAAGATAGGGCAAAAATGCGTCTACCGACGGAGAATGATGATGCGCGCCTTGAAAAAATTTTTGCTGCTGACAACCGCTTTGACCGTAGCGCTTCCGTATGAAGCAAGCGCAAGAGAGTTTAAAGCGGCGGAAACAATAGATAAGTTTAACGGGGCGGAATCCGGCGGTATTCAAATTTATGATAATGCGGATTTGACTTTCGACGGCGGTGTGATTTGGGATTATGCCGGTTACCGCACGGGCGGCGAAGGGTCGTCCCCGACTGTTTCGGTAGGGGGATATGCCAACACTTCTCTTACGGGGAACGAGAGCATTACCAGCGATTTTGAAATCGAGGGCGGTAAATTTCGCGGCGCAATCAAAATGTATAAAGGGCTGGATGTCGATACGGTTAAATTCCTGCCGAAAGACTCTAAAGAAGAACAAGACGCCGATGTCATTTCCGCTGGAAATTTCCGAATCAGCGGCGGGACTTTTGATTTTACGCAAAACAGCGAACTGTTGATGAAAAGAAGCGCAACGGGTTCCTTTTCTTTGACGGGCGGCGAATTTGTTGTCAACGACAGGGTTTTGGTAACAATCGGGTCGGGCGCAAGGTCGACAACAGGGGAATATCTGCAGGATTTGTCCGTTTCCGGCGGACGGTATTATATTAACGGCACGCTGAAATTGCAGGGACAAAACATTGCGTTTGAAAGCACGGGCGGAAAAACCATTTTTTTGAATGGAAAAGGAACGCTTTCATTCGACGGCGCGACGACGATTTCATCCCAAATTTCATGGGATACGGGGAATTTGCGTTTGGCCGGCGGATCAATGGATTTAAAAAAAGACGTATCCGTTAAGCAATTCGTTTTTGGCGCAGGGGCGCTGACGATCGAGAAGGACAGTACGCTGACTGTTTCGTCCGATTTTGTAATGTCATCAAATTCATCTTTGAGCGGCAAAGGAACGCTGAACCTGCAAAATGGCGCAGACGCCACGTTCAAAAAATTAAACGACTTCGGAACGATTATCGCGCACGAAGGGACTTTGACCTTTGAAGCGCAGTCATCCGTTGACAACATTACGATAGACAAGGGAACATTGAACATCAAGGCTCAAGTGACCGTGGGTACTCTGGTGTTGGAAAATCAAGCCGTTGCCAATATCACGCAAGAGCTGATTGTGTCGTCCTTGAATTTTGACAGCGGGACGATAAATTTTGCCAAAAACGGTTCAAAGCTGACTTTGTCGGCGGATTCGACAATTACAAACGACGCGTCATTCACTTTTGCCGAAAACGTTTACGGCACTTTGCAGTTTACGGGCGGGACGCTGAATTTCAATGACAAACAGGGCGTTTCCAAAAAATTTGAAAACGACCGTCTCAGCTTGATCGTCGAAAAAGGAACAATTGTCAATTTCAATCAAGAACTGGGCGTGACCTTGGATGAATTGTCGGCTTCGCAAGCGACATTGAATTTTAACAAAGGGGATTCGGCGTTCAGTTTCGCCCAAATAGGGCAAGCGAACGAATCCCAAAAAACGGTTGTCAATATTGCCGACGGCGTTTCCGTGAGTGTTGGTCAAATTTCTGCGGCGCTGGGATCGGAATTCAATATCGCCGAAAAGGGAACGCTGATTCTGAACAGCGGGGAAGTTTTGGGCAATACCGCCACGGCTTCCACTTTTAAAGGCAAGGGAACGCTGAAAGTAACGGGGACTTTGTCAACGTTTAACGGCAAATTCGACAATTTCGGCACTTTGCAAATCGACGGTTCGGCCAAGGAAGTTATGCTGAATTACGCAGGCCAGACGGGCGACGCCACGCTGGACAAGCTGGTTTTTACGGGAAGCAACAAAACAAACTTGACGCTGAACGCCGGTGTTTTAACGGTTAAAAGCTTGACATTCGGAACGGGAACGGACGGCAACATCGACATCGCTTTGGGCGGGACGCTGGCTTTGGATGCCAGCGGCAAGGACGATGTGACGGACATTATTTCCGGGACGGGTAGCATCGGCGGCGAGGGTACTCTACGGCTGGTCGACAATACCAGCGTCAACTTCGGCGGCAACAACCTTATCAACCGATTGGGAACGCTGGAAATCGGCACGGGAACGGCGACGATTTCGGGAACAATCGGCATTGGCGCGGTCAAGTTCGGAACGGTGGAAGGCGGCACTTTGAGCATTGCCAAGGGTAAAACGTTGGAGTTGAAAGAAATCACGACGGCGGGGAAAAACGTTGTTACCGGCAAAGGGAAGCTGAGCTTGACCGGAGCGTCAACGTTCGGCGGGCAGGTCAAGGATTTGGGTGAACTGGAATTTTCGGGAAAAGTCGATTTCAATTACGGGCAAACGTCGACCGTTGGCACGATTTCCGGAACGGCGGACATGGCCGTCAACAACGGCACTCTGAGCGTGTCGAACGGACTGACCTTGACGGGCGGAAACTTGACGGTCAACGGCACGCTGAATGTGGCAGACGGATTGACCGTCAACGGCGGAACGGTGTCGGGCGGCGGCGTTTTGTCGCTGACGGACGGCGGAACTTTCGCGGCGAACGGCGCTTTGCGGCTGACGACGGGCGGAAACGTTTCGCTGACGGACACTTCCGCTGTCAAGGATTTGAGCGCTTTGGAAAACGCTAAAATCAACATCGCGAAAACGCTGACCGTTTCGGGAACGCTTTCGACGGCAAACGGCGCGGCGTTTACGGGGGATACCTTGATTTTGGCGGGGACGGGAACGTTTGCCGCAAATGCGGTGCAAACGAACGCGCTGTCTTTGTCGAATGGCGCAAAAGCGACATTCGCGGGCAATAATGCGCTAAAGAAACTGGATTTGGCGGCAAATTCCGCTGTTTCAATCAACGGCGGGGCAACTTTGACTTTGGCGCAGGATTCCGTCGGCGCGGACGGCAGCAGCCTGTTTACGGGCGCGGGCATTCTGGCTTTGAACCAAAACGGCATGACCGTCAATTCAAAGCTTTCCGGTTTGGGAACTTTGGCCGTCAATCAATCGGCGACATTGGCCAATACGGCGCAAGTTGGCACAATCACGGCGGCGGGCGGCGCAACCTTGACCGTCAATGCCGCGGCGCAGGCGGACACTGTTTCAATTGCAAACGGGGCGGGTTTGATTCAAAACGCGGACATGACGGTCGGGACGGTTTCTTTCGGCGCGAACAGCGGTTCGACGCTGACCGTGAACAAAACGCTGAATATCACTCAAAATATCAACGCGGGCGCAAACATGGTAAACGGTTCGGGAACGATTAAGCTGTCGGGCGGCGCGAACGGTTCGTTTGCCACGGCGGCTTCGTTTGCAAGCGGGCATTTGATTGTCGGTTCGGGAACGGCAAGTTTTACGGGCGATACGACAATGGCATCCGTCGCTTTTTCCGGAAACAATGGCACGCTGTCTGTCGGGCAGGGTAAAACGTTAAGCTTGTCGACCATTTCAACCGCGGCGTCCAATACCGTAACGGGCGCGGGGACTTTGCGGCTGAACGGTTCGGGCAGTGTGTTCAATGCGCCGATTGCGTCCTTGGGCGAAATTTACATCAGCGGCGGCAGTGCAAGCTTTAATCAAAATGCGAATGTGGGACGGCTGAGATTCGACGGCGGTTCGGCGACCGTCGGGAGCGGCTCGGTGCTGTCAATTTCCGATTTGGCGCAAAACGGCGGAACACTCGGGACTCTGTCGGGCGGCGGGGTGCTGAAAATCAAAGGCGGCAAACTGTCGACGGGCGGAAACCGCATCGGGGCTGTATATGTCGGGGCGGGAACGGTCGACATAGCCGGCAATTCCGCAGCAGGCGCGTTGGTCTTTGAATCCGGAAACGGTACGCTGAACGTCGAAACGGGAAAAACTTTGACGGTTTCCGATAAATTGAATGTAACGGGCAATTTGACGGGGGACGGCACGCTGATGCTGGAAAACGGCGGCGCTTTCCAAAAAACGCTGTCCGGTTTCGGAACAATCGCGACGAATTCGGGGGCTTTGACGTTCACCAAAGACGTTGCCGTCAAAAACGTTTTTGTCGGGAACGGAACGGCGTATTTCGGAAGCAATGCGGACATTTCAGATTCTTTGACCGTCGGCGCGGGCGATGTGGTTTTTGACGGCGCGAATACGACAATCGGCAGACTGTCGATGACGGGCGCGGGCAAAGCGACGTTCAATCACAACGCAACGGTTTCCAACGGGGCGCTCATCGGCGGCACGCTGGATATCGGCGTTAGAAATCTGACCGTGACGGGCGGGTTGGAATTTGCGGACAATTCCGTGTTGAAGCTGCGCTTTTCGGCGGGGGCGACAAACGACGCGGGCGAATTGCGGGGCGGCGGCTTCGGGCATATCGATGCCGATACCGTTAAAATCAGCAAAAACGCGCGGCTGGACATGACGGTTGATTACGGGTTGCACACGGCGGAAAACGGCACAACGTTCGAGCTGATTTCGGGAACGGTCGATTCCGGCGAATTTTCGTTTGCGAACAGCCGCTACAAACTGGAAAAAGTCGACTGCGTTTCGGGCAAAGGGCTGTGCTATAATTTAATTCAAGCGTCCAACGCGCAGGAAGTCGTCATTATCGAAAAGGGTTCGCAAAACAATCAAAATACGGCGGCGGCGATTTTGGACGGCGGGCTGTTCAACGAAAACGACAAACTGTTTGCCGTGGCAAAACATTTGGATGCTTTGTCGCAAAAGGGAAGCCGCGCTTATTTGAACGCTTTGACGGCGATTGCGCCCGACGTGTCGGGGTCGCTGACGGCTCGGTCTTTGCAGACGCAAACGCAGGTCGCGGGCATGGCATTCAAGCGGATGCGCGGTTTGCAGAAAAAAATGGGCAACCGTTCCGACAAATACCGCAAAATGCGCGAAATGTACGGGCGTTCCGGCGGTTCGCCTTACAAAAGCCGTGTGATGCGGACAAAAGACTACTATAAACAAGCGGGATACGGTGATATGCCGTCGACGGGGCGGGCTTATCCGACATATCAGCCGTCGCGGCCGACGCGCGAATACCGTTCGTATGACGACGATATGCCGTCGACGGGTCGGGCTTATCCGACGTATCAGCCGTCGCAGCAGAAGCGCGAGTACCGTTCGTTCGGATATGAAGACGCCGAACCCGCGCCCAAAGTCGCCAAGTATCGTTCGCAAAGACAGGCGAACTACGGTGCGTTCTATGGCGTTCGTCCCGCAATCGGAATGTGGGCGCAGGCGTTGTACAATACGAACGAATACAAATCCGATTCCGACGAAGACGGCTTCAGCGGCGATTCGACGGGCGTGGCTATGGGGCTGGACGCCACATTCGCCGACGTGTTCGCCGTCGGGGTGGGCTATGCGCGCACTTCGTCCGATTTGAAAACTTTGCAAAGAACAACGGATGTTTCGGGCGACACGTTCTTTTTGTACGGCATGTACAAACCCGCGGACTGGTATTTGTCGGCGGTTCTGGATTATACAAAAAGCAGTTTTGATGAAACAAAAGACGTGTCGGGGATAACGGTTGCGGACAACTACGATGTCAAAACAACCGGCGGTCAGCTGATGTGGGGATACGATGCGGCGGCGTGGCGTCCGGAAATCGGCGTGCGCTACGCGTCCGTTTCACGCGCCGCGCACGAAGACTCCGTCGGACAGAATATTCAGTCGTTTTCAAATTCCGTGTTTTCGGCGGTGGCGGAAATCCGCAAGGAATATATGCTGTCGCAATCGGGAAACGGCGTCTGGCTGAGCGAATTGTCGGCGGGGCTGACGTATGATTTTTCACGTTCCGAAGATTCGGCGACGGTTAACCTGCCCAACGGAGCGAGCTATACGGTAACCGGCAAGGATATGGATCCTTACGGTGCCGAATTGGGCGCTTCGCTGGCGTATATTCTGGGGGACAACTGGGATATCTCGGCACGCTACGGGTTGGAAGCCCGCCCCGATTGGCTGTCGCATACTCTGACGGCGACGCTGCGCTTTATGTTTTAAAAAAGGATAACGATTTCAACGTGTTGCAAAATAGTCGAAAATACCTCTTGTCATTTCCGCAAAACCCCATATATAGTGGTTACAGACGACAAGACGTCCCCAAAGATTGATTTTGAACACTTAACTGAAAGACCTTGCAAATGACTGAAAACGCAGAAATCACCCTCAAAGACGAAGAACGCCAGCCCTGCGAAATCTGGACGCGCGTTATGGGGTATTTCCGTCCGATGTCCGAATTCAACATCGGTAAAAAAAGCGAATTTGCCGAACGCCGCTATTTCAAGGAATCTCTGGCTGTTGAAAAATGCGCCTGTTTGGATCACGCCGCCGAATAAAAAAGACGGCAAATAAAAAAAACACCCCTTTGACGGGGTGTTTTTTTACTCGTGTCAGACCAAATCGTTGTCGTTCATCCACAACAGGGCTTGCAACCGGTTAGAAACATTCAACCGCATGTAAATCCTGTTCAAGTGGATTTTAACCGTAGACAAGCTGACGCCCATTTCCGAAGCGATTTGCTTGTTTTGCATGCCTTGCGACAAGCAATGTAAAACTTCCAGCTGTTTTGGTGTCAAATGACAGGTCATTTCCTTCCCCTTTTCTGTTTTTTTGCACGCGCGAAAACGCGCCGATAATTCGGATGTCCAACCGATATTCAAGGAATAAAAGTCAAGTCAATGCAAAGCAGGTGTTCAAGGCGGCGTCAGCAAAGCAATCTTTTTCCCCTCCGCTTTGCCGGAAAAGCGTTTATTTCCGATTGACAACCGCCTCGAAATGAAACACCATAACTACACTGTAGGGGATGGCACGGGCTTTGAAAAGTCCCTGCTTTTATATAAGGGGTATATGTTTATGGCGACATTCAAATCCAGGTTGTCTTTTTTAAGGGATTTGCTGGCTCTTAAAGAAGTGATTGACGCAGGGCGGATTCAAGGCGCGGCGCGCAGAAACGGCATTAAACAATCCAATTTGTCGAAAATCATCACGGATTTGGAAAGCGCGATGAACGCAACCTTGCTTCAGCGTTCGCCAAAGGGCGTCGAACCGACAAACACCGCCCGCCTGCTGTATACGGACATCGACAATATTGTCAAAAGTCTGGACCGGATTTCAAAAATGTTTGAAGCCGCCGAAGATTTGGCGGGTTATGTAACGGTTTATGTTTCGGACGGTTTTTTGGGAAACGGACTGCTGAAAGAACTGTCGTTGTTTTATGCGCGCCATTTAAAAATCAGACTGGATATTGTGACGAACGCAAAAGTCAATCCGCCCGATATCGATTTCGCGATTGTCAGCGATTTGTCGTTTCCGATGAAAGGCAAAATGGTTTTTAAAACCGAAAGCAAAATGAGCCTGTACGCATCGAAAAGCTATTTGGATAAACACGGTGTGCCGCGGGATATGGCGGATTTGGTGCAGAATTTCGATATATGCGTGCAGCAGCGCCATTTGGACGATCCGTCCTGCCGATTGATTTTGAAAAAAGCCAAACATCTGAACACGACATCCGATTCGGAAGCCGTCGTTTTTTCATTGATTCGTTCGGGCGACGGCATCGCCTTGCTGCATGATTGGGATGCGGCGCGCAATCCCGAACTGACGCGGCTGGATTTGGATTTCGGACTGACCCGTCCGTTTTACGGCGTATGCAATACGGCTTCCGAAAAAACGCCGAAAATCCAAGCCTTGATTCAGCATCTGAAAAATATGTCCGAAGATGGACGGCTGAACCAAATTGAAATATGCGTTTAAACGTTGCGATAATAAATCACATCAAAACGTTCGTCGGTGTCTATCGGTTCGTATTTTTTCGCCAAAGCGTTGAACGCTTCTTCGTCCAATCGTCCCGCGTCGCGTTCGCGCAAACGCCGTTTGGCGGTTTCAAAGTCACATTCGACTTGATGAAACGTAATATTGTCGCAAAAGATTTTTGCGCGTTCCGCCGCTTTTCGGCGGCTTTCACGGCTCCAAAATCCGTAATCCAAAATGACGTTTCCGCCGGCGCAAACGATTTGTTCCGCCAGATTCCAAATCAGCTTGTCCACTTTATCCCATTTGGCCCGAAATTCGGATTCGGGAATGTCGTTCCCGTACAAATCCGCCATAAACTCGTCATGCGTCAGCCGAACGGCGTTCATTTGCATGGCCAGCCTGCGGGCAATCGTTGTCTTGCCCGTTCCCATAAAGCCGCAAATCAGATGAACAGAGGACATAATATGGCCGTCCACCACAAAATTGCATTGATAAAAGCGATTAGCACCAGCAAACTGCCGATGTCTTTGGCTTTTTTGCTGAGCAGATGAAAATCGTCCGAAATACGGTCGACGACGGCTTCAATCGCGGTGTTGGCCAGTTCCATCAGCAAAACCAGCAGCAGCGGCGAAATCAGACACACCCGTTCGATAAACGACAATGGCAAATACAGCGCGACGCCCGTTCCGATGACAAACACCGCCAAGTCTTGACGGAAAGCGACTTCGCTTTTGAACGCGGCGGCAAAACCCGCAGCGGAGTATGCAAAAGCGTTTAAAATGCGGCGGATGCCGTGATAAGGCGACTTCATTTCTTATCCCTTTCCATAAAAGGCAGTTTCTTTTTGCGGCACGGATTGAACATATCCAAGTTTTTGTCATATTCTTTTGTGTCGATTTCCAACAGCCCGACCAGCGAATGAAAGATGTTGTCGTGTGAAAAAGATTGGGATGCGGCTTCTTTTTTCAAACATGAAAAGTCAATATAATCCCATTTTTTCATGGTGCCGTTCATCCAAACCAGCATCGGAACTTCGATTTGTTCTTTCGGGGCAAGGGCGTACGGGAAACCGTGCAGGTACATATTGTTTTCACCCAAAGATTCGCCATGGTCGGAAACATAAATCAGTCCCGCTTCGTATTGCGGAAACTTTTTCAAAATATCGATTGCCGACGAAACGATAAAATCTGTATACAAAATCGTGTTGTCGTATGTGTTGACAATCTGTTCTTTCGTGCATTTCTGCATGTCCGCCGTGTCGCACGTCGGCAAAAACTTTTTGAATTTATCGGGATAACGGTTGAAATACGTCGGGCCGTGACTGCCCATGGTGTGCAGAAAAATCACCGTATCCTGTTTGATGTTTTTGATGATGTCCTCCAGTCCGTCCAGCAAAACTTCGTCATGGCAGTAGCTGCCGAAGCAGTATTTCGGGTGGTTGGAGTATTTCATTTCTTCGTTGCGAACGCGCTGGCACACGCCTTTGCAGCCGTCGTCGTTGTCGCGCCACAGGATGTCGTAGCCCGCTTTTCGCAGCAAATCAATCAGATTTTCCGTATACGGCGCGTCGTCGACGTCAAAAGCGGCGCGCGGCAGGGGCGAAAACATGCACGGCACGGAAATTGCCGTTGATGTTCCGCACGATGTTACGTTTTTAAAGTAGGCGATGTTTTGTTTCGCCAACAGAGGGTTGGTTTGCCGTTCGTATCCCTGCAGTGAAAAATTCGCCGACCGCGCCGTTTCGCCCAGTACGAAAACCAAAACGGTTTTAGTGTGGTCTTCGTAAGGGGTGATTTGAGCGTTTTCATCCAGCGGGACAAAGGGACGGCGGCTGTTGATTTTGCGTTGGATATAGCGGAACGTCGAATAAATGTAGTTTTGCGTGTTGATGATTTTGCGCGCGGCTTTGTTGTTGCGTCCGACGGCGGACAGCGTTTTATACGACGTTGCGCCGATGCTTCCGACGATTGCCAGCGCAATCAGCAGTCCGAAAAGGCGGCTTTTACATTCGGTTTTGAACGAATCGAATTCAACGCGCGTGAACACCAAAGCGACCGCCGGCAGAACACCCGTGAAAAACACCCACAAACAGCCCGACCATGTCGCCAAATCCAAAGCTTCGCGCGTGTTTGTTTCAAACGCGTTGCGAATCATATCGCTGTCGATGTAAACGCCCAGATTTGTCATCAGATAATTTGTCGTGCTTGAAATCAGCAGCAAGACAATCAGCAAAGGTTTTGCCGTTTTGGGCATCAGCAGCAGATTGAACGCCAGATACAGCGGAATACAAACCAGAACCGGCACAACAATTGCCAAAGAAGATTCCGAAAAGCTTGAAAAATTCAGCTTTTCAAACAGATAACGCCACAAGGCGCAATTCAAAACCAACCCGAAATACAAAGTTGACGACAGAATTAAAAAACGGCTGGAAATTTGAAAACGGGGCTGAAAGCGGGCATGCGGCATTGAAAAGCCTTTCGTCGTTAAATGTCGTTTTCCGTTGCGTCTTCGTCAGAAAACTCTTCAGCCGGAGCATTAACCGGTTCGGAGGACGGCTGTTCTGCCGTTTCGGGCGGAATGTCGTTTTCTTCGGCGGGTTCCGGCAAAGGAATCAACACCGCCGCGTCCGAATCGTTTTCATCCGAATCGGACGGTTCCGCAGGCAATTCTTCGGGATTGACGGGTTTTTCGATGTTTTCCTCGTTTTCATCCAGCACGATTTTGACTTTGGGCTGAACGGGGACGGCTTCGATTTGGTTTTCCAGCATCAGCGGTTCGGGAATGGGCGGCGTGATTTGTTCGCCCTGGCACCGGATCACCCAAACGTCGAAAACGGGGTGTTCCATGGCGGACAGCGCGGGCGACGATGAAAACATCCACCCAGAAAACAGTTTCAGCTGTCCTTCCTGCTTTTTTTCGACAATGTCCAGATAGGCGGCGTTTTCGGGCGTTTCTTCGGGCGGGTGAGCGTAGCAGACGCGCACATAAACATCCAAAGCGCCGAATTGCGCCTTTTCGCCGACGTTGACGGTCATCGTGCTGATGCGTCCCGTCACTTTGTCCAGTCCGCGCAAAACCACCTGTTCCAAAGACAGGTCTTCGGCCTTTGCGGGCAGAGTCGCCGCGCACATCCCTAACAAGACTGCGGAAAACACGGATTTTTTCATTTATTCGTCCTCTTTGCCCGTTGCCAAAAAGATAACATCGCCAATCATGCTTTCCAGCGATTTGAAATCGCGCGTTTGCTTTATCGTATCTCCGTCCTTTAACATGTCGGCCGATTTTCCCGGTTCCAGCTGCAGGAAAATGCCGCCCATCAATCCGTCCGAAACAACCGCCGCAACCGTATCGGCGGGCAGGGAAACGGATTTTTTGACGTCAATGCTGATGCGCGCCGTATAATCGGGCGTCAGCTCGATGCCTGTAACAGAGCCGACTTTGATGCCGTTGATGCGCACGTCGTTGCCGCTTTCCAGTCCGCCCGACTTTAAAAACGTCGCCGTCAGCGTGTATCCCTGCTGAGGACGCACGGACAGCCGCTGTTCGGCATAATAAACGAACAGCCCCGCGACCAAAATCACCAGTATGCCCAGCACGGTTTCAATCGGATTTTTTTTCATTTATTTTCCTTTGGCGCATGTGTTGTTTTTACGATTGGCTTTGGCGGCGGAAATCACCTTGTCCAGCAGCTTGACCAAATCGGGGGAATCTTCGGTAAAGTCCATAAAATCGCCGTCGGACAGCATGTCCTCCGATCCGCCGGGGGTCAGTTCCAAATACTTGTTTCCCAACAAACTTTGGGATTGGACGGAAACGCCGCTGTCATCGGGCAGCTGCACGGATTCGGGCAAAGAAAAGCGGACTGTTACGCCATAATCCTCGTCCAAAGTCAAACCGGTGATTTTGCCGACCTCGATTCCCGCCAAACGCACGGGCGCGCCCGTGTTCAGCCCGTCCGTGTGGTTGAAGCGGGCGGACAGCGTATAGCTGGCCGTCGAACGCCGTCCGATGTCCCGTTTGAAGCTGATGGCGCAAAACAGCAAAGCGACGGTCAGTAAGGCCGCTGTTCCCGCAATCAAATCCCTGTTTGCCTTTTTGCCCATCAAATGTATTCGATTTCCAGAATTTCGTAAGATTTTTTACCCTTGGGCGACGCCAGTTCCGCCGTGTCGCCGACGGATTTTCCGATTAAAGCGCGCGCCAGCGGGGCGGAAACGGAAATGCGGCCGTGTTCCAAATCGGCTTCGTACTGTCCGACGATTTGATATTTCAGTTCGTCTTCGGTGTCTTCATCCATCAAAGACACGGTCGCGCCGAAAACGACGGTGTCGCCCGACAAAGCCGCTGTGTCGATAATGTCGGCGCAGGACATTGCGGATTCCAGTTCCTGAATACGGCCTTCGATAAAGCTTTGTTTTTCGCGGGCGGCGTGGTATTCGGCGTTTTCGGACAAATCGCCGTGTTCGCGCGCTTCGGCAATCGCTGCGATAATGGCGGGACGTTCCACGCTTTTCAGATTGGTCAATTCCTGTTGCAGGCGTTCCGCGCCCTTTTTGGTCATCGGTACTTTTTGCATTTCGACATCCTCATAATAATAAAAAAACACCCCTTTCACCCCGTTTCGGGCGAAAGAAGCAATTTCATCTGCCGCGCATCATACAAGGCTTTGTTTTTTTCTTCAAGCGTAACTTGCCAAAAACAAAAAAACGGTGTTTTATGACGGAAAGTTTTTTATCTATGAGGAGTATTCGTTATGCGTGAACAGTTGAAAGCCGCGTTGAAAAACGCCATGTTGGAAAAAGATACCGCGAAAGTATCCACTTTGCGTCTGATTTTGGCGGCAATCAAAGACCGCGACATCGCTTCCCGCGGGTCGGCGAAGGACGGGCAAATCACCAACGACGACATTTTGCAGCTGCTGCAGTCCATGATTAAACAGCGCAACGACAGCATCGCCATGTATCAAAAGGGAGGCCGTCAAGACTTAATCGACAGCGAACAGGCGGAAATCGACATCATCCGTTCGTTCCTGCCCAAACAGATGGACGCGGCCGAAACCGAAGCCGCCGTGCGCGAAATCGTCGCCAAAACGGGCGCGGCGGGATTGAAAGACATGGGCGCGGTCATGGCGGCTTTGCGCGAACAGTACGCGGGACGCATGGACTTCGGTCAGGCGTCGGGCGTGGTCAAGACAATTTTGGCGCAGAAATAAAGGACGGCTTATGCCCACAATCACCCCCGAATTTCTGGAACTGCTGCGTTCAAGACTGTCGATTGTTTCGATTGTCGGCAAAGCCGTCAAACTGACGCGCAAAGGCAAGGAATACTGGGGGTGCTGTCCGTTTCACCACGAAAAAACGCCGTCGTTCACCGTCAGCGACGAACGCGAGGCTTTTCATTGCTTCGGCTGCGGCGAACACGGCGACGCGATTACGTTCGTGATGAAATCGCAGGGACTGAGCTTTGTCGACGCGGTTGAACAGTTGGCGAACGAGGCGGGGCTGGAAATGCCCAAAGCGTCCGCCGCCGAGGTCGAACGCGAAAAAAAACGCGGCACGCTGTACGACGTTTTGGAAAAAGTCTGCGCCTATTATCAAGAACAGCTGTACAAACCCGTCGGGCGCGACGGCTTGTTTTACCTGCAGCGGCGCGGGCTGACCGACGAGGTCATCAAGCATTTCCGCTTGGGTTTTGCGCCGAACGGCAATCCCGTCAAAGCGATGCTGGAACGCGAAGGTTTGACCGTCGAACAGCTGAAGCAGACGGGCGTTATCGGTGTTTCGTCGGACGGGCGGACTTACGACTATTTCCACGACCGCGTGATGTATCCGATTTGCGACAAGCGCGGGCGCGTCATCGCTTTCGGCGGGCGCGTGCTGGGCGACGGCGAACCGAAGTACTTGAATTCCCCCGAAACGGCGCTGTTTTCCAAAGGCGACACCCTTTACGCAGCGCACTTTGCGGCGGAACAGGCGCGCAAAATGCAGGAAATTTTGGTCGTCGAGGGCTATATGGACGTCATCGCGCTTCACAGCGTCGGAATAACGCGCGCGGTTGCGTCGTGCGGCACGGCTTTGACCGAACGCCAAATCGAACAGCTGTGGAAATACGCGCCGGAACCGATTTGCTGTTTCGACGGCGACGGCGCGGGGATTCGGGCGGCGAACCGCGCGGCGGACAGGGTGCTTCCTTTATTGAAAGCGGGCAAGTCCCTGCGTTTTATGACTTTGCCCGACGACGACGATCCCGACGAATTCATTCAAGAACGCGGCAAACAGGCGTTCGAGGATTTCATCCGCACCCAAAGCCGCCCCTTGTTCCGGCAGCTGTGGCAAATGCTGCTGCAGGGCAAAAGCCTTGACACGCCGGAACGCAAAGCCGCTTTGGAAAAGGATGTGAACGAAACGCTGGCAAAAATCGCCGACGAATCCGTGCGTTCTTATTACAGGCAGACTTTCCGCGCCGAACTGTGGGAGGCGACCGCCCCCGTTTTTAACAAAAAAAGTTCCAAATCCGTTGCAAAGCAGGACTATGTCAAACCCGCAAAACCCAGACCGCAGGCGGGCGAGGACAGAATGATTCTGGCCTATGTCCTGCTGTATCCGGATATTGCTTCCGATTCGCTGGAGGAACTGGCGGACATTACCCCCGCCGACGCTTTTTTGGCGGATGCGTTTCGCAGCATCATCAATGCGCTGGCGGATAATCCCGACTTGACGGCGGCGGAGCTGGAGGATTATTTCCGCGCCAATCAAAACGGCAGACTGTACGATGCCGTCGCCGACGAAATCGAAATGCTGAAGCGCAAAAAAACAACGCCCGCCGACATCAAAGCCGATTTTGCCGCTTTGCTGGAGGGCGAACGGCAAAAAGCCTTGAAAGCCGAACTGTCCGCTTTGGCGCGGAAAATCGAATCGGAAACGGATGCCGACAAAGCCAAAGCCCTGTGGGAAAAATATCAAACCCTGTCCAAAAGCGGATAAGACCTTGAATAAAAAGCCAAGTCAACCTATTTAAAGGTTGACAAATTGGTGTCAACGCCCTAAATGTTGCAAGATTATCCGATTTATCAAAAAATCGGTGCTTTGTGATATGCGCGTGACGCAACGGAAGGGATTTTTCTATGAATACGACTGCGGACGATGAAATCGGCGAAAACGAAAACAATGAAGACGCTTTGTTGGATTCGCTCAGCGCTTCGTTAAAAAAACTGCTGAACAAAGGAAAATCGCGCGGCTATATCACTGTGGACGAATTGAACGCGGCTTTGCCCCCCGAAAAAGAATCATCGGAACAAATTGAAGACGTGATGACCATGATTTCCGATATGGGAATCAATTTGGTCGAAAACGAAGAAACGGACGACGATTCGTCCGATTCCGCCGACGAACCCGAGGATGACGGCTTTAAGTTGGACGAAGTCGAAACGTCGCGCACGGACGATCCCGTCCGCATGTACCTGCGCGAAATGGGCGCGGTCGAACTGCTGTCGCGCGAAGGCGAAATCGCCATTGCAAAACGAATCGAAGCCGGCCGCGATTTGATGATCGGCGGATTGTGTGAAAGCGCGCTGACGATTAAAGCTTTGACGGGCTGGCATGACGCTTTGGTGTCGGGCAAGATGCTGCTGCGCGACATTATCGATTTGGACGCGACGTACGGTTCGGGCGAAGATTCGGGGGACGGGGAACTGCCTTTGTCGGCGACGTTCACGTCAACCATTCCCGAAACAGCGGCGCCGGCCGTCGTTGAGGAAAAACACGAAGAACCCGAGGAAGCTGAAGAGGACGAGGAAAGCGAGGATATTCCCGAACCGCAGAACAGTTTTGACGATGATGAAGATTCCGACGGCGAAGACGACGGCGACGAATCCGCCGACGATTTTATCGATGACGAGGAAGAGGAAGACTCCTCCTCGGACGACGAATCCGCCGATGCGGACGATGAAGACGAACCCGCTGCGGTATCCCTGCAGCAAATGGAACAGTCTTTGATGCCCAAAGTGCTGGAACAGTTTGAACAGATTTCCACCACTTATCAAAAACTGAAAAAAGTGCAGGATCAGCGCTTGTCCTGTCTGCGCACGTCCAAACCCGTTCCTGCCGCGACCGAAAAGAAATTCCAGAAAATCAAACAGGAATTGATTGCGCTGATGGAGGAAGTCCAGCTGAACCCCGCGCGCATTGAAATGCTGGTCGATCAGCTGAACGACTACAACAAACGTTTGATGACGTTTGAAGGCAAGCTGCTGCGTCTGGCGTTAAGCTGCCGCATCAAGCGCGAAGACTTTTTGGAAGCCTACAAGAATTCAGAATTCGATTCGCATTGGATTGAAAAGATGTCGGGCAAATACTGGAAGGTGTTTGTCGAAAAGTATTCCAAGGAAATTCAAGAAATTCAAACGGCAATTTCGCAAATGGCGGACGAAATCGGCATGCCGATTTTTGAATATCGCCGCGTTTGCTCGATGGTCAAAAAGGGTGAACAGGAATCCACCCGAGCCAAAAAGGAAATGATTGAGGCCAATCTGCGTTTGGTGATTTCCATTGCGAAGAAATACACAAACCGCGGTCTGCAGTTTTTGGATTTGATTCAAGAGGGCAACATCGGCTTGATGAAAGCCGTCGATAAATTTGAATACCGCCGCGGCTATAAATTTTCGACGTATGCAACATGGTGGATTCGCCAAGCGATTACGCGGTCGATTGCCGATCAGGCGCGCACCATCCGCATCCCCGTTCACATGATTGAAACAATCAACAAGCTGGTTCGCACCAGCCGCCAGATGCTGCACGAAATCGGGCGTGAACCGACGCCGGAAGAATTGGCCGAAAAGCTGTCCATGCCTTTGGAAAAAGTGCGCAAAGTGCTGAAAATCGCCAAAGAACCGATTTCTTTGGAAACCCCCGTCGGCGACGAGGAAGACAGCCATTTGGGCGATTTCATCGAGGATCGCAACGTCATTCAGCCTTTGGACGCGGCGATTCAGACGAACTTGCGCCAGACCTGCACGGCGGTTCTGTCCAGTTTGACCCCGCGTGAAGAACGCGTGCTGCGCATGCGCTTCGGCATCGGGATGAACACCGACCATACGCTGGAGGAAGTCGGACAGCAGTTTTCGGTTACCCGCGAACGCATCCGCCAAATCGAAGCCAAAGCGTTGCGCAAGCTGAAACATCCCAGCCGTTCACGCAAACTGCGTTCGTTTTTGGACAACGGCTAAAGCGGCGCCGCGTTTCGGCGCGGCGGCTTGACGGCGGAACGATTGACGGGTATGATGTCGAAAAACTGACAGGAGTAGCATCATGCCTTCATTCGATATTGTATCCAAAACCGATATGACCGAAATTCAAAACGCCGTCAACGGCGCGGCGCGCGAAATTTCAACCCGCTTCGATTTCAAAGGGTCGAAAAGCTCGGTTGAACTGAAAGACAAGGAAATCATTCTGCTTGCCGACGACGATTTAAAGCTGAAACAGCTGCATGAATTGCTGGTGACTTATGTTACGCGGCGCAAGCTGGACACGTCGGCTTTGAGCTTCGGCAAAGAGGAAAAAGCCGCCGGCGCGATGGTGCGCCAAGCCGTTGCCGTCAAGCAGGGCATCGAACAGGAAATCGCCAAGAAAATCTCCAAAGCGATTAAAGATTCCAAAGCCAAAGTGCAGGTGTCAATCCAAGGCGACGAACTGCGTGTTTCGGGCAAAAAACGCGACGATTTGCAGGCGGTTATCGCTTTCGTGAAAACGCTGGGCATTGATCAGCCGCTGCAATTTGTGAATTTCCGCGACTAATACCGCCACTCAACAATCGCTTTTTTGGTGATTTTGTCCTTGTCCTGCATTGTCAAGCTGTCGGACAGGGACGCGACGGCGTCAAGCTCTTCGGTGATTTGGCGGGCTTTGATGCGCGCCTGTCTGTATTCCCGTTCCGTTTTGGGCGGGACGGGGGTTGACGAAAACAGCGGCTCTTCGTTCATGGTGGCTAGGGTTGGCGCTTCTTTTTTCAAGGCGGCAAAACCGAAATCCAGCAGTTTGAAAATATGCCGGTCGCGTTCGCGCACCGAATTGCGCCCCATAACCACGCCGATAAGCCGTTTGCCGTTGCGTTTGGCCGAACCGACGACGTGATAGCCCGACGCGTCAACATAGCCTGTTTTCAATCCGTCACCGCCCTTGTAAAACCGCGCGACAAGGTTGTGGTTGCCGTAATAGCGTCTGCCGTAGCGGAAGCCTTTGACGGAAAACAGCTTGTAATACTTGGGAAAATGCTGAATCAAGGCCATGGACAGAATCGCCATGTCGCGGGCGGAAGTGACTTGGTCTTTGTTATGCAGTCCCGACGCGTTTTTGAACCGCGTGTCTTTCATGCCCAATTCATGGGCGACGCGCGTCATTTTGTCGGCGAATTGCGCTTCCGAGCCGCCCAATCCCTCCGCCACCACGACGGCGGCATCGTTGGCGGAACGTGAAATCATGGCGAAAATCGCGTTTTCGACGGAGATTGTTGTCCCCGCTTTCAGTCCCATGCGCGATTTCGGCTGTTTGGCGGCGTGGACGGACACTGGCAGCAGCTGGTCGATTTGGATTTCCTTTTTTTCCAAAGCATCAAAGACCATGTACAGCGTCATCATTTTGGTCAAAGACGCGGGATAGCGCTTTTCGGTCGCGTTTTCGGATTGCAGGACGCGCCCCGTTTCCGCTTCAATCAGCAGGGACGACTGGCGGCTTTGCGCGTTGGCGGTCGCGGTCATCAGCAAAAAAGCGAGCAGGAAGCGAAAAAAAAGCACTTTTCTATACTCTAATTTAAACATTTTCCGACACCATCATACGCGGTTTTCCCCTTTTTTGGCAAGGGGTTTCACAGAAAGGAGCTGGAAATGGCAAAACGGTCAAATCCCGATACGGAAACTCAAGGCGGCGTTGCGACGAAAGCGAAGCCGCAGACAAAGCGTCCGCCTTTGTACCGCGTGGTCATTCTGAACGACGACTTTACGCCGATGGATTTCGTGATTTCCGTGCTTCAAAGCGTGTTTGACAAATCGGCGGCGGAAGCGACCGACATCATGCTGCAGGTGCACCGTTCGGGCGCGGGCGTCGCTGGCGTTTACACGCTGGAAGTCGCCGAAACCAAAGCCGCGCAGACAATCGAAATGGCGAAACGATCGCAGCACCCCTTGCGCTGCAAAGTCGAAAAGGAATAAACAATGCTGTCCCCGAGCTTGGAACAAACTTTACAGCTGGCGTTGACGTTCGCGGGCGAACGCAATCAGGAATTCGCGACTTTGGAACATTTGCTGCTGGCGATGCTGGATGACAGGGATGCCGTGCCGTTCTTTATGAAAATGAAGCTGCCGCTGGAAAAACTGGAACAGGAACTGACCGATTTCATTGACAAGGATTTGTCCTATCTGGTTTTGAAAAACGCCGATGTTCAGCCGAAACCCACGGTCGCCATGCAAAGGGTGTTTCAGCGCGCGGCGCTGCAGGTGCAGTCCAGCGGGCGCGACATGGTGACGGCTTTGCATCTGATTATCGCGATGTTCGCCGAAAAGGATTCTTACGCTGTTTACTTTTTGCAAAAATACGGGGTAGAACGCCTTGCCGTCATGAACTTTTTAAGCGCTTCCGCTCCCGTTTCGGGCGTGGATGACGACTATATGGACGACATCGACCCGCTGGAGGAATTCTGCATCAACCTAAACGAAAAAGTCAAAGCGGGCAGGGTTGATCCGCTTATCGGACGGGAACGCGAAATCGAACGCATGATGCAGGTGCTTTGCCGTCGCACGAAGAACAATCCGCTGCTTATCGGCGATCCGGGGGTCGGCAAAACCGCGCTGGCGGAGGGCTTGGCGCTGAAAATCGAAAACGGAAAAGTGCCGAGCCAGCTGAAAAACGCGGTGATTTACCAGCTGGACGTCGGGGCTTTGCTGGCGGGGACGCGGTATCGCGGCGATTTTGAAGAACGCCTGAAAATGGTGCTGGAAGAACTGGAAGCCGACCCGAATATTCTGCTGTTCGTGGACGAAATTCACACGCTTATCGGCGCGGGGGCGACGACAGGCGGCACGATGGACGCGTCGAATCTGCTGAAGCCCGCGCTGAGCGAAGGACGGGTGCGCTGCATCGGGTCGACGACGTACAAGGAATTCCGCAACCACATGGAAAAAGACCGCGCTTTTCTGCGCCGTTTTCAGAAAATCGACATCAACGAACCCAGCGCGGACGAAACGCTGAAAATCCTGCGCGGGCTGAAAGCCGCTTATGAAAAGCATCACGGGGTTGTGTTTACGGCGGACGCGTTGAAAAACGCCGTCGATTTGTCGGTGCGCTACATTCACGACCGCAAACTGCCCGACAAGGCAATTGACGTTTTGGACGAAGCGGGGGCGGCGTTCGCTTTGTCGCGCAAAAAGAAAAAGCAAATCACCGCGCACGACATCGAGGAAGTCGTTTCCAAAATCGCGAACGTGCCCGCCAAAGCCGTTTCCTCCGACGACCGCGAAGCTTTGCGGAACTTGGAACAGGACTTGAAAAAAGCGGTGTTCGGACAAAACAAGGCGTTGGAGGCTTTGTCGTCCTCGATTAAAATGGCGCGGGCGGGGTTGCGCGACGCGGGCAAGCCTATCGGCAGCTATCTGTTTTCGGGACCGACGGGGGTCGGCAAAACCGAAGCCGCGCGCCAGCTGGCGAAAACTTTGGGCGTCGAACTTCTGCGCTTCGATATGTCGGAATATATGGAAAAACACTCTTTGTCGCGCTTAATCGGCACGCCGCCGGGGTATGTCGGGTTTGAACAGGGCGGTTTGCTGACCGACGCGGTCGACCAGCACCCTTACGCGGTTTTGCTGCTGGACGAAATCGAAAAGGCGCATCCCGATTTATACAACATTTTGCTGCAAGTCATGGATTACGGCAAACTGACCGACTCCAACGGCAAAACGGTCGATTTTTCAAACGTGATTTTGATTATGACGACAAACGCGGGCGCGGCGGATATGGCGAAACCCGCCATGGGTTTCGGCAGCATGGAACGCACGGGCGACGACAAGGAAGCGATTGAACGCCTGTTCACGCCCGAATTCCGCAACCGTTTGGACGCGGTGATTCCGTTCGCCAAGCTGGACGCGGAAATCATGCGCCGCGTCGCGGACAAATTCCTTGATCAGCTGGCAAAACAGCTGAGCGAAAAGAAAATCACGCTTGACGTCGCTTTTTCGGCAAAAGAATGGCTGCTGAAAAAAGGATTCGACGACAAAAACGGCGCGCGTCCGCTGGCGCGGGTGATTCAAGAGCATATCAAAAAGCCCCTTGCCGAAGAAATGCTGTTCGGACAGCTGACCAAAGGCGGACGCGTCCGCATTTCCGCCAAAGACGGCAAGCTGCTGGTCGTCTGCCGTCCGCCCCTTGCCCCGCGCAAAAACGCGAAAGCCGAGGAAGAATTGATGCTGCTGTAAGGTTAAAGCTTTTATTTTAATGGTTGTTCTATTGAGCAAAATTCAATGGTGATAAAATATTCTATCCTTTGTGTTGATTGGCGTGAACAACGTAGAAAGATGAAAGAAGATTAGGAGGGAATAAGAGATAAAACTGTTGCATAAAGTTTTAATCAGATTATAATTTTCTATTATTGTTTATTGCTCTTTGCGGAGAAAGAAATAATGGATAAAATTGTGAAAACTGCTAAGACAATTCTCGCCGCATTTGAAAATATTTCAGAAACAGCATCTGAAAATTTAAAAAATGTTAAACATGTAAATGTTGTATACACTAATGAAAACTTTTTTGAAAAAGAGAGAGTCAGAAAGGAGGAACAGGCAAAAGGGCTTAAACTGCTTCAAAACATTCCTGCAAAATACAGATTTGTTCTTTCTCGTAATGGAGAAACAAAAACGGTGTATGTTTCACCGGGATATGATTTTTCAGCTTTTGAAAATTCAGAATATCAAGTAATTAATAATGTTTCTGCTATCGGTCGTTTGGCGAATCAAGCGGATGTGGGTGAAGAAATTGGTTTTGGTGATTGGGTGCTTGTTGAAAAACAAGCTTTCTCACCTAAAAAAGAAAATAATTTTTGGGATGGAAAGGAAAATACTTTTTACGAAGAGAATGCGACATATAATTATATGTCGTTAAGAAGTATCGAAAAGAACGTGTCTTATAAAGAATTAAATAATTCTAACGTAAAGAATGGAGATTCTTTTAAAGAAAAAGATGAGGAACATAAAAAATCAGATAATTGCGAAAATGAAAGTTATTTAAAACATTTTGCTGTAGACTTCCAACAATTGATCTCTGAACAATCTCTTATGCCCAATCAATCGTCAAAATTGGGGACGATAACTTATCTGGATAAAATCCAAAGTGAAGTAGAGAGCTTTCCTTTGAACTGTCAGTTCGTGTTAATGGGACCTCCTGGAACAGGAAAAACAACTACGTTAATTCGCCGTTTAAAATACCAACTTTATGAAAATAGAGAAAAAAATAGCGATATTGAAAGAAGTTGGATTTTATTTACTCCAACAAAGTTACTAAGAGAGTACATTTATAAAGCTATAAATAAAGAGCAAATTCCTATTCCTTCCAATAATGTGAAAACATGGGAAGATTTTATAGCACCTTTTTCATCAAGATTTTTTTTAAATACTCCAAAAGAGCATGGAAAATTTGTACTCGGCGATGATTGTTTTGAATGTTGTATAACGAATGTTAAGACATTTTTTGATTCATTTTTTAAGTGGCAGGGAAGAGAATATGTTAAAATTCTTGTAGAAACATATAAACGTTTGCAAAATTTATGTGAAAATGGAAAGGCGAGAGTTGTTTCTTTTGAGCGATTTTCATTTGGACATATTCAAAGTATTCAAGAAAAGGATATAATTAACGTCATTAATGAAACTATACCATCTGAAGACGGGATTGATTATGTTGCTAATTGTTTAATTAAAGATTTTCTTGATAATTCTGAAGCATTGTCAGATATATTAAATAAATTATATAAAATATTCTCTGATGGAATTTATGAGGAAAAGTATAATTCCTGGATAAATATCATTAGAAAATATAACATTAAATTAAAAGAAAAGCTTTCTTTTGATAAAAAAAATCAAGGCACAAAAGAGCGTATTCGCAAACTTGAAGAGCTTATCAGTAAATCAGAGGAAAAAATTAAAGTCTTATCTGAGATTGTAAAATGCATTACCCTTTTAGAAAAACCAATGGATGCATACGCTGAAAATATACACAAAAGATATATATCGTTTTTAAACGAATATAAAATGACAAACTTGCTGGTTCGTAAAAATAAGATATCAAAAACAGAAAGAGATATTTTGGCTCTTGCTATCTTGAAAACATTTAAAGCTTTTTCAAAAAGTAATCATTTATTTTATCAAAACAAACAGTTGGAATATTTTTCGAAAAATATTGCAAAGTTACAAATTTTTGTAGATGAAATGACTGATTTTTCTCCTTTGCAAATTGCGTGTATGTTTCAACTTTCTGATAAAAATATGAATTCTTTTTTTGCAGGAGGGGATTTTAATCAACGCCTTACATCAAATGGATGTGCAAATGAAGATGATTTATACTGGGCTATTGGAAAAAATATAAGAATCCGAAAAATTGAAAAAAATTATCGATTGAGTCCTAAGCTTGATTATCTGGCATCAGTCATTTTAAATGAAAATAGTAGTGTTGATATAAATAGTGATTTATATGCGAAGTCCCCAAATCCTATTTGGCTGAAAAATGCGGATAATTTGAATGATATAGCTGATTGGCTTGTTAAGAACATAGGTGAAATTTATGAAAGATTCGACGCATTTCCATCCATTGCTGTTTTGGTAGGGACAGAAAATGCGGTACTCCCTGTCGCAGAAGTATTACAAATTAAAGGCGCTGACGCAGGATTTTGTGTTGAAGCGTGTGTTCAAGGACAGGCAATAGGGACAGAAACAAATATCAGAGTCTTTGATATTCATCACATTAAAGGGCTTGAATTTGAAGCTGCGTTTTTTGTTTCCTTGGATAAGATGTTTGTAGAGGATTCTTCGGAGATTGTTCGGTATTTGTACGTTGGCGCTACAAGAGCTGCTAATTTTTTAGGGATAACAACATCAGCATCTTTACTTCCAATGCCGCTTCAACAATGTACTTCTCTTTTTAAAGAGGTATTCTAAGATGTCTGAATACAGCGAACGAAAAGACCTTATTCGAAGAGCATTATACAATTATAAACATGAAGCATCTCGATATGAAGTAACGCGACTGTTGGAAACATTGTGCTTTTGCCTTATTTTGATAAGGACCGATGGAGGCTTGGTAATCCCAAGAGATATTTTAGCCAAAGTCGAACTTGAAAAAGATATCTCTTCTGAAGAATTTATTCGACATATGCGAAACTCTTTCTGTCATTTGCATTATATAGATAGTATATTAGCAAAAACAGAGTGCGATACAGCAATAAACAAGGTGACTTTTATAGATATCTCAAATGAAAGTGAAAATTTTAGAGTAGAGTTATCTGTTAGTGATTTGGAAAATTTGCTTGAGAAAATATCTGAGTATTTTTTTAAACGCGATATGATGTAGTATATTTATAAATTCTTAAAATGCTTAGCTCTGTATCAAAGGCCAAGTTTCTCAGCTAAAGATTAAACGCAGGTCAGCACTTTTTTCATTTTTGACTCGCCTTTTGTATCGGGGGACTGTATAAAGAAATCCCGATAACGCGAATCAAACGGAGTTTCCTTATGACCAATTTTGACGTCACCGCAATCGGGACAGCATTTGTCGATGTCGTAGCCAATGTTACGGAAGATTTTCTGGAACGCTATTCCTTAATCAAAGGACAGGGCAACGTCCTGCCCATTCCTGTTTTGCGCGACATTCGCCGCGAACTGACCGATTCCCGCGTCATTCCGGGCGGCACGGTGGCGAACGCCGTCGCGACGGTCGCTTCCTTGGGCGGCAAGGCGGCTTTCATCGGCAAAGCCTGCAACGACACGACGGGCGACAACTTCAAAGCCGCTTTTGACAAGGATGGCGTGAAATCATGCGTTCCTTTGGTGCAGTTCGACCGCGACATTGACAAAGCGACGGCGCGCTGTCTGGTGCTGGTGACCCCCGACCACGACCGCACGTTTGCTTTCAACTTCGGTGTTTGCGAGGAAATCGACGAAGCCGACATCGACATCGAAACAATCCGCGCGTCCAAAATTTTGTTCATCGACGGGCAGATGCTGGTGTCCCGCCGCGCTCGTGCCGCCGTGACGCTGGCTTTGGAAACCGCAAAACAGGCGGGCATCAAAGTTGCTTTCAATATGCACGATTTGAATTTCCGCGCGGTGGCGGTGCAGGAAGTCATCGAAACAATCCGCACGCAGGCGGATATCCTTATCGGCAACGAACGCGAAATTCGCGGCTGTTTCGATATTGACAAGGAAAACACGGATTTGAATTCCTTTATGGAAATTCTGCACAGCCGTCATCAAATTCTGGCGATGACGCGCGGCGCGAAAGGCGCGTGCATTTTCTCGGACGAAGGGGTAGCGGCGATTGCGTCCGAAAACCATCAATCCGTCGTGGACAGCACGGGCGCGGGCGACGCGTTCGCGGGCGGTTTCCTGTTCGGATTGGCACAGGGCTTCAGCCTGCCCGCGGCGGGCAAGCTGGCGGCGCTGTCTGCGGCGGAAATCATCCGCATTTGGGGCGGCAGACCCGAAAGCAGCTTGGCCGAAAAGCTGAAAGGTTACTTGGACAGCATGCGCCCGTAAGAAGGCTTTCATTATCAAAAGCGCGGGTTTTGTTTGCCCGCGTTTTTTTTGTGCGCCAATATAGCCGAAAGGCGTACAACCATTGCCTATATAGTCAATGGCGATAAAACGTCTTATCATCATCCGATAAGTTGCATATCAACGAAAGGATGACGACAATGACTGAAAAAGCTGTTCAATTCGATTGGGAAAAAATTACGGGACCGTTGGGCGAAACCGAAGATATTTTCAAAGATGAAATAGAGCGGATTGAAAAGCTTTGCAATGAATACGATTTTGAAAAGAACAGCAGCAACGTCATCAGCATTGTCGGCAATCGCGGATGCGGCAAAACGTCCTTGATTAAAGCTGTTCAAAAACATTTTGATGAAAATAAAAACTTTTATGTAACTGATACGATAGATCCCAGCATTTTTGACGATACTTTGTTGATTCCGGAATTTTTCATCAGTGTTTTGGCTCAACAGGTTGAAAAGTCTAAAGAAAACGGTAGTGGTGAATTTGCTGAATTCCATAAAAAATTGAATGAAATCATGGAAGTGATTTCACATATCAAATCAAACAAAGAACGTTTTTACGAAGACAACCATCCTTCCGATATTGTACGGACGATCCAAAAGCGTTACCGCTTTGACGAATTATTAAAAGAATTGATAACAAGCTTTTACAAAGCAATCGGAAAAGCTACAGATACAAAAATGATTGTTTGCATCGACGATTTGGATTTGGTGTCGAACAAATATGTTTACCGCATGATTGAAGATATTCAAAAATGGCTGAATAAAAACTGCATCGTGATTCTGTCATTCCGCGAAGTTCAGCTTTTGAATATCATTCAAGATCAATTCATAAAACAAAATATGAATTTGATTGACAAAGAAATTATTTCAATTTCGGAAATCAGAGATCAAGCCATTCAATTTTATGAAAAACAAATGCCCGTTTCCCGCCGCATCTACTTGAAGGGGCAGAAAGAATTTTTCAATGAAACCTCATGGGATATTTTGAAGCCGTTTGTGAAAAATATGATGGAAATAAACAAGAGTGAGAACGATAATAAAAAAGATGAAGAATGTACGGATAATGAATTTATTTGGAAATGCCTAAAAAATGAAGAGATAAACTTTCACGATTTTATGGAAAAAATGGTGCGCAGAAAGGTTGCGTTACCTTTGGATCCTGTTGATGAAAAGGAACGCGTGCATTTGATTTATCCGAACGGGTTGCGCGAAATGTTGGCCTTTGTCCGCATGTTGGTGGAAATGCCTGAAATACATGATAAAGATGATTCAATTTTAAAAGAGAAATTACAACAAAATTTGAAAAATTATCAAAATTATGTTTTGTCCAGAGCAAAAGCTAATTTGGATGATAAATATTATTCTGTTTTAGATGAGTGGATCAAAACAAGTGTTGAAAATAAAAATTATTACATGTGTTCAAAATTGGATAAATTGCTTAGAGATTACTATGCATCCCAAGGTGAAAGTGAATACGGAGTGCTGGTTGAAAAATACCATAACGGCGATTTGATTTATATTGAACGAACGGAACCGTACAATGTTATGTTGGGTGATGTAATTCAATTCACGGGAGTTGTAAAGAGATGCATTCCTTTTGATGAACAGGTTATGTATTTTTGCTATTTAATAAAATTGCTTTACTCAATTTCTTTGTTGAACAATTTAATGCTTCTAAAAGAAGATGATTTGACTGAAAATAAAGAAGCTCCTGTTGATGCAGATGATTTTTTGGATGGTGAAGAACATGATATAGAAAATGTTAAAAATGAAACAGATGAAGAAAAAAATAAAGGTGAAAGTATAAATACAGATCCAATAAAATCTAATGAAGATATTGGACGTGATGGGGATGAATATTGTTTGCCTGACAATGCTTACAGTAAACTTGTAAATTGCAAATTTATGCCTGATGATTATTTTTATGCTCAAAAGGATAGTAATCTTGTTGACCATGTTTCTGTTTTAAAAACGCATAAAACTGCTGAAGGTTTGAAGCAAATTGTAAAGCAAATTTGCTATTCAAGAATAAAGAATGAAAGAACGTGGAAATCAGCTCGTCCTAAAAGTTTTTCGGAAAAGAGAGATTTCTCAAGCTTTAAACATATGTATCATGATCAAATAGTTATTGAAAATGATGAAAAATCTGAATGGAATGATAATAATAACATAAATTATAGGTCGGATCCGTTGAGCGCTGTTCTGAAGAAAAATTATCTGTTGAAAGCCATTCAGAATGGCGGATATTTGTTTTATTCTTTGTTTGATGTGGATGTGTTTATGCGAGTTACATTTTATAATAAGAAAAGTTGCTTTGTTGAGAAAATTTATGAAAAAATTAACTGGTTGCTGGATGAGAAAGGAGATTCTAAAAATCATTCTCAATATGAGATCGGTTTAAAAAAAATGTTGTCAAAAATGAAATTTTGCCAAGATAATTGTAGTGAATTATTTAATATACATGATGTTAGAATTCTTGAAAATATGAAACTTGATAATCCTATTCTTAGTGCTGATGAAGAAAAAGTAAGAAACTTCTTGGTAAATATCACGTTCGAAGATTGGAAAGATATTTCAAACAAAATGTCTAAAGCTCTTTTAGACGATGATGCTTCAAAAGCGAAGAATATTTCAAACCATTTGAAAAATGTCGGTAAAAAATCATACAAAAGCTGGTATTATAAAGATTTGACAGAACTTCTGAAAAAATACCCGCAGTTTATGCCGGAAGACCAATGAGGAACTTGGAGCGATTGATTCGTTGTGCGTATAAGGACGCGGATTTTAACAATCTGTGCGAACGGATTGTTTCCGCGGACTATACGGATGGCGAGGCTTTTGATTTAAAAGATGAAAAAACCTGCCAAACGGTGAAAGACCGGTACTTGAGGCTGTTTCCAAACAATTATTCGGAAGCTTTGCTGGACAACATCATCAATGAAAAAATCGGGGATAAGCAACATTTCTTTGCCGATGAGATGTTTGTTAAAGCGGCAAAAAAATACTTGATCCCGAAAGGGAAAAAGCTTGAAATCAATTTTGACAGTTTATTGGAATGGAATGATTTTATCAATGTTGCGCCCGCCGATATTTATATCGCAGCGTTCCCGTCCAAAGATTTGCCGCTTTCTTTTTTGCCGGGACATGACAATCATCGGCTGTGCAGCACTTTGAAAGAAAAAGGTGTTGCCGAAAACCACATGCATTTGAACGCTTCGGGATATTCGACGGAGCTGAATTGGTACGCGTTTATTTACAAAAAGCCATTTTATTGCAAAATAAAAGAATTTGATGATATTTTTTCTCTGAAATTAAAAATGCTGAGAATATATATTGAATATTATATTATGAATGAAAATTTTTTATCGCGGAAAGACATCATGAACATTCTTGACGCGAAAGATTATGGAAATGTTGCGCAATATATGGATAATTTTCGCTGGATGCAGCATTGTTTGGACGAAAAAAATAAAAACGGACAAATTTACGAATGTGAGCGGCGATTTTTGAAAAACTGTTTTTTAAAAACAGACGATTTTCAGCCATTGTTCAGAGATTTATTCAATCTGTATCTGACAGGTTTTGTGCAAAAATTCTTTATGTTTACACAGGACAATATAGGCATGGGGTTTGAAAAATTCCAAAAGTGTCAAGCTAAAAAAGATTTGCTGTTCAGCGGCAAAGGAGAACTTTACAAAAGCATAGCTGAAAAGTATAGCGAAGAAAATATTGTTTCAAAAATCGAATTCAGAATCGCACCTCAAACAAAAAGAAAGTTCAAATATATTCAAAGCGAAATGGACGCTTCGCTGGCATCCGTTTACGGCGAAAACAAACCGAATTGCGGGTATATATTTCACTTTATAAAGAGAAAAGGAAAAACGCTTTTACATCAAACAAGCGATATAAACAATCAATCAAGAAAAATTTTAGGACTGCTGAACAGTTCCTATTCTCAATATGTCGTCGGCATTGACGCGGCGGGGGATGAATTGTGCGTGAAGCCCGAATTGTATGCGCCGTATTTCAGACGATGCCGCGCCGAAAAGGCGGATTTATCGTTTACTTACCATGTCGGGGAAGTATACACATCATTGTGTTCCGGATTGCGCGCCATCTATGAAGTGATTGATTTCTTTAATTTCCGGCGCGGGGACAGATTGGGACATGCATTGGCTTTGGGGGCATGCCCGCGGCAGCTGGCGCAAACACGAATGGAATGTGTCGTCATACCGGCGGGGGAATATCTGGACAATCTGGCGTGGCTGTTTTTCATGCTGAGGAAACAGGGGGCTGACCCTTTGCTGTCGTTTGAGGTTTCAAACCGCTTTACGGAAATCAGAAATGTGATTTTTGAAGGACGGGGCGATTTTTGCGCCGTGGATATAGACACTTATCTGGCTTCATGGCGGTTGAGGGCGGATGATCCCGAACTGTACAATCAAGAAGGGGACGCCCCGAATTCTGTCGAAGTTTGGCGGCAAAACGGTGAAAACGAGGTTTATCGCGAAGCTGTCCGAAACGAAACGGCGCGCAAGCTGAATTGGTGCTATTTTTACGACGAAGTTTATAAAAAACAAAGGAATCAAGAGGTTAAAATACGCGTTGACGAAACATACTTGAAAGTTCTGTCCGAATGTCAGTCTTTTCTGAAAAAGCTGATTGCGAACAAAGGAATAGCCGTTGAAGCCAATCCGTCGTCAAACCGGAAAATATCCCCGATTGACAACTTTGCGGATTTGCCGCTGTTTGCGCTGAACAGGCACGGCCTTTATTCTTTGGCCGCGGCTGATTGCGAGGTGCCGGTATGCGTCAACACGGATGACAGCGCGGTGTTCCAGACCAGTTTGGGGATGGAATATGCCGTGATTGCCAAAACTTTGTTGGAAAACGGAGCTTCTGCGGAAGAAGTGTACGATTTTGTGGAATACCTGCGCAAAAGCTCGCTGGAACAAAGCTTTGTCAAGGAAGATAATTCCTCACGCTATAACCAGTGATTATTCTTATCCATATCAGACAATTTTTTTGATTACAATATGATGCGGCGTCGTCGCCAAGGGCGGTCGAACGCGTCCCGCGTCCTTCTCGCCGGCGGATTTCACATAAAACAAAAACCCCCGAACAAGTCGAGGGTTTTTATTTTGGTGATCCCGCCGCGATTCGAACGCGGGACCCACAGCTTAGAAGGCTGTTGCTCTATCCAGCTGAGCTACGGGACCGCACCGCTGTTGTTTTTAGCCCGTTTTATTCACAAGCGCAAGCTTTTTTTGATTTTTAAGTTTTTGTTATCCTCTTTGATTTTATAATAATCCTAAAAAATTTTTGAAAGTTGCCGCTATGAATAAACTGCCGTTTGTTTTGTCTTTGTTTGTGTTTCCCGCTGCCGCATCGGCTTCGGATGCCGAATACAACGCCAACAGTGCCGCTTGGAACGCCATCAACTTGTCCTCGGCGTATGAAGAAGGTTTGTCGGGCAAAGGTGTAACCGTAGCGGTAATCGACAACGGCTTTAGGAAAACGCATCAGGAATTCACAGGTGACGGAAAATTCACCCTTATCGGCGATTATGCGCAAAATCACGGCACATCCGTTGCCTCCCTTATCGGGGCGGCGCAAAACGATTTGGGAATGCAGGGCGTTGCATACAATGCAAGTCTTCTGGCTTTTGCGGCAAAAGACATTGGGACGGACGACTACAGTGCGTCTGCTTGCTTGAATTGCAAAACAACGGAGGATATCCTTGTCACGCTGAAAGATTCCGCATATAACGACGTCAAAATCATCAATGCCAGCTGGGGCGGAAACGAGGAAGATGCGGATATAACGGCAGCGTTGGAAAATATTCCGGACAAGCTGTTTATCGCGGCGGCGGGGAACGAAATGGAATTAAATCCGAATTGGCCCGCTTTGTCCCCGAAAAGTGCCGATAAGCTGAAAAACGTTATCAATGTGGTGGCGTTTGACCCTGCAGCGAGCAAAAGCGACTCTTCGTATTTGGCAAGCTTTACGAACTTGGCGGGAGATGCCGCCAACTGGACGATTGCAGCCCCCGGCGTCGGCATTTATGCCGCAACGGAAACAGGGAATGCCGAGTACAGCGGAGATTTGGACGGCACATCGGTAGCGGCTCCGATTGTATCGGGCGCGGCGGCTTTGGTGCAGGAAAAGTTTTCGTTTCTGAGCGGCAAGCAAATCGGTGACGTATTGCTGACGACGGCCAATAATGATTTTTCGGGCTTTTCGGCCTATGCGGAACAGCAGCTGACCGATGAAGACGGCGATACGGCATACAGAATTGTTTATTTTACGGACAACAAGGCGGGCGAAAACGAAGCGGTTGTTACGCAAGACGATGTTATCAAGCAGTTGGGCTTGACATGCAACGAAGAAAAGACATCCTGCACGAAAGACGGAGAAACGTACGAATTTGCGTCAATTACTTATGCGCAGGCGTACGGCGCGGGCATTTTGGATGTCGGCAAAGCTTTGAAAGGGCTGGGGGCTTTGGACGGTTCGCGCATGGATTCCGCCATATATACGCTGGAAATTCCCGAAAAATTCGACGTCGTGTTTTCAAACGATATTTCCCAGCGCAACACGACAGAGGCGTTGGGCTTTGAAAAAACGGGCGAAGGAACGCTGACGCTGAGCGGCAAAAACACTTATAAAGGTGACACGTCCGTTTCCGCGGGAACGTTGAAGCTGACGGGAGCTTTGGAGGGCGGCGCAAAAACAGGTGGAACGGGAAAACTGGTTGTCGACGGCGCGGCGATTGCGGGCGCGGTGGACATCGCGGCGGGAACGACGGCTTCAATCAGCAAAGGTTCGGTTGCGGGGGCGTGGAGCAATTCGGGCAAAACCGAAGTTTCCGGCGGAACATTGTCGGGGGAAGTCGGCAACGCGGGCGTTTTGACCATGACGGGCGGCGCGCTGACGGGCGGTTTGAAGAATCAATCGGCGTTTACGATGAAAGGTGGTTCGCTTGCGGCGACGGCGTCCGAAACGGCAGCTTTGATTAACGAGGGAACGTTCAATTATTACGCGGGAACTTTGGGCGGGACGATTCAAAATACGGATTCGGCGGTTTTCAACAACCACGGCGTGCTTGAAACCGTCGCCGTTTCCGGCGGCGAGCTGAACAACAAGGAAGGGGCGACAATCGGTTCGTCGTTTTCCGTGAAAAAGTTTACGAACGAAGGCAATATCGCCTTGCTGACCGACGCGAACGGCGATTTGCTGAAAATGACCGTGGAAGAGGCGGTCTTGACAAAAGGCCAATTTACGGCGGCGACATCGGTTTTGGCGATGTACAACGATGAAAAGACTTATACTGTGCTGGAAGCGTCGTCCTCTTTGGCCGTGGGGAGCGGTTTCAAAGACTCCATCCGCTTAATCGGGCTGGTTGACGGCAAGATGGTCAAAAGCGGGAACAGTTTGAATATGACGGTTACCTATTTGAATATGAGCGATCCGGCAAACATGCCCGAACTGGACGCGAAAGAACTGTCCGTTGCCAAAGCAATCGACAAAATGTTTAAAACGGACGGCAACAAAGAATTCCGCGGCTATTATTATCAATCGGGAACGGAACTGAAAAAAACGATAAACACCGTGCGCGACCAAATTCAAGCCGTGCGGAATCAAAGCCTGCCGCTGTCGGGGACTGTGGCGAACAACGTTTATTCGCATTTGTTTCAAATCCGCAGTCAGCGCGAAGTCATTCCCGCTTTGCGCAATCAAACGCCGCAATTCCGGTATCGGGGGCGTTATTACCGCGGCAGGTCGGGCGGCGACGACGTTTCGACGGCAAAAATTTGGGCGCAAGCTTTGGGCGGTCATGCGCGTTTCGGCGTGTCCGGAAAGACAAGCCGCAGCACGCAAAAATCGGATACGGTCGGCGGACAGTTCGGATTTGATTGGCAATCGTCCGACGACTTTTTGCTTGGTTTGACGGCGGGATTCGCCCATACGCGTTCGGCCCAAGACGGCGACAGAATGATTGTGCAGGATTACCGCGCGGGCGTTTACGCAGGGACGCGCTTTGGCCGCGTCAATGTGGATGCGGTTGTTTTGGGCGGCGTCCAGCGTTACGAAGGACGACGCAAAACCGATATCACGGGACTTTCCGCCATCAGCAAATCGTCATATAACGGATACACGGTCGAGGGCGGAATCAATGCCGGTTACACTTTGGGGCTCTTGCCGCGCCGCGACCATTCATTCGGATTGAGGCCTTATGTCGGCGCGAATGTAGCTTATACGCATCAAGACGCTTATAAGGAAAAAGGCGAAGTGTCCGCAATCAACCTGTCGGTTTCGGACGCGAACGACACGTCCGTTTCCATTCAGCCCGGGGTGCAGCTGAGCTATATATGGGCGGACGCCGTTCTGACTTTGGATGCCGGCTGGCAAAGGCTGCTGACAGGCGGAAATCCGACAACGACCGCTTACTTTATCAACGACGCGTCGCGGACAAGCTTTGAATCGCTTACGGAAGACGCGGACAAAGACTATTTATCCTTGTCGGTCGGGCTGGAAAGCAATCTGTCGCGCAGGACGCGGCTGAAACTGTGGGCGGATCAAAAAAGGTCGGACAACAATGTGATATCAACTTTGTCTGCGGCGGTTCAATACGCTTTCTAAACAGGAGGACGGCAATGATTTATTTGGGTACGGTTGAAACGGACGATGATTTGTACGGCTATTTGAAATACGACATTCAGCCGCAAATTGCAGATTTTTGTGAAGACCCCTGTTATCACGTCTGGCGGCTGAACGGATCGAACGACGTGTTTTTGTACGAAGAACGCCAAACGGGCGCGCGCATCATCGGCAAGTTTTTCGAGGACGAAAAACGCTTGGAACGCGAATACGGAAATTTGGTCAAAGTGCGGTCGTACGGCTTTGACGAAGAACCGTTTTACGTTGCCGCGCCTTTGGGCAAAAATGAAAATTTGAGCAACTTTCTGGCGGTCGAATTTTGTACGGGCGAACTGCTGGGCGATATCATTTCCCGCGCCATTGACGACAAGGACGAACAGTTGCTGTATGACAAACTGGGCGCGCTGGCGCATTTCTTTGCGGAGCTGCACAACAGGACGGCAATAGATGTTCCCGCCGACTTTAGCGAAGCGTGCCAATATATGAACCGAGTCATCGAACAGGATGAAAGTTTGCTGGCGGACGGCGAAGCGGATGTTCTTTACGCTTTGCGCGATCAATGGCGCGATAAAACGGAAATGGGCGAAGACTGCCAAGTTCTGATACACGGCGACGCAACGCCCGCGAACTTTGTTTTCGGGGATTTCGACGTTGTGAAAACGTTTGATTTGGAACGCTGCCAGTATGCAGACCGCGCGTCGGATATCGGACGCATGGCGGGCGAGCTGAAGCATTTTTTTATGTCCGCCAAGGAAGACGGACTGGCCGCCGAACCGTTCATTGACCACTTTTTGCGCGAATATGCCAGCCGCTTTCCCGATGCGGAAGCCGCATTCAACGCCGTAACAAAACGCGTGCCGTTTTATATGGGAACGACTTTATTGCGCATCGGACGCAATTTTTGGATTGACCGCGGTTATCGCCGCCGTTTGATTGACGAGGCGGAAAAATGCCTGCAAGGAGGACTGCAGGCATGATTCGCGGTTTGATTTTTGATATCAACGGAACGCTGAGCGACATTTGGACGGACGAGGAAAGCTTGGATGCTTACCGCATGGTGTCTGTTTTTCTGGATTATCAAGGGATTAAAATCAAGCCCGAGAAGCTCAAAGAATTATACTTTGAAATCAACAAGCGGCAGCGCGCGGACAGTAACGAACCGTATCCCGAATTCGACATAGTTGCTTTGTTTGCCGAAGTGATTGAGGGGCATGCGACGGATTTCACCCGCAAATTGCCGCACAAAAAACGCAAGCTTTTGCCCGCAATCACCGCCGAAGTGTTTCGCGCGGCGTCGCGCCGCCAGCTGCGGCTGTATCCCGATGTGAAAAAAACACTGGACGGGTTGAAAAAGAAATACAAACTGGCGGCCGTGTCGGACGGGCAGGCTCAATGGGCGGGGGCGGAATTGGCTTCCGTCGGATTGGGCGGTTATTTCCGGCCGTTTGTCGTGTCGGGGGATTACGGATACCGCAAGCCCGACGAACGGTTGTTTAAAAAAGCGCTGAAAAAAATGGAAATGACGGCGGACGAGGTCGTCTTTGTCGGCAACGATATGTACCGCGACGTGTTCGGGGCGGCGCAACTGGGAATTAAAACGGTGCTGTTTAGGTCAAATCAAGGCGAACAGGAATACTGCGGCACGAAAGCCGACGCCGAAATCATGGCGTTTTCTCAGCTGCCCGCGGCTGTCAAAGCGATTGAAAAAAGGCTGAAAGCATAAAAAACGAGAAAAGTCGGCGCACTCGGCGGGATTGCTCATCGCTATGCGCTTCGTCCCTGACGGGACCGCCTGACGGCGTCGTTCGCTGACGCTCACCGAACCCACGGCCGCGGGTTCTTCTCCGCGCCGTTTTGCCCCAACAAAAAAATCCCCTTTTGGGGATTTTTTTAAGTTGGCGCGCTCGGCGGGATTCGAACCCACGACCCTCGGCTTCGGAGGCCGATACTCTATCCAGCTGAGCTACGAGCGCGTTTTGAATAACAGACACAATAGCCGATTTGGCGGAAAAAACAATCAAAATTTTTCCAAAAGCATAAAAATGCTTGACGGCATTGGGAAAATAGGATACAGAAAAATAACTTTGTTGGGGCGTAGCCAAGCGGTAAGGCAACGGACTTTGACTCCGTCATTCGCTGGTTCGAGTCCAGCCGCCCCAGCCACTTTAGAAGCCCTTGGAAGCCAAGGGCTTTTTTGTATCGTCCGCCCCGTCTGTCAAAGAATGAAACGAAAACGGAAAGCTTTGCAACCGTTTGAATTTTCCGTTTGTTTTGTGGTAGACTGATTGCAGTTACTTCAAATGAACGGAGGCTTTTATGGTTGAAAACAAACACCCCGTTATTATCGGCATCGGCGAATTGTTGTGGGACATGCTGCCCGAAGGAAAACGCGCGGGCGGCGCGCCGATTAACTTTGTGTATCACGCAACCCGGCTGGGGGCGCAGGGCTATGCCGTTAGCGCGGTCGGCAATGACGCTTTGGGCGACGAGATTTTGGGCGAACTGGAAAAAAGCGGCATCAAATACTGCATTTCGCGCAACGATCACCCGACGGGATACGTCAAAGTCGTTTTGAACGACGGCATCCCGTCTTACGATATTGTCGAAGGTGTGGCGTGGGACTATTTGACGGCAACCGCCGAAGCCGAAGAGCTGATTAAACGCGCGGACGCCGTATGTTTCGGCACTTTGGCGTTAAGGTCGCCCCAATCCAAACAGGCGGTCGAAACACTGTTGTCTTTTGCGCCCGAACAGGCTTTGCGTTTCTTCGACATCAACTTGCGCGGGACGTATTATTCGGCGGAATTGATTGACGGGCTGCTGAAAAAAGCCAACATTTTCAAAATCAACGACGATGAAATCAATGTTTTGAAAAAATTGTTTGGCGTTTCCGGAACCGTTGACGAAATTTGCGGCCGGTTTATCGAAAAATACGGTTTGAAGTATATGATTTTCACGGCGGGCGAAAAGTTCAGCACGATTTACACGCCGACGGAAAAATCGTATCTGCCGACTCCGAAAGTCGATGTCGCCGATACCGTCGGCGCGGGGGATTCGTTTTCGGGGGCGTTCGTGTACAGCATTTTGACGGGCAAATCCTTGGCGCAGACGCACAAAACGGCGGTGGACGTCGCGGCGTTCGTGTCGACGAAATCGGGGGCTTGGCCGGCTTATGAAAAAGGAGCGGAACAATGACAAAAAAGGATAACATGGTTTTGAATTTATTGCCCGTGCTGCCCGCTTTTTTCGCCATGGGCTTTGTGGATTTGGTCGGTATCGCGTCCAATTACGCCAAGCGCGACTTTGCGCTGACCGACACTTGGGCGAACATGTTTCCGTCCATGGTGTTTTTCTGGTTCTTGGTCGGCGCCGTGCCGACGGGGATGATGATGAACAAAATCGGACGGCGCAAAACGGTTTTGGCGGGGTTGTTCGTGACTTTTCTGGCTTTGCTGCTGCCGTCGTGCGCCTATGCTTTGCCCGTGATGGTCGTGTCGTTCTGCCTGCTGGGCATCGGCAACACGATTATGCAGGTGTCGCTGAATCCGCTGGTTTCCAACTTGATTAAAGCCGAAAAGCTGTCGGGCGCGCTGACGTTCGGGCAGTTCGTCAAAGCGGTTGCGTCCTTTGTCGCTCCGATTTTGGCGGGGTGGGGCGCGGTGCATTACGGCAAATGGCAACTGCTGTTTCCCGTGTTCGCCGTTGTTTCCGTGCTTGCCGTCGTTTTTCTGGCGCGCGACAAAGTGCAGGAGGAGGAGATTACAGGCAAAGCTTCGAGCTTTTCCGATTGCTTCGGATTGCTGAAAAATCCGCTGATTGCGCTGTGTTTTTTGGGAATTATGTGCCATGTCGGCATTGACGTCGGAACAAACGTCATCGCGCCCAAGATTTTAATGGAAAAGCTCGGCGCGGCTTTGGAAACCGCGGGCTATGCGGCGAGCGTGTATTTTTTGTTCAGAACAATCGGCTGTCTGACGGGCAGCTTTGTTTTGACAAAAGTCAGCAACCGCCTGTTCTTCCTGTTCAGCGTTTTGATGATGGCGGCGGCGGTTTTCATGCTTTGGTTCGGAACGGGCAAAGCTGTTTTGACCGCGGCGGTGGCGATGATAGGGTTCGGAAATTCAAACGTGTTTTCGATTATTTTCGCCCGCGCTTTGCTGCACGACGAAATCAAGAAAAACGAAGTTTCGGGCTTGATGATTATGGGATTGTTCGGCGGAACGGTGTTCCCGCTGATTATGGGGCGCGCGGTCGACATCGTCGGCACACAGTCCGCCGCGATTCCCGTTATCGGCGCGGGCGTGCTGTATCTGCTGGCTCTGACGCCGAAAATCAAGGCATAATTTTTAACAGACTAATTGACAGGCTTTTAGCAGACAAAAAAACGGCGGGGAAATTTCCTCGCCGTTTGAATTTATCGGTTTGTCCCGATTAGCGCGTGCGTTTGCTGTTCAAAATCGCCGTCAGTTTCGGGGTGCGTTTGGCGGAAGCGGCTTCCCGTCTTTTTTGCACCTCCATTTTTTTGGCGACCAGTTCGCTTTCCACAGCGCGGGTTTCCAAGCGTTTTTTCAAAATCGGATTTTGCGCTTTTTCGGCTTGTTCCGCCATTTCCTTGCGGTCTTCGGCGGACATGGATTTATAGACGCGTTCCTTAAGCTGTTTGCGCGTTTTCACGTCCGCGAACGAACAATCCAAAGCGCACAGCGTAATGTCGTACATTTCCGCTTTGGTAAATCCGAATTCCTTGGCGCTGATGCGGTGTTCCTTGCCCGTCTGCGTGCCGAAAATGCCGCCGTCGTCGGGGTTAATGGAAATTTTGATACCAGCATCGTACAGTTTGCGCGCGGGGTGGTTTGCCAAATCGCCTTTGAGTTCGCCGACCAAAATGCGGTTCGATGTCGGGCAGACCTCGACCATCACGTTCTTTTCCGCCAGTTCTTTCATCAAAGCGGGATCCTGCACCGCGGAAACGCCGTGTCCCACGCGGGACGCGCCCAAACGAACCGCGTCGCGGATGCTTTCGGGACCGCAGATTTCGCCCGCGTGCAAAGCAAGCTTCAAGCCCGCGCCTTTGGCAATCGCCAGAGCTTCCGCAAAGTCGTCGAATTTGCCGGCGCGTTCGTTACCCGCAATGCCGAAGCCCGTAACCAGCGGGTGAGGATTGTCGCGCACGAACTTTGCGACTTCCGTTACGTTTTCGGCGCCCAAATTGCGAACGCCCGTCGCAATGAAGCGGGTTTCCAAACCTGTGGATTCCTTGACTTCCTCGGCCGCGGAGGTCATAGCCTCCAGCATTGCGGCGTAGCGCGGGGCGGACAGTTCCGCCTTGCCCGTTTTCGGGTTGACTTCGGTCGCCATGTGCATCGGTGAAACAATCAATTCCGCGTAAATTCCGCCCTCGGCGGCGTTTTTGGACAGGTAGTCCTTGGTAACATCATAATAGTCCTGCGGCGTGCGCATCATGTCGGCGACCGTGTCATAGGTGTTGATGAACGCCCAAAAATCGCTTTCATCATAGGCGTAACGGCCGTTGGGAAAATCTGCCTTGTCGTATTCGCCGTCCTTCATCACAAAGTTGTCGGGCAAAGACACGTTGTGGCGCTGCGCCAGTTTTTCCGCCATTTCGGGCGTAACGGTGCCTTCGATATGTTCATGCAATGTGGCTTTGGGCATTTCAGCCGTATTGTATTTCTGTGTCATAACAACCTTCCTTCGGGTTTTCCAGCCCTTATAATTTTTATATACTGAACCATTCTTAACCAAGCAGAATACACGATGAAAAAGGTCTTGTCAACAATTTGTCCAGTTTGTCCACAAAAATTTTCACATCTGTTTGTTTTTTAAACGAAAGTTTGCATATTGTTTTCGGATTTTTCCCTAAAACACGGAATTGCTAAACTTTTCTTGCGCTTTTTACGGCGTGCGGGTAATATCGAATCGATGGATTTCAAGTGTTTAAAGAGGCGTAAATGGCTTTGAAACGAAAAGCTTTTGTCGGATTGGCGGTGCTGTTGACGGCGTGTTCGGCGCAAAACGACAAACCCGACTGGTACGGATACGACGACGACTTTGTATTGCCCGAACCCGATATGGTTCCCGAAACTCCGGACGACAAACCGGGGCGGACCGTCGGTGAAATGTTGGGCGGCGATCCGATGGCCGTGCATGCCGTCAGCGGCAAAATCACGGTCAACAAAGCGGTTGAAAAGCCTGCGGAACAACCTGTTTACGAACATGCGGGACGGTTTGCGGAGCGTGAAAAAATCGCGTTGCGCAAAGGATTGAACGCCCCCGATTCCGCTTTGATTTACAGTGCGCAAAAACGCGCGCCCGAAACGGAAGTGCGGCCTTTGGAGGTTAAAAACACCATTGAAAAGGACGAATTGGTCGTTAAATCCGAACAGGAAATGCTGGCGGCGATTATTTCCCCGAAACCCCGCGAATTGAAAGTTGTCGAGGTTGTTAAAACCGACGCCGAACCGCCTGCGCCCGCGCCGAAAACGGACGATGCGGAAATCGATTTGGAATTCAAACCCGATACGCAGGCTTTAATCGAGCCGCGCAAGCAGGATGTCGTTTTGGAAGAATCCGCCCCCGAACCGGAACGAAAACAAATCGCTTTGGTCGAACCTGTCAAGTCCGAACTGCTTCAGCCGCTGGTTCCCGAACCCGTCAAGCAGGAAAAGCCGGTTTTGAAACTGACGGTTCCGCCCAAAACGGAACAAAAATCGGCATTCGAGCTTAAAATGCCGCCGAAACAGGCTGAAAAGCCCGCTTTGACGCTGAAAGCGCCCGAACCCGAAAAGCCTGCTTTTGTTTTGAAAATGCCCGAAGCCGAAAAGCCGTCCTTTACGCTGAAAGAACCTGTTGCGGAAAATGCGTTCAAGCAGGAAATCGGCAAAATCGGATTCAAAGGAAGCTCCGATGTTTTGTCTGAGTCTGCAAAAGCCGTTGTCCGCGAAGCCGTTGATGCATGGAACGATAACTCGATAGCTGTTCTGTCGGTGGAACACACGGGCGGACGTTTGGCTGAAAAACGCGCAAAAGCGGTTGCGGATGCCTTGAAACAGGCGGGCGTGGAACAGGTGGAAATTTTAGAAAAAGCGGGGCTTAATCCCGCCGTCAAAGTTTATTTGGTTTATTAAGGAGTCGCCGTTATGACGGAAGTTTTTAAAGTCGCTTTGGCAGGATTGGGAACGGTCGGCGGCGGTGTGGTCAAGCTGTTGCGCGAACAAAGCGATTTGTTGGAAAAACGCACGGGGCGGAAAATCAAACTGACGGCGGTATCCGACTTGAATCAGCAAAAGCTGCTGGAACTGGGACTGTTGGGCGAGACGGACTATTACAAGGACGCGTTGGAAATGGTGCGCAAAGCCGACGCCGATTTGGTGGTCGAACTGATTGGCGGTGCGAACGGCATTGCTTACCAAGTGTGTTTGGAAGCGTTGAAAAACGGCAAGGCTTTTGTCACGGCGAACAAAGCGATGATTGCCCACCACGGCAACGAACTGGCAAAACTGACCGAAGAAAAGGGACTGTTTTTCGGCTACGAAGCGGCGGTTGCGGGCGGTATTCCGATTATCAAATCCCTGCGCGAGGGTTTTGTCGGCAACCGCGTGTCCGAGGTGTACGGAATCTTGAACGGAACGTGCAACTACATTCTGACGGTGATGCGCGAAACGGGCAAGCCGTTTGACGAAGTGCTGGCGGACGCGCAGAAACTGGGCTATGCCGAAGCCGACCCGAGCTTTGATATTGACGGTATCGACACGGCGCACAAAACGTGCATTTTGGGCGCGCTGGCGTTCGGCATGCCGATAAACCTCGACGCTTTAAGCATCGAGGGCATCCGCCATATTTCCGCTTTGGACATCGCGTTTGCGGAAGAATTGGGGTTCCGCATCAAACTGCTGGGCGTCGGGCGGCGCACGGAACAAGGCGTTTCGCTGAACGTTTATCCGTGCATGATTCCGCAAACGTCGGAAATCGCGCACGTCGACGGCGTGTTTAACGCCGTGGTTACCGAGGGCGACTTTGTCGGACATTCCATGCTGGTCGGTCGCGGGGCGGGCGAAAAGCCGACGGCGTCCGCGGTCGTGTCGGACATCGCCGACGCGGCGGCGGGACGCAAGCTGCCTTTGCTGACCGTCAAAAACGACGAAATCAAGGCTTTGCCGATTGTCCCGCTGTCGGAACGCGAGGGCGAGTATTATTTGCGGTTGGAAGTCCGCGACGAACCGGGGGTGATTGCCCAAATCGCCAAAATTTTGGGCGACGAACAGGTGTCCATCGCGTCGATGATTCAGCGCGGTCAAACGCAATGGTCGGTTCCTTTGATGATGACTTTGCACCGCGCGAAAGAATCGCGTGTCACCGCCGCTTTGGCGAAAATCGAAAATTTGCCCGCCGTTTTGAAAAAGCCGTGCTTAATTCGGATTGAAAGACTGTAAATGGAAACGGCGGTTTTAGGTGTTGAAAACTCTCTGACCGACAGACGCTGGGTGGCGAACGATGCCGATCCCGACGCGGTGGCGGCGATTGTGCGCACGGGCGCGGTGAACGAAGTGGTCGCGCGGCTGTTGGCGGGGCGCGGGGTGCTGCCTGAAAACGTGGCTTTTTATTTAACGCCGAGTTTTAAAAACAACTTGCCCGATCCGCTGATTTTAAAGGGCGCGGACAAAGCGTCCGAACGTATTGCGAAAGCCGTGACAAGCGGTGAAAAAATCGGCGTTTTCGGCGATTACGACGTGGACGGGGCGACATCGACGTCTTTGATGCTGCGCTTTTTGAAAGCGGTCGGATGCGCCGACGTCGTTCCGCGGATTCCCGAACGCGAAGAGGGCTACGGTCCGACCCCCGAAGCGATGCGCGATTTTATCGCCGACGGGGTGAAGCTGATTGTTACGGTTGACTGCGGCACGTCGGCTTTCGAGGCTTTGGATGCCGCCAAAGGAACGGACGTTGTCGTCATCGACCACCACGAACCCGACGTTGTTCTGCCCGACGTGTGCGCCGTGGTGAACCCCAAGCGGCTGGACGAACCGCTGGACAATCCGTGCCGTCACATGGCGGCGGTGGGCGTTGTGTTTATGGTGCTGATTGCGGTGAACCGCCTGTTGCGCGAGCAGGGCTGGTACACGCCCGAACGTCCCGAACCCGATTTGCGGCAATGGCTGGATTTGGTGGCTTTGGGAACGGTGTGCGACGTGGTGCGTCTGCGCGGGCTGAACCGCCTGTTTGTCAAGGCGGGATTGTCCTGCATGGCGCGCGGCGGGAACAAAGGGCTGGCCGTTTTGCGCGAAGTGTCCAAAGTCAAAGACGTGCCGACGGCGTTTCATTTGGGCTATTTGATGGGACCGCGGCTGAACGCGTGCGGGCGCATTGGCAAAGCGGGACTGGGCATGAAGCTGCTGTGCGCCAAGGATGAGGCGGAAGCCCGCGAAATCGCCGCCAAGCTGGACGAACTGAACACGCTTCGCCGCCAGATGTGCGAAGAAATCTACAAGCAAGCCATCGGACAGGTCGAATCCGCAACCGAACCGCAGGAAGTCATTTTTGCCTACGGCAAAGACTGGCATGCGGGCGTCATCGGCATTATCGCGGGGCGGCTGAAAGAACGCTACAACGTTCCCGCTTTGGTGATGAGCGGAACGGACGTTCAAATCCACGGGTCGGGGCGTTCGGTCGCAGGCTACGATTTGGGCGCGGCGATTTTGGCGGCAAAGGAAAAGGGCGTCTTGACCGCGGGCGGCGGTCACACGCTGGCGGCGGGTTTTTCGCTGATGCCTGAAAAACTGGACGAATTCAAGGCGTTCATTCTGGACTATTTCGCGACGCACAAAACGGTGGACAAGCCCGCGAACGATTACATTATCGATTCCGTCGTGGACATCGGCGCGGTGTCGTGGGATTTGGTGCAAACCGTTTCAAGCATGGAACCGTTCGGCGAGGGCAACCCCGAACCGCGCTTCGCAGTGGCGGACGTGGCGGTCGCGTCGGCTTTCCCTGTCGGCAGCGGGCATGTGTCCTGCACTTTCGTCGGGCGCAACGGGCGCACCAGACTGCGCGCGATTGCGTTCAACGCGGCGGATTCCGAATTGGGCGTGTCCTTGCTGAATCACAAAGGCGCGCTGTTTCACGTTGCGGGATATTTGCGTCCCGACACTTACCGCGGCGAGGGCAACGTTCAGCTGATTATCGAGGATTTGGCGCGGGCAAGTTAGTTAATCGGGATGATTTTTTCGTAGATTTTGTGGTTGTCCAAACCCTGTAAAACGACGCCGTCGAATCCCAAATCCATAATGCTGCGGAAATAGATTCCGATGATGCGTTTCCATGCGGGATTCCAGTAGTCGACGACAATTCCGGCGGGGTTTGTTTCGGACACGAACCGCAGCCATTTCGGCGACCGAAGTTTCCATGTCGTTTCCCAATAGGGGCGGGTGTCCTGCGCTTCGGCGACGTTCAAAACGGCGTAAACCAAGCGGCGCGTGCCGATTTGTTTGAATTGCAAAGCGCGCACGTCTTCGCGCGACAGGGCGCGGTTGAAATTGAAAAACGGGTCGACAATCAGCAAATCGAAATTCGTTTTGGCAAGCGCGTTCAGCATTAAATCCTTGTCCGCGAATTTGCGCGTGTCTGTCAAAACCATCACATTTTTGACGTTTGCAAGGGATTCGACGCTTTTGTTGTTTTCGTTAAACACCGTCGGGTCAATCGTATCGAATTTTCCCGTAAATTTCACGTCGGCGAAAACGGGGATTCCTTTGGCGGACAGAGTTTGCAAAGCGTTTGTTTTCTGTTTTTCCGTCGCGCAATGCTCGATGCCGACGATTTTCAGTCCGAATTCGCCAATCAGTTTTTGCGTTGATTTTGACGGTTTGCCTTTGGCTTTGCCGCACAGCTGGTCGGTCAGAACGATTCCCGCCGCCGACTGAATGAAACGGCGGTTCGGCGTTCCCGCTTTTATCGGGTGTTCGGGGGAAAACAGTTTCAGCAAAAAACGTTCGTCGTCGTTGGTCGCGCCCGCCATTTCGGCGCGGTGCAAATCAACCAGGTCGTTTTCCCAGCCGCCGCGCGTCAGCAAATCAAGCCCGCCGTCCAGCAAAATCTGAAAATCGGCGTCGCGCGCTTTGACAAAGTCGCCGAACGCCAAAACGATGTCGCGCATCAGTTCGCGGTAGTTCGGAATGTACGCGCCAGCGATTTTGGCGCGTTCCGCTTCGGGATCGAAGTTTTCGGGCATTGCCGTTTCCTGCGCTGCTGCGGGTGCAAAAGCGGCGGCGCAAAAAAACAAGGCGGAAAACAGAAAACTTTTGACCATAGCTGATGACTTTCGGAATAATTTTGGGTATTCTACTTCAAAATTCATTTTGATTTCATTAACGAAAGGCGAAAATGTCCGATAAAACGATTTGGGTGCTGGCGGACGACCGCGCGGGCAACAACAGTCAATCGCTGGGCGTGGCGGAGGCTTCGGGCTTTGAAACGGAAATCAAGCCAATCCGCTATACAAAGTGGGTCAAGCTGCCGAACTGTTTGCGCGGGGCGTCGACAATCGGCATTGACAAATCATCCGTCGAACGGCTGAAACCGCCGTTTCCCGACTTTGCCGTGGCGGCGGGCAGACGCGCCGCCCCCGTGTTGCGGTGGCTGAAAAAACAATCGGGCGGCAAAACGAAAATCATCCAAATCATGTTCGCGGGAAATTTCGGAATCAAAGATTTCGATTTAATCGTCCTGCCCGAACACGACGGGTGCAAGCAGATGCGTCCGAACATTCTGCGCGTTGTCGGCGCGCCGCACAGAATCACGCCTGAACGGCTGAAAAGCGAACGCGAAAAATGGGCGGATACGTTCAAGGACTTGCCCGCCCCGAAAATCGCGCTGATTGTCGGCGGCGCGACGAAAGACAAGCCTTTTACGCCCGCCATGGCGCAAGAATTGGCGGACAGGGCGGTTGCTTTTTCCAAAGCGGTCGGCGGCGGGTCGTTTTTGGTAACGACATCGCGGCGCACGGGCGCGGAGCAGGAAAAAATCCTGCGCGAAACGCTGCCCGATCCGAAGTATTTTTACGGCTGGGGCGATACGCAAAACGAAAACCCGTATTTCGGTTTTTTGGCGTGTGCGGATTACATTCTGGTCACAGGCGATTCTGTTTCCATGTGTTCCGAAGCTTGCGCCGCCAATGCGCCCGTTTTTATTTACGCGCCGCAAGGCAGCGTCGGGAAAAAACACGCGCTGCTGCATCGACAGCTGTATGACGGCGGGTACGCCCAGCCGCTGGACGGCGCTGTGAACGTCAAAGAACATAAACCCTTGAACGCCGCGCAAGTCGTGGCGGACGAAATCAAACGGAGGTTTTGAATGGCTGCTTTTTCTGCCGATTTGGATTGTTTGTTCGGGGAACACCCGTTTTTGGAACGCTTCAAGGCCGCTTATGATGCGGGATTTGCGGCGGCGGAATTCACGCTTGACCCGAAAATCCCGCTAGGCGAACTGGGGGACGCATGCGCTTATAACGGGCTGAAAACCGCCGTATTGACCATGCCCGCCGAACAGTCGGAATTGGCGTTCAATCCCAAAACGAAAAAGGATTTTCTGGCGCATTTCGACCGTTTGCTGGATGTGGCGGACTTTATCGAATGTAAAAAAGTGTATGTCAAGGGCATGGTGCTGACCGAAGAAAACTTCGACGCCGCCCGCGACGCTTTCATTGCCGCTTTGCACGCCGCGGGGGCGAAAGCCAAAGCCCAAAAGGTTCAGATTTTAATCGGGTTTGAAAATGCGACGGAAAACGAGGGCTTTTATCCCGCTTCGACCTTGGAAGTGCTGCAGATTTTGGATGAACTGGACGACGACAAGGCGTTTGCGTACCTGTTCGACGTTTATCACGCCCAAACGACCGAGGGCGGCATTTCCAACACGCTGGAATCGCTGATGCCGCTCATCGGGCATATCCGCGTCGCGGGCGCGCCTTTGCACGACGAACCCGACAACGGGGAACTGAATTACGATTATTTGTTTTCCCTGATTGAAACGCACGCTTATGCGGGGAAAATCGGGTGCAGCTACACGCCGCGCCTGACGACCGAAACGGGGCTGAAATGGATGAAAAAGTATGTATGACGCGTATTTGAGCTTTGCCGAAGAACTGGCGGACGCGTCGGGTGCGGAAGTGCTGAAATACTTTCGCCGCCCTTTGGATGTCGAAGCCAAAGCTGACACGTCGCCCGTTACAATCGCCGACCGTCAAAGCGAAAAAGTGATGCGGGGCTTAATCGAAAAACGCTTTCCCGCTCACGGCATTGTGGGCGAGGAATTCGGGAAAAAGGACGAAAACGCGGAATTCGTCTGGGTGCTTGACCCGATTGACGGGACGAAATCCTTTATCACGGGCAGTCCGCTGTTCGGCACTTTGATTGCTTTGCTGCACAACGGCGAACCCGTCGTCGGCGTTATCAACCAGCCCTATATCCGCGAACGCTGGACGGGGGCAAAAGGCGAACCGTCCCGCTTCAACGGGCGCGAAATCCACACGCGCAAATGCGAAAGCTTGAAAAAAAGCGCGGTGTTTTCGACTGGCGGGCGGCTGATGTTCAAAAATCCCGACGATTACAGGCGATTTGAAACGTTGGCCAAACCCGCCGCCGTGACACGGTTCAGCGCGGACTGCTACGCTTACGGACTGCTGGCGATGGGATGCGCTGACATAGTGTGCGAAGCGGACATGAAACTGTACGATTACGCGGCTTTGATTCCCGTCGTCACAGGCGCGGGCGGCGTGATGACCGATTGGAACGGCAGGGCTTTGGGGACGGATTCCGACGGGCATGTGCTGGCGTTGGGCGATGCGGGGCTGTCGGACGCCGCGCTGAAAGAGTTGAATTCATGAAAGCCGTTCTGCTGTGCCTTTTACTGCTTTTTTCGGCGGCGGCGGACGCCGCGCCCGTCAACGGAATAGCGATGCACGGACAGCCGAAATACGGGAAAAACTTTAAAAACTTCGCTTACGCCAATCCCGACGCGCCCAAGGGCGGTGTTTTGAAAATGGCGGCGTCGGGGACGTTCGACACGTTCAATCCTTTTGTGATAAAGGGAACGCCCGCCGCGGGCATTGCGCTGATTTACGACACTTTGACGGTTGAAAGCGCGGACGAGCCGTTTTCGGAATACGGTCTGATTGCGCAAACAATCGAAATGCCCAAGGACAGAGCTTGGGTCGCGTTCAATCTGAACCCGAAAGCGAAATTTTCCGACGGAACGGCGGTCACGGCGGCGGATGTCGTGTTTTCATTCAACGCTTTGCGCGAACGGGGGCTGCCGATGTACCGCTATTACTACGGCAACGTCGCCAAAGCCGAAGCGCAGGGCGATTCCCGTGTTTTGTTTACGTTCAAAGAGGGCGACAACCGCGAATTGCCGCTGATTTTGGGGCAAATGCCCATTCTGCCCGAACATTTTTGGAAAGGAAAGGACTTTTCGGCGACGACGCTTGAAATCCCCGTCGGCAGCGGCCCCTACCGCGTCAAATCGTTCGAGCAGGGACGTTCCGTCGTTTACGAGCGCAACCCCGACTGGTGGGGCAGGGATTTGCCCGTGTCCAAGGGATTCTACAATTTTGACGAAATCCGCTACGACTATTACCGCGACGCGACGGTGGCAGTCGAAGCGCTGAAAGCGGGCGCGTACGATTTGCGCGTTGAAAACGAAGCCAAAAAATGGCTGACGGCGTACACGGATTTTGGCGAAAAGCAAGGCTTTGTCAAAAAAGAATTTCTCCACGGGCTGCCGTCGGGGATGCAGGGCTTTGTGTTCAACACGCGCCGTCCTTTGTTCGCCGATGTGCGGGTGCGTGAAGCGGTCGCACTGATGTTCGATTTTGAATGGTCGAATAAAAATTTGTTTTCGGGGCAGTATTCGCGCACAAAAAGCTATTTCGACAATTCCGAACTGGCGGCGAAAGGCAAACCGTCAAGGGATGAATTGGTTTTGTTAAATCCGTTCAAAGACTCTTTGCCGCCCGAAGTGTTTACGACGCCTTTTGATTTGCCGAAAACGGACGCGTCGGGATTTTTGCGTCCGCAAATGCGCCGCGCCTTTTCTTTGTTGGAACAGGCGGGCTGGACGGTGCAAAACGGCGTTTTGAAAAACGCGGCGGGACAGCCGTTTGAATTCGAGATTTTGCTGGATACCGCGTCGGCGGGGGCGTGGGAAAGGATTGCCTTGCCCTATGTCAAAAACCTGC
>ERZ808252.231-NODE-231-length-58933-cov-7.470295_pt1 | contig 58933 bp, 58 predicted proteins | sample MGYA00521242_ERZ808252 | MGnify/ENA primary metagenome ERZ808252 (study PRJEB31516, sample SAMN03275581) | gut metagenome | biome: mammalia-associated habitat; material: feces | host: Papio cynocephalus | place: Kenya | collected 2012-08-07 ... | reverse complement strand
CGCGAATTCCGTCGCAACCCCGTTTCCGGTATAGATAACCTTGTTTGTTTGACTGTTTATTGTCATTCCTTCCTCGCATAAAAAAAGCGGAGGAAATCCCTCCGCCATAAAAAAATGAACCAAGAATATCACATTATGTTATTTGTGCTTTAAAGTCAAGGCTTATCTGTCGAACCCCTCCGCGTCGTAATGGCGGCAGATCAGGACAAAGCGGCCGATCAGGAACACACAGGCGAAGGCGCAGGCCACGATCATGGCGTAGGTCATGCCCAGCACGCCGTGCCCCCATTTGAACGTGAACAGCCAGATCAGCGGCATCATGATGAAAATGAACGCCGCGCCCTGACAAACGGTCGGGACAAGGATGTCCACCGCGCCGCGCAAAACGTTGACCATGACCTGCTGCGTGCCGTCGAACACGCACATCAGCGAACAAATCACCACCAGCGGGACGGTCATGTCGATCAATTCCGGATCGGTCGTGTAAACCGCCGTGATCAAATGCGGGCAGATCAGGCAGAACGCTGAACAAACGATCATGATCGCCAAATTGAACAGCAATCCGGTGTAGCCGACGATTTTCATTTCCAAAACGGATTTTTTGCCTTTGGCGATGCCCATCAAAACGGACGAAGCCGTCCCGACGCCGCTGGCCAAAACGAATACGTTGCTGGACACGTTCAGCATGATCGTGTACGCGCCCAACGCCATGGCGCCCAACCATCCGGCCATAATGTTGACGACGGCGTAGGAACCCTCTTCGACGCCGACGGTGGCCGCCGCGCCGTATCCGACATCGCGGATTCTGCGGTCTTCTTCTTTGTTTTTCGGGGGCTTCACCCACACGCCGTACAAGTCGTTTTCATCAATACAGAACACGATGATGAACATCCCGACGGCCAGAATCACGCGGATCAGGGTGGTCGATATCGCCGACCCGACCGCGCCCATCGCCGGAAAGCCGTAATGCCCGCAAACAAAGGCGTAGTTGGCGAAAATGTTGATGATGTTGGCCAGCAGGATCATGACCATTCCGGGGACGGGGCGTTTCGTTCCCTCCAGAAACGATGTCATGACAAAGAACAAAAGCGCGAACGGAATGCCCAAAGCATATACGGACAAAACGCGCGCGCTGCCGTGGGCAACCTCCGGCGGCTGCCCCAGCAAACCCATGACGAATTCGGACGGCAGGCACATGATCATCAATAAAACGCCGATCAAAACGGCGTAAGGGATCGACCGGCGCAGCACCATGCCGCATTCGCGGTATTTTCCTTGGCCGAACGCGTTGGCCGTCCAGACGATCGTCCCTTGCAGCAATCCCATGGCGACGGACAGCAGCAAAGTGTGCAGCGTGTTGGCGATGCTTTGATACGCCAGTTCCTGCGTGCCGAACCGGCCGACGACGATCGTGTCAACCAATCCCAGCCCGACGGCGCCCAGTCGGGAAATGACGACGGGGATCGCCAGTTTCCACGTTTCGTGAAACGTGCGCAAAATCCGCAGTTTAAAAACGCGATTTTCCCGCTCTTCCCGTTGGCTTAAAAGGGAATCCCTTTTGTCGTCCAATCTGGATTTGTGGTAGATTTCACTTCGCAAGATACCCTGCAATCATCTGCAGGAAAGCGACCTTTTTCCGGTCGATTTCATCCAGATGCGATTCCTTGTTTTCCTTTTCCTTGAACGCGGCCAGCCGTTTGTTGATGTCGTCGGCATTCGCGTCGTCGAAATTGATCACGGTGTGCGTCAGGATCGTGCAGGCGTTGTCGCGGATCTTGGCGATTCCGGCGGAAATGAAGAAGCGTTCCTTTTTCGTCTGGTCGGCGTCGATCAGCGTGACGACGCCGTCCTTTAATATCTTCATCGCCGGCGCGCGGCGCGGCAAGACCAGATAAGGCCCTTCCTCGGCCGGAATTTCAACGCTCAGCACCTCTTTGACGGTCAAAGGCTTTTGCGGGATCAGCATTTTGACAAAGATGGAATCCTGCTCCGCCATTATTCGCCGTCCTTTCCGTCCTTTTTAAATCGAACGTTGGCGGACATTTTCTTGGCTTTTTCCTCGGCTTCCTCGATCGTGCCGACCATAAAGAACGCCTGTTCGGGCAAATGGTCGTACTTGCCTTCGACGATGCCCTTGAACCCCTTGATCGTGTCGGCCAGCTCGACATAGCGGCCGGGGATGCCCGTGAACACTTCGCCGACGTGGAACGGCTGGGACAGGAAACGCTGGATCTTGCGGGCGCGGGAAACGATCAGCTTGTCCTCTTCGCCCAATTCGTCCATGCCCAAAATCGCGATGATGTCCTGCAACGCCTTGTACTGCTGCAAAATGCGCTGGACTTCGCGCGCGACGTTGTAGTGTTCTTCGCCGACGATCGCGGGATCCAGAATACGGCTGGTCGATTCCAGCGGATCGACCGCGGGATAGATGCCCAGTTCGGCGATCGAACGGCTCAACACCGTCGTCGCGTCCAAATGCGCGAACGTCGTCGCGGGCGCGGGGTCGGTCAAATCGTCGGCCGGAACGTAAACCGCCTGAACAGACGTGATGGAACCCTCTTTGGTCGAAGTGATGCGTTCCTGCATCGCACCCATGTCCGTACCCAGCGTCGGTTGGTAGCCCACGGCGGACGGAATGCGCCCCAGCAAAGCGGACACTTCGGAACCCGCCTGCGTGAAACGGAAGATGTTGTCAACGAACAGCAAAACGTCCTGATGTTCGACATCGCGGAAATATTCGGCGACGGTCAGGCCGGTCAACGCCACGCGGGCGCGCGCCCCCGGCGATTCGTTCATCTGCCCGTACACCAGCGCGGCTTTGGAATTGTCGCCTTTGATGTCGATGACGCCCGATTCGATCATTTCGTTGTACAAATCGTTGCCTTCGCGCGTGCGTTCGCCGACGCCCGCGAACACGGAATAACCGCCGTGGCCTTTGGCGACGTTGTTGATCAATTCCATGATCAGAACGGTTTTGCCGACGCCCGCGCCGCCGAACAGGCCGATTTTGCCGCCGCGCGCGTAGGGTTCCAGCAGGTCGATGACCTTGATGCCCGTCGTCAGCATCTGCGTCGAAGTCGCCTGATCGACGAAAGGCGGCGGGTCGCGATGGATCGGATCGCGGCGAACGCCTTCGATCGGGCCGCGTTCGTCAACCGGTTCGCCCAGAACGTTCATGATGCGCCCCAGCGTTTTCGGTCCCACGGGAACGGAGATCGGCGCGCCGGTGTCCGTGACTTCCTGACCGCGGGTCAAACCGTCGGTGGAATCCATGGCGATGCAGCGCACAACGTCCTCGCCCAGCTGTTGGGCGACTTCCAAAACCAGCTTTTTGCCGCCCAGTTCCGTTTCCAGCGCGGAAAGGATCGAGGGCAGGTCTTTTTCATTGTCGAATTTCACGTCAACGACCGCGCCCGTCACCTGCGAAATGCGTCCGATACTGTTTTTAGCCATTTCTTACAGCTCCTGTAATAGTGTTAAAGTGCTTCCGCACCGGAAATGATTTCCGTCAATTCGTTTGTAATCATCGCCTGACGCGTCCGGTTGTAGATCAGCGTCAAATCGTCGATGATGTCCGCCGCGTTGTTCGTCGCGTTGTCCATCGCGGTCATGCGCGCCCCGTTTTCCGACGCCGCCGATTCCAAAGACGAACGGAAAATCAGTTCGGTCAAAACCTCGGGCAGCAAGGCGTTCAACAGCTCTTGCGGGTTTTCGGGTTCATAGTCGTATTCCAACGGGTCGATGTTCAGCAAAGGCTGTTCGCTGACAATATTGTCAATGCCCAGAATGCGCTTTTCCTGCATGGTTTTGTACTGCGTCTGCGCTTTGGCGTGCGCGGAACCGGAAACGCCGCGGACGATGCCCTTTCCCTTGCCCAGCGAACTGCTTTTATTGCGCGAGGGACGTTGCAGGCTGAACGTGTTGCCCGCGCCGTCGTTCATCAAAAATCCCCACGGGTTTTCGCCCGTGAACGGCTGCAGGATGCGCGCCGCCTGCAACGGAACGATGGGGCGGATGCGGACTTCCTGCGAAATGGCGGAATGAAAGTGGTTGTAAACGACGGAACAGGCGTCGATCGTGCCTTTTTCAAACATACTGACGACGTGCATGGCCATGTTTTCCGCGTCGGCCAGCTGGTCGTCCGCGCTGATCCGGCTGTTGAACGTCGCGACGATCTGTTTGCCGAACTGTTCGTGCAGCAATTCCGTTGCTTTCGTCCCGACGCAGATCAAACGCACGATGCGCCCCTGCGATTGCAGGTGTTCGATGAACTGCGCCGTTTTTTTGGCGATGTTCAGGTTGAACCCGCCGCACAACCCGCGCGAAGACGAAAACACGATCACCAGATGCCGCTGGTCTTCGCCGTCGCCGGTGATCAGCCGCGGCATTTCATAGCGCGGTTCGACGCCGTTGGCCAGATCGGCCGCGCGCAGAAACGACACCGTTTTGATCAAGCGCAGAACGATGCGCCCCAGCGACGCCGTGAAATACCCCGCGTCCGTGATCGCCTGCTGCGATTGGCGCAAACGCGACGCGGCGACCATTTTCATCGCGGACGTGATTTTGCGCGTCGATTTGATCGAAGCGATCCGGTTTCGCAATTCTCTCAGGTTAGCCATGACGAACCCCTACGTTTTACGAAAACTTCTTGATAAAGTCGTCCAGAAAATAGCGCAGGTCGTCTTCGGCTTCGGGAGTCAGCGTCTTTTCTTCGCGGACGGATTCCAAAACGGACGGCACGGTCGCTTTCAACTGTGCCAGCATTTCGGTTTCAAAACGCGCGATTTTTTCGACGGGCAGGTCGTCCAGATAGCCGCGAATCCCCGTGAAAATGGAAACGACTTCGTCCTCGACGGGCATCGGATGATACTGTTTCTGTTTCAACAGTTCCGTCAAACGCGCCCCGCGGCTGAGCAGTTTCTGCGTCGCCGGATCCAAATCCGAAGCAAACTGCGAAAAGGCCGCCATTTCGCGGTATTGCGCCAATTCCAGTTTGATAGAACCGGCCACCTGCTTCATCGCCTTGATCTGTGCGGCGGAACCCACGCGGGAAACGGAAATGCCGACGTTCACGGCGGGGCGGACGCCTTGATAGAACAGCGCGCTTTCCAAGAAAATCTGCCCGTCCGTAATGGAAATGACGTTCGTCGGAATGTACGCCGACACATCGCCGGCCTGCGTTTCAATGACGGGCAGGGCGGTCAGGGATCCCGCGCCCAGTCGATCGTTCATTTTCGCCGCGCGTTCCAACAAACGGGAATGCAGATAGAACACGTCGCCGGGGTACGCTTCGCGTCCGGGGGGACGGCGCAACAACAGGGACATTTGGCGGTACGCGACGGCGTGCTTGGACAAATCGTCGTAAAACACGGTCGCGTGCATTCCGTTGTCGCGGAAATATTCGCCCATCGCACACCCCGTATAAGGGGCGATGAACTGCAACGGGGCGGATTCGGACGCCGTCGCCGCGACGATGATCGTGTATTCCAACGCGCCGTATTGTTCCAGAATGTGCATGACCTGCGCGACGGTGGAACGTTTCTGACCGATCGCGACATAGATGCAGAACATCTTTTCCTTGTCGCTTTTGGCTTTGTCGTTCAAAGCTTTCTGATTGATGATCGTGTCCAGAATGATTGCGGTTTTGCCCGTTTGGCGGTCGCCGATGATCAATTCGCGTTGGCCACGGCCGATCGGGATCAGGGAATCGATCGCTTTCAACCCCGTTTGCAGCGGTTCGTGAACGCTGCGGCGCGTGATGATGCCGGGGGCTTTGATGTCAACGGCGCGGCGTTCGGCCGCTTCGATCGCGCCTTTGCCGTCGATCGGGGCGCCCAAAGCGTCCACGACGCGTCCCAGCAGGTTCATGCCGACCGGCGCGTTGACGATGTCGCCCGTGCGTTTGACGGTTTCGCCTTCGTGAATGTCGGAGTCGCGGCCGAAAATGACCGCGCCGACGCTGTCGGATTCCAAGTTCAGAGCCATGCCTTTGACGCCGCATTCAAATTCGACCAGTTCGCCGGCCTGCACCTTGTCCAATCCGTAAATGCGCGCGATGCCGTCGCCGACGGACAACACCTGTCCGACTTCGGACATATCCGGTTCGGCACCGAAATTTTCGATGCGCTCTTTTAACAAAGATGAAATTTCCGTCGCTTGGATATTCATACCCCGACACCTTTCATAACAAGATTAAGCTTTTGCAGTTTTGTTTTCACGGACGCGTCCGCCATCAACGATCCGACCTGAACCGTCATGCCGCCGATCAACGACGGGTTCACCGACAGGTTCAACCGGATTTCCTTGTTGAAAATCCGTTTCAACACGTCGGTCAACCGCTGTTGCGTCGCTTCGTTCAACGTTTGGGCGGAAACGACGGAAACGGACAGAATTCCCTTGTATTTTTCATATAAAACAGTAAACGCGTCGCAAATTTTTGAAAACAAAGGCATACGGCCGTTGTCGGCCAAAACGCCCAAAAAACGCCCCGTCACGTCGGACAATCCGGCCTTTTGTGCGACGGCGGCGACGGTTTGCGCGCGGATATTCGTGCTGATCAGGCGTGAATTCATCAAACGGTCGAATTCGGGGCAATCCGTCATCAGACGTCCCAATTCCCGCAGTTCGGCGGCGACGTCGTCCGCGCATTCGTGCGCGACGGCTTCGTCAAACAGAGCCGTCGCGTATTTTTTGGCCAGCTCTGCCGTATTGATTTTTTTGCCCATGATTCCTTCCGTTTTTTCAAACAGGTTCTTATATAAACATACTTTTATAGCAACAAAAAAAAATCTTTTCAAACAGAATCGGCGCGTCGGCGGTTTCCCGAACGCCGGAAAATCAAATCCGTTCCGCAGTAATGTCGCCGATATTCCGGCCGTGCAAAGCGGCTTCGCAGGCTTCGACCGTGTTTTCCAACAACATGGCGATCGTCATGGGGCCGACGCCTTTGGGGACGGGGGTGATCGCCTGACATTTCGGGGCGCACGCGTCGAAATCGACATCGCCGCACAGCTTGCCGTCCGGCAAACGGTTGATGCCGACGTCAATGACAATCGCGCCGTCTTTGACCCAATCGGATTGGATAAAGCGCGGTTTTCCGACCGCCGCGACCAGAATGTCGGCCGTGTGGCACAGATCGGGCAGATTGCGCGTTTTGGAATGCGCGGTCGTGACCGTGCAGTTTTCCCGCAGCAGCAGCTGCGCCATCGGTTTGCCGACGATGACGGAACGGCCGACGACCACGGCGTTCAGCCCCGTCAGATCCCGCCGCGCCTGATGAATCAGCTTCATGCATCCCTTGGGGGTGCAGGCGACGGGGGCGGGTTCGCCGATCATCAGCTTGCCCAGATTCAGGGGGTGGAATCCGTCCACGTCCTTGGCGGGGTCGATCGCCTGCAAAACGGCGTTTTCGTCAATGCCGGCGGGCAAGGGTAGCTGCACCAGAATGCCGTCCACGCCGACGTCCCCGTTCAGTTCGCCGATCAGCCGCAGCAATTCGGCCTGCGTCGTTTTTTCCAACCGGAAAACCAGAGATTCGATCCCGACTTCGGCGGCGGCTTTTTCCTTGTTGCGGACGTAAACGGCCGAAGCGGGATCGTCGCCGGCCAGAATGACGGCCAGTTTCGGCGCGCGCGGCATTTTTTTGACCTTTTCGGCCAGTTCGGCGCGGCATTGTTTCGCCAATTCAAACCCGTTCAGCACATTCATGTCAAATCCTCCAGTTTTTTAATCAGTTCATCCGGATCGCCCGCGATGAAAAGCGTTTTAGACCGATCGGCCGCTCCCGCGGTCAAAGCGATCGCGCTTTTGGCGATTTTCAACCGCTTGGCCAACCCTTTGATCAACGCTTCGTTGGCTTTGCCGTCAACGGGTGGGGCGTTCACGGCGATTTTCAGCCGCTCCGATCCGTCGGGTTCCGTATAGACGCCCTCGATTCCCTCGCGCTTGGCCTTCGGCGACAGGCGGACGAACACTTTGACGCCGTTTTCCGCGGCTTGGCAGAACATCACCCCGCCGCCCCCGACAACCGGTACAGCAGGTTCGGAACGAACCGTTCCAGAAACAGCAGCACGAAAAATCCGATCAGCGCGGAAAAATCCAGCATACCGACGGGCGGGACGAACCGGCGGAACAGCGCGAAATACGGTTCGGTCAACCGGCGCACGGTGTCGCGCAGGGCGTTGACCAAAGCGTTCGAGTTGTTCAAAACGTTGAACGCGTCCAACCACGACAGGACGACGGCCGCGATGGCGATATAAATATAATAATGTATGATCAGATAAGACGGATAGATCAACGCCTGAAGAAATGATGCTAAGACGGACATGATTGATTCTCCAGAAAACGGGCCATGGCGCAAAAGGATTCGATGCCGATTTCCTCGGCGCGGGCGGTCGGGGGGACGTTCGCCGCGGCACACAGTTTTTCGGCGTCACCAACGGATTTCAACGACGACCGCAACATTTTCCGGCGCTGGTTGAACGCCGCCGCGGTCACTTTTTCCAACAAATCGAGCCGCGCGGGCGCCAAAGGACGCGGCCGCGGCTTTAAAAACACAACGGCTGACGTGACTTTCGGCGGCGGGGTGAAGAACGCGGGCGGCACGGTGAACAGGATTTCTACTTCGCACAGCCATTGGGTCAGGATGGACAAACGGCCGTAATCGGGGGAACGCGGCTTGGCGGCCAAACGTTCCGCGACCTCTTTTTGAAACATCAGCGTGAACGATGAAAAGGCATCGGCGCGTTTCAGCCATCCGGTCAACAGCAAAGTCCCGACGTTGTAGGGCAGGTTGGATATGATCGACCGCGGCGCGCCGCCCAACGTCCGCGCGTCAACGGTCAGGGCGTCCGCGTTCAAAACGGTCAGACGGTCGGGATAGGCGGCGGAAATGTCGTTCAACAACCCCAAACAACGCTCGTCTTTTTCAATGACGGTCAGGTGTTTCGCGCCGTTGTCCAAAATGGCGCGCGTCACGCCGCCGGGGCCGGGGCCGACCTCGATCACCGTGCCGTTTTCAAACGGTTCCGGATCGCGCTGTTTGGACGAACGGGCTATCCTGTCCAACAAATTCGTGTCCAGAATGAAATTCTGTCCCAGCGTTTTTTTCGCGGACAGCCCGTATTTCGCGATCACCTCGCGCAAGGGGGGAAGAGTGGTCATCGGCGCACCTCCGTCACGGCGAAACGGCGCAGTTCCCGCAAACGCCGCTGGGCGACGGTTTCCAGCCGTTCCGATTCCAGCCGCGCTTTGATGTCCTCTTTTGCGGGCAGGGCGGACACCGTTTCGCGCGAACACACCATAAAGATCAAATCGCCGCCCTCGATCGCGACGGGGCGCCCCGCCTCCAACAACGGCGCGTGTTCGACCGCCGACCGGATCGGGGCGGGCAGGTCGTCCAGCGCGGGCGTTCCCAAATCGACGCGCGGCGCGGTTTTCAGCTGTTCCGAAACGTTTTTGAACGCTTCGCACGATCCTTTTGTCATTGACAGGTCGCGCAAGACGGCCTTGCGACGGTTTGCCGTAAAATCGCGCGGCAAAAACAGTTGCATCAGGCGGACTGCTTCGCGCTTGTCGTCATTCGACGGCGCCCGTACGGCGCGTAAAACGAACAGACGGTATCCTTCGGGCGTTTTGACGGGTGTGCTCAGCTGACCGGCGCGCATGACGGACAATTCTTCTTTCATGGCATCGGACAGTTGATTTTCGCCGATCCATTCCGTCACGGCGTCGGGAACGACGCTTTCAAACTTTTCGCCGTCGCGTACCCGCATGATCAAACGCATCGCCCGTCCGTAAACCGCGGCGTCTTCGTTTTCGGATCCGACGGGCAACAGAACCTGCGACACCAGATATTGCCGCCGATTGTTTATTTCTTTGATTTCATTCAGTTTTGATTCGACTTCGCGGTCGGACACCTCGGTTTGGCGCGCCGCGTTTTTTTTAACCGCGCGGATGAACAACAGGTCGCTTTCGATCTGGTCGCCGACGACGGAAAGCGGCAGCCCGTTTTTTTTCAACACGGCGACAACGTCGTCATAGTTCAAATTGTTCTGCCGCAACGTCATGCGTACGGCCTGTTCCAATTCCGCGGCGGAAACGGAAACGCCGGCGGCGGCAGCTTCCTGCCGTTTCAGCTTTTCGTCGATCAGCTGCTTTAACACGCGGTCGCGGATGTCCGGCCGCGACGTGTCCGCCTGTCCGGTCAGACGGATGAATTCCAGCCGTTGGCTCAAATCGCGTTCGGAAACGATGTCGTCGTTGACCCGCGCGGCGATTTTTGTTTGAGCCGCCGCGCCGGAACAGGCGAAAACGGTGAAAATCAACGCCGCAAGAAACGATTTCATGACCGCATCCCCTCCCTTTAAATGTTGAACGCGCCGAACGGTTTGAATTCAACGCCCATTTTGAACGTCACGCCGCTTTCGTAATCGCGGTCGTAGGTGTAATCTTTGCGCAATCCGGCTTCAAAGGCGAAACATTCGTCCTCGTAGCGCACATAGCCGCCGGTTTCCAAAACGCCGCCGCCTTTGGACAGGTTGATCAGCTGGTTGAATTTCAGCATCCAATAGCGGGTCAGCTTTGATTCAAGGGCGTAGTTCAATTCTTCGCGCGTGTCATAGGCGGAATATTCCGATATCCGGCTTTTCAGGTTGATGTAGGTCGCCGACACGCGCAGCAAATCGTTGCCGACGCCCAGATACACGTCGCTGCGGTTCAGCTCCGCCGTGTGGCGGTCCATGCGGAACGCGTAGTTCAGCTGCAGGAATCGATTCGGTTCGATGTTCAGCCGGCCGACGATGTCGGACGCCTGTTCGACCAATCCGGAATCGGGGGGGAAGATGTCCGATTTTGAAAAACGGTAGCTTTGCCCGATCAACGCCGAAACGGAACCGCCGTTTTTGCCGTACATTCCCCATTTCAAACCGTAATTCAAACGCGACCCAGGTTCAAACCGGTCAACGCCGGCGAACCGTTTTTCGGAAAACAGGTTGGTGTCGTCGAAATCCAGATTGTTGCTGTCCTCGTTCGGTATTTTGTCGGAGTTTTGCGAATTCGGCGCGGCGACGCCCATAATGATCGGTTCCAAAATCTGGCTGTATTCTTCGCCGACGGACGCGAACGGATAGCTGATTTTCAACGACGCCTGCGGGTTGAACGCGCCGACGGTGCCGGAAAACTCGCGCCCCTTTTCCTCGATGAAATAGTTGTCGATCCGGTAGGCGCTGGCCAAAGCGGACGCGTCGAAACTATATACCGCGCCCCAACCGGTGATCCCCGGCAGGTGCCACCCCGTTTCAAACGTCAGCCGCTTGCTGTCGTCGCCCAGCTTCCGGTTCAAAACGGCGGACGACGCGTCGAAACTCCAATACCCGCCGTTGGCGTCGGGTGTCGTCGCGTGCGAAAATTGCATCAGGGGGACGGCGTCAGGGATGATGTCGTCGTTGACTTCGGAACGCATATTCTGGTAAACCGCGCCGCCGAACGAAAAATAGGTGTTTTCCGTCAACGCTTCGACAGCCGCGTCGGATTTCAGCCACGGATCGTAAACGTTGCTGCGGATGTCGTAACGGCGCAGGTAAGTGTCGTCGGACACGCGGTCGATGTCCGCGCGCGCGCGCCAAACGTCGGTGATGTGCCAATCCGCCGCCGCTTCGACGTTATAGCGGTCGCGGCTGCCGTCGCGCAGATAGGAACCCTTGATATCAACCGTTCCCGCGGAAAAATTGTGGCGCAAATCGCCGGACAGCAAAACGTTTTTGGTCGCGATCCACGGTGAAAACAGAAAATCCGTGTAAGGCGATATTTCCCAGTAATAGGGGACGGTCACGCCCGCGCCCATGGAACGGTTCGATTTGAATCCCGGCAGCAGGAAACCCGATTTGCGTTTGACCGTCGGATCGGGATAGGAAAAATACGGGATGTACATCACGGGCACGTCGGCGACGGTCACGGTGGCGTCGCGCGCCGTCATCGTCTGCGCGTTTTTGTCGTGCGTCATGCGCCGCGCCTTGACTTCCCAAAAACGCGACCCGTCTTCGCAAAAATCGCAGGACGAATAGGCCACGTCGTCGAATTCCGTGAAATTGCCCTGAACGTGTTCGGCCTGTTTCGCGGTCAAAACGGATTTGTCTGCCAGCGTGTAGCGGATTTTTTTGATCAATCCCTCTTTCAAATCGCCTGAAACCTTGGCGTAATTGGCGCGCATCAACCCGCCGTCGGGGGTATAGATTTCGACGTTTCCGGTGGCGATTACGGCACCGTCAACGGTGTCATAGTTGATGTGGTCGGCTTTCAACGACGATGTGTTTTGCGTGAACGTGACGTTGCCGCGCGCGATGATCAATTTCATTTCGCGGTCGTATGTCAATTCGTCGGCGGAAAAACCGACGGGAGCTTCCGTCGTCGGCGCGGCGGCGGCAACCCCCGCGGACATTAAAATCGCCGACAACAACGATAGCGGAACGAAAGGTTTCATGCCTTGACGCCGCTCCTTTTTTTGATCAGCTTTTGCTCAACACCGCGACAGGCCGACCAGAAATGTTTTATGCGGGTGAATTTGAATTCTCCGGAATGTTTCAACACGTACAAACAAACGAAAATGGGCAGAATGGCGACACAATACAGCAACGGGATGAAATACAGGTTGCGCATACACAGGTTTTCAACGCCCAGCGCGGAAATCTGCACGCCCGCCATGATCAGAACGGTGGCGACGATCCGTTTGTTGTGGCCGCGCCGGTTGAAATTGCCCGTCAGCAATCCGGCCGCCGCGATCAGCATGAACGACAGGTTGTAAAACGGCATGGCCAGACGTTTGAACCCCTCCATCCTGAAACGGCGGTATATTTTTTCGGTCGGCAGCTGGTCGCGCGGCGTGGTCAGCAATTCTTTCAAACTGCGTTCGCCGTGGTTTTTGAAACGGTTGGCGGATTTTTCCTTTTGCGAAAAAAAGTCCAGATTGTAGTAATCGAAATTCAGAATGGAAAAGCGGCCGGTTTTATTGGAAAGCTCCTGCCTTGAACCGTTTTTCATGGAAATCTGCGGCACGCCGTCGCGGTAAACGATGCTGCCTTTTTGCGCCAACAACGTGACCTGACTGTCGGGGGAATGCTGGTCGTGCAGGATAATCCCTTCCAACGCGCCGTCGTCGGCCTTGTCGCGGATGTAAACGGTGATGCCGTTCGACAGGTCGTTGAATTCGCCTTCTTGAATCAGCAGGTGCGAAACGTCGTGACTGATTTTCCACCGCAATTCGCGGAAATTCGCCGTTGCGTTCGGCACCAAAACCAACGAGATGTAAAATCCTAAAACCGTGAAAATGACGCCGATCGTCAAAACGGGACGCGCCAGTTGCATGGGACTCATCCCCGCGGCGCGCAGGATGATCAGTTCGCGGTCGGTGATCAGCCGGTTATAGGTGAACAGCGCGACGGCAAACAGGGCGATCGGGGAAATGATGGCCAGATAACTGGGGATCAGCATCATTGTCAGCCGGACGAACAGCCAAACGGAAACCTTTGAATTTAAAAGCATATCGAACAGGCGCAGGGATTGCGACAACCATACGATCATCAACAGTCCGGACGTGATCAGCACGAATCCGAACAGCATTTGCCTCAAAATGTATTTCGTTACTATTTTCATAGGGCGGAATTATAACGTCTGGAACGCCTTTCGTCTTCATTTTTTTAAAGAAAGTGAAAAAAAATCCGAATTGGCCAGCGGGTGGTTTTTCGCGACGACGGATTTCAGACGGTCGTCCAGAATGTGGGTGTAGATTTGCGTCGTGGCGATATCGGCGTGTCCCAGCATTTGCTGGACGGTGCGCAAATCGGCGTCGTGCGCGATCAAATGGCTGGCGAACGAATGGCGGATGACGTGCGGGGACACGCGTTGCGGCGCGATTCCGGCGTACATGGCCAGCTCTTTCAGCTCTAAAAAAAACTCTTCGCGGGTCAGGTGTCCGGTTTTGCCGGTCGAAGGAAACAGCCATCGGGATTCGCGGCCTTTGGGCAAAGTCCGTTCGCGTTCGGGCATCCAGTCGCGCAGTGCTTCTTTCGCCTTGTCGGTCAGGGGGACCATGCGGTCTTTCGCCCCTTTGCCGCGCACGATCATATAGTTTTCGCGGATGTTCGCGGCGTTCGCGGGCAATCCGACCAATTCGGACACGCGCAATCCGGACGCGTACAGGATTTCCAGCAGCGCGCTCATGCGCGGCCGTTTTTTCGCGGGCAGCAGGGCGACGGCGTCAAACAGGGCGTTGATTTCGGATTCGGACAGGTATTTCGGCAGGGAATGCCCTGTTTTCGGGGAATCCAGAGCGTCCGTCGGGTTGTCTTTGCGGATTTTTTCCGTGTAAAGATACTTGTAAAATTCGCGCAAAGCCGACAAACGCCGCGCCTGCGTTTTGGCGGACAGGCCGTCTTTGACCATCGACGCCAGATAGGCGCGCAAGTCCTTGACGTCGGCGTTTTCAAACGTCCGCCGCGCGGCGTCCAGAAATTCGCCGCAGCTTTCCAAATCGCGGGTATAGGCGGCGACCGTGTTGGCCGCCGACCCGCGTTCGGCCGTGATCGTTTCGACAAACGCCGCGATCAATTCCCTGTTCATTCGCCGCCGGCCGTTTCAATCAGGTCGATCGACTGCATCGCCGTTTCGACGGCTTCGCGTTCCAATCCCGCGGCGGTCAACAGACTCAACGCGTTCAGCAATCCGGCGTAGCTGCCGTCCAAAGCGTCCAGCGCGTCCAAAACGGTGTCGCCGACGGGTTTGTTCACCGGCAGGACGGTTTTTCCGCGGGCGGCCAAAGCGGCTTCGGGCGATTCTTCCGCGAACGACGAATAGTGCCACCGTTCGTCGGCCGGCAGCAGGTCAAGCGTTTTGAACATCAGCATCAACCGGTCGATCCGCCGGATGAACGCATCGTCAATCGCTTGATGCTTTTCGGCGAACGCCATCATGTTTTCCAGCGCGGGAATGAAAAACCGGCTGTTTTTATCGGCTTTGAACGGTTCGGTGAACACCCACCCTTCGGCCGTCGTTTCGGACGCGGGGAACACCAGTTCCGCTTTCGTCATCCATTCCGCGGCCTTTTCGTTCAGTCCGGACAAAGCGAACGCTTCGATCAGACCGGCGGATTGCGCCAACGTGTCGGCGTCCGGAGTCAACGTTTCCAAAACGTCCTTGGCCGCCGCGGCAAAAGCGTAGGACAGCCCCGCGCGTTTCGCCGACGCCATGCCTTGTTTCAAATAATCCTGTTTTTGCAGGTTGTCGGCGGCCAGACTGCTCAGCGCGGCGGCCTGCCGGATCATCTGCGCGCGGAACGCGCTTCCGTCCGCCGTCGCGTTTTTGCCGGTTTCAGCCTGCTGATAAAACTGGCGCAGTTTCGACGCGGGCAGAAACCCGTTTTGAACCAGCCGTTCGGCGTCCGCCAGCTTGGCTTCGGCAGGGACGGCGTCGTCCGTGACAAACATTTTTTTGAACCATAGCGCGTCCGCCGTTTTCCGCAAAACGGCCATATCCCCGCCGACTTTGCGCCATACGGCCGCCGTAAAGGGCGTGACCTTTTTAGGCAAAACGGTCATCGGCCGATCGTGCAAAAAATGTTCGACAGCGGCGGAAACAAACGCGTCCCCACCCTGTTCGTTGACGATTTCCAACGCGGTGAACGCCTTTTCATCCTCTTGGTTGAACGCGGCGCAAACGGCGGCCAGCTTTTGCCCAGACAAGTCGTCCGCATCGTCGTCGGCGGCGGAAAAACACGCCGCCTGCATATCGGTCAGCAATAAAATGCGTGTATAGAGGGCGTTTTGTTCGTCCGTGCGGATTTTTTCGGGGATTTTTCGCAACAAACGGTAGGCTTCGTCGAAATACCCCAGTGAAAACAGCTGCTCCAGTTTCAGGGTGATGAACGACTGCCCCGTCGTTCCCTGCGGCGGTTCTGCGGTCAAAGTCAATAGTTTGTAGCGCAGCTTTTCGGCGGCGGCCGGCAGGTTCGCGCTTATTTTGGCAAATTTCGACGCCGTAATCGGATAGGCGGCGTTTTTCCACAGGCGGTCGTTCAAAACGTCCGTTTTCGCCCCGACGCTCAATCCGTAGGCGTTCGTTTCCATCCGTTTCAAAGGCAACAGCTGCACGGGCGGGATCAAATAGACCGCCTCTTGCGCGTTTGCGGCCGTTACGGAAAACAGGGACAGAAAAGCGGCGAAAAGCTTATTTTTGCAGCCGGTCATAACTGATTTCTTTTTCAACGGTTGTTTTGGGGACTTGAATGTCGTACACGGCGATGAACACGCCGAACCCGATGACGGCGATCAAAATCGGATAAACGTACCAACGCGAATTGCGGCGCATTTGGAATCCTTTCGTTCAAAATGTCAAAAATCACTTTTCTTATCCCACAATCAAGTTAAAATAAGGTTAGGTTTTTTTATCAGCAACCGGAAACACCGCGAAATGTCGGAAAAAAAGGAAATGTTGTTGCACGTGCCGTATCCGTTGGACAGGACGCTGTTTCTGGTCGGCATGATGGGCAGCGGAAAAAGCAGCGTCGGCCGCCGATTGGCGCGGATCTATTCGTTGCCGTTCGTTGACGCCGACCGTGAAATCGAACAGGCGGGCGGCGGCGATATTTGCTATTTGTTCGACCGTTACGGCGAACAGGATTTCCGTCGGGCGGAGGAACGCGTCATGGCGCGCCTGCTGGACGGGGAAACGTGCGTTCTGGCGGCGGGCGGCGGGGCTTTTCTGTCCGCGTTGACGCGGCAGGTTGTCAAGCAAAAGGCGGTCAGCGTCTTTTTGGACGCCCATGTGGACACGATCATCCGCAACACGGCGGGGCGCACGCACCGGCCGCTGTTGAACGTGGACGATCCGGCCGCGGTCGTTCGCGCGCTGTCGGACAGCCGCCGGCCGTTTTACGAACAGGCCGACATTCGTATTAAATACAAAGAGGAAACGATGGGCAAACTGTTGCGCCGGTTGGTGGCGGAAATCGACAGGTTCGCCGCAAACAGGGGGGAATGATGGATTTCGACGGATTGGTTCGCGTTGATGTCGGATTGAAGGAACACGGTTATCCGATCTATATCGGGACGGATTTTTTAACGCGCGTCGGGGAAATGATGAAACCGTTCGCGCGGTCGTCAAAGGTGTTTGTGATCACGGACAATCTGGTCGGCGCGCTGTATTTGCCGATGGTGAAAACGTCCATGGAACAGGCGGGGTTCACGGTTTTCGATCTGCTCGTGCCGCAGGGCGAGGCCAGCAAATCGTTCGACCGCGCCAAGGAATTGCTGGAACGTATTTTAAAAACGGGATGTGACCGTCAAAGCGTCGTCGTCGCGCTGGGGGGCGGGGTTGTCGGCGATCTGGCGGGATTTTGCGCGTCCGTGTTGTTGCGCGGGGTGGATTTTATCCAAATTCCGACCACGTTGCTGGCGCAGACGGACAGTTCGGTCGGCGGCAAAACGGCCGTCAACACGGCGGTCGGAAAAAATCTGGTCGGCACGTTTCATCAGCCCAAGGCCGTTTTCATCGATGTCAACACGTTAAAAACGCTGGATTCGCAACAAATCCTCGCCGGATTCGCCGAAGTGGTCAAATACGGGCTGGCGCTGAACGCCGATTTTTGGAACTGGCTGGTTGACAACGGCGAAAGCGTTCTGGCGTTGGAGGACACGGTTCTGTCCTACGCGGTGGAACAATGCTGCCGCATCAAAACCGCCGTTGTCGAAGCCGACGAGTTCGAGGAAACGGGGCTGCGCGCGCTGTTGAACTATGGCCACACGATCGGCCACGCGATCGAATCCGTGACCGGTCTGCGCGGGTCGATTCTGCACGGCGAAGCCGTCGCGATCGGGTCGGTTCTGGCGGCGTACTTGTCGGCCGATCTCGGCCTGTGCGACGCCGGTTTGCCGGACACTGTCGCGCAACAGTATGAAAAATGGGGATTGCCGACGCATTTCGAGGCGTTGAAAGTGTCGGAATTGATGACGGCGATGCACAGGGACAAAAAAACAACGGGAACTCATCTGAATTTTGTGTTATTGGAAGGCATCGGATCGGGCGTTTTGGTGCATGACATCGAACCGAACGCCGTGATCAAGGTGCTGAACGAAAAAGGACGCAAAAAGAATGATTTTTCCTACTACTGATCCGGACAGAGAGGAAATCTATTTCCGCCACATCGACTACACGGGATACCGCCGCGCCGATTCCCTGTGGGATATCGAGGGGCATTTTTCCGACCGCCGCACCATGGATTGCCCGTGCATCGACCGCGGCGGCGTGATTCGGGCGGGGGAAACGTTTCACGAAATGTTTTTGACGCTGACGATCGACGACGACATGGTCGTGCGCGGATTGACGGTGCGCATTGACAAATACCCCTATAAACAATGTCCGTGCGCGCAGGCGGCCTTTAAAAACGTCGAGGGACTGCGCATTACGGCCGGATTTTCAAAGGAATTGCGCCGCCGCGTTCCGGTTAAAACGGGATGCACGCATATGTTTTCACTGCTGATCGGCGCGGCGCAGGCGGCGTTTCAAACGGTGGCGCAGGTGCGAATGATGAAATACTGCCGCGGCGTGACTCCGGACGCGCTGGACACTTGTCTGGCGTGGGACGCTTCGGGCGAAATGGTCAAGCGCGAATGGCCGGATTTCTACCGCCCCGAAAAAACGGACGCGGAATGATGCGCCGCAAACACGCGTTTTCCTTTGACGATTTGACGGGACGGCCGCCGGCTGCGCCCGAACACGTTTGCGACAAAGAGGGATGTCACAAGGCGGGCGAATTCCGCGCGCCCAAAGACCGCACCCTGTCGGATTACTATTGGTTCTGTCTGGAACACGTTCAGGAATACAACGCGCAATGGGATTTTTATCAGGGGATGTCCCCTTTGGAAATCGAAGAAGAGCTGAAACAGGACGTCTGCTGGCAGCGGCCGACGTGGAAACTGGGCGAACGGGCGGGGATCGACCCGACGATGTTCGCCGACCCGCTGGGGATTAAAAAAGAGGCGTTCGGGGATGCCGCCGATCCGGCCGCGTCCATGCGCGCCAACGCGTCGGCGTCGCATATGGATCCGGCGCTGGTCGCGGCGGCCAAAGTGCTGGAGGTCGGCTTTCCGCTGGATTTAAAGGACGTGCGGCGCAGCTATAAACGGCTGGCGAAACTCTACCATCCCGATTCCAACGGCGGCGACAAAGCGTCGGAAGAGAAATTCAAGGACGTGACGCAGGCCTACCGCCTGATCGTCAGCGTGCTGGAAGTGAAAAGACAGGGGTGAAATGTGTTGACCGGCGCGCGCGCCGTGAAATATTATCCGCCCGAACACGTTTTTTTAATCGCGAGGTGTCATGAAAATTTTGGTGGGGCTGAGCGGCGGCGTCGATTCTTCGGTCGCGGCCTATTTGATGAAAAAAGCCGGTCACGAAGTGATCGGGGCGACCATGTCCATTTGGGAAAAGGGGCGGTCTTTTTCGCATATGACGGGGGGAGACGGCTGTTTTTCCCCGCACGAGGAGGAGGATATCGAATCCGCGCGGAAAATTTGCGAAATTCTGGACATCCCGTACCGCGTCGTCGATTGCACGGCGGTTTACAAACAAACGGTTCTGGAAAATTTCAAACACGAATACATGGCGGGGCGCACGCCGAACCCGTGCGTGTGGTGCAACGCAAAAATCAAATTTCAGGCTTTGCCCGACGCGGCGAAACAACAGGGGATAGAGTTTGACAAATTCGCGACGGGGCATTACGCGCGCGTCGTTTTGAATGAAAAGACGGGATTTTACAACCTGCTCAAAGGCGTCGATCCGAAAAAGGATCAATCCTACTTTCTCTACCGTTTGGGTCAGGAACAGCTGGCGCGCGTCATGCTGCCGCTGGGGGACAAGACGAAATCCGAAATCCGCCAAATCGCGCGCGAGGCCGGATTGCCCGTCAGCGAAAAACCCGACAGTCAGGATTTTTACACCGGCGACATCAACGACATTTTGCAGGCCGAACCGAAGAGGGGCGACTTTGTGACCCGCGACGGCAAAGTGCTGGGACATCACAACGGTTTTTGGAACTACACCGTCGGCCAGCGCAAAGGATTGGGGATCAGCGCGGAAAAACCGCTGTACGTTTTGGGGTTTGACAAGGAAAAAAACAACGTCATCGTCGGGTTCGAGGATCAAAACGTCTGCCACGGGCTGACGGCGTCGTCGCTGAACTGGACGGCGGGCGTTCCCGTGACCGAACCCGTTTCCCTGATGGCGAAAATCCGTTCGTCGCAACAACCGACGCCCGTTTCCGTCGCGCCGACCGGAACGGATTCGATATCGGTCGAATTTGAAAACACGCAGCGCGGCATCGCCCCCGGCCAGTCCGTCGTTTTGTACGACGGCGATCTGGTGGTCGGCGGCGGATTGATCCGACGGTGACGTAAAAAAAAGCGGAGTTTGCGCTCCGCTTTTTCGTTGGTAGGGGTCTTAGAAATCGTACTGGAACTGGATGCCCAGAATTTCGGCGTTGACATCGTATTTCGCATCAACAAACTGCGTTTTGTAACCGGTTACGCTTTTGCTCGCGCCGTTTCTGGCCTTGTAGGTCGGCAGGTACAAATGCGCGTAGCCGACATCCATTTTGACGTTTTCGTTGATTTTATAGGTGAAGCCCGCCGACAGCCAGTAACGGTCGTTGTCGGGGATGCGCACCGTGCGCGCTTCGGCGTTCGGAACGGGCGATTCGTCATAGGCGACGCCCGCGCGCCACGTCCATGTGTCATTATAGAACCAATCGACGCCCAGCGCGACCGTCCACGTGTTTTTCCATTTATAGTACGACGTGTGGTATCCCAGCGGCGACGTGGAGGTCAGCGTGAATTCGTTGAAATTCTGCCAATGCGTGCGGCGAACCGACGCGGAATAGCCGAAATTGCCGATTTTGCGGTATCCGGACACCTGCCAATGTTCGGGCAGGCGCGTGACCGTGCCGCCGACCCATTCGCCGTTCATAAATGAAGCGGGGCTGGGCATTCCGTACATATCGTGCGACCCTTTCAGCGTGTGTTCGACTTCGGTCGATTTCGTCTGATACACCAATCCCAAGCGGGTGTTTTCGTCGGCTTCGTACATCACGCCGAACCGGCCGTAATAGCCCCAGCCGTCGATTTCAAAATCGCTGAATCCCGCGCCATAGGACGTGTTGGTCATTTTGACCTTGCCCCAACGGGCGATCAGGGACGCGCCGAAACTCCAGTTGTCGTTCAGCCGATAGGCCAGCGACGGGGCGACATCAATGACTTCCAATTCCGAATCGACGGCCAGATCGGAACCGAACCATCCGTCCTGATATTCCGTGGCCAAACCGAACGGCGCGTAAACGCCGACGCCGAAACGGAAATCGTCGCTGATTTTATATTGCGCGAACAGGTTGGGGACGGCGACGGGAATGTTGACGTCGTCCTTGCCGGAAGCTCTGTTGCCGGGGGCGCCCACTTTATCCGCCGATCCTTTGACCGTGCCGTGCTGCCAGATGACGGCGGCGCCGGCCTGTCCGCCCGTGCCTTTCAACGTCATGCCGGCGGGGTTCGCGGCGATCGCGGAATAATCGTCGCCGACGACGCCCGCGCCCGCGTAGGAACGACCCAGCCCCGTCATCGAAAAATCGGTCAGCTGGAATCCCGCGGCGTCCGCGCGGCCGGAAAACATGACGCCCGCGGCCAAAGCGCACAGGGGCAGGGCTGTTTTGGAAATGGAAAAAGTCATAGGTGTGTTCTTCTCTCTCAATCTTTATTTTTGTACAAAGCCAAAATGGCGCGGGTGTGTTCCAAAATCATCGTGATGATCTTTTCGACCTCCCGTTCGCCGTATTCCGTCCAGTTCAAATGCTGCAAAATCGTTTGTTTGCGGGATTTGAACACGAACATCTGCGCGAACAGCTGGAACGTATAGAGGATCGCGTCTTCGCGGTTGATTTTGTCGCCGGTCGCTTTGACGATCAAATCGGCGCAATTTTCATAAACCGGACAGATCAGCTCCTGATACAGGGTGTCGAACGCTTCGCCGGGGACGGAATATTCGTGCAGGAAAATGACGACATCCTCGCTGGGCAGGCGTTGGGAACACAGCAGGACGCACAGATCCGAAATCAATCCGAACAGCAGATCCTGCGCCTGCTGCGGCGTCGTTTCCGGATTGTTCATCAAATCCGTCGCGATCGTCGTTTTGTCGCTCAGCTCGTTTTTGACGCGGCGGGCGATGTCCGACAAAACGGCGCGGTACAGCCCCAGTTTGCTGTCGAAATAATAAGTGATGGCGGAAATGTTGACGCGCGCCTTGTCGGCGATGTCGCGTGTCGAAGTCGCCTGATACCCTTTCAGCGCGAACAAATGGCGCGCCGTTTCAAACAACCTGCTTTTGGAATCTTTCATCGTTTCGTCCTTTTGTCGATAACGCAAAGGACTATAACGGCGGCAATGATAAAAGTCAATCGTTTGATTGATTTTTGTGCCGCAACATTTCCTCGAACAATTCCGCCGCGGTTTGAATGCACACGGGACACGGCACGGCGGGGCGTCCGTCTTCGCCTTTCAATTCGCGGCAAACGGTCGTTTTGTGCCGTTCGGCAAAGGCGGCGGCGAATTCGCGCACCTTTTTATATGTGTCCGCGCGCACGGCCTTGTCCGGCGATCCGGTCGCGTTCATCAATCCGATCAGCATATACGCGGCCGTGACGGCGCCGCACGTTTCGCCCATGCCGCCCATGCCCGTGCCGAATCCCTCGGCGATTTTCAACGCGGTCGCTTCGTCCAGCCCGAACAGGTCGGCGTAGGCGGCCAAAACGGCTTGGGCGCAGTTGTATCCCTTTTCGTTGCGCAGGGCGACGGCGGTTTGAACACGATCGGTCATGGCGAAATCTCCTTTGAAAATCCGCGGTCAGTATAGTTCTTTCGCATAGCGTCCGCAATCCTTTGCTTGATTTGTTTTTCAAAGCGTGTAGAGTCGTTCTAAAACCCCTTTTTAAACAGGAGAAAAAATATGGAATTGAAAGGCAGCAAAACCGAAAAGAACCTGATGACCGCTTTCGCGGGCGAATCGCAGGCACGCAACAAATACACCTATTTCGCCAGCGTCGCGAAAAAGGAAGGCTATGAACAGATTTCCGCCCTGTTCACCAAAACGGCCGAAAACGAAAAGGAACACGCCAAACTGTGGTTCAAGGCTTTGGGCGAATTGGGCGACACCGCGCACAATCTGGCCGCCGCCGCCGCGGGCGAAAATTACGAATGGACGGATATGTACGCTACATTCGCCAAAGAAGCCGAAGAAGAAGGCTTCACCCAGTTGGCCGCCCAGTTCCGCGCCGTCGCTTTGATCGAAAAAGCGCACGAGGAACGTTATCGCGCTTTGCTGAAAAACGTCGAAATGCAGGCCGTGTTTGAAAAATCCGGCGAAACCATGTGGGAATGCCGCAACTGCGGTCATTTGGTCATGGGCAAAAAAGCTCCGGAAATCTGCCCCGTTTGCGCCCACCCGCAAAGCTATTTCGAGGTTCGCGCCGAAAATTATTGATCTTTTCGATGATTGAAAACGAAAGCCGACGCGCAAACGTCGGCTTTTCGCTTTTTCTTGACAGAAAAGCGGCGGTGCGGCCACAATAATAAAAAAGCAAGCGGGGGATTATGTTTAAACTGTTTTTCATTTTGATGCTGGCTACTTTTCCGGCCGAGGCGCGCACCGTGTTTTTGCGCGATATGCAGCCCTTTTCCGGATTGAGCAAGAACGAGATTTTGCAAAAAAGGACGGACGCCGTCCGCCGTTCGATCGTGTTCGGCAACGCGGATTACACGCCGTCGCCCGCCGTTTTTCAAATTGACGACGGCGCGCCGTGGATCGGCGCGTATGAAATCGCGTGCAACGGCGTCGAACATTCCCCCGACATCGGCGCGGGCGCGTCGCGCGAAAGCTTGGGCATTCTGAACCCCGAAGTGCTGTTTTACGCCACTATTCCGTCGTTCGGTTTCAAACACAGGGGCGGTTATTGCTCGTCCGTCGATTATCTGGCGCCGTACAGCGTCGATTACGACGCGCGCACGCAAACCATAACGGCGCGAATTGATATCACGTCCTTTTATAAGAAAAACGGATACTACAGCACCATCGTTTTGGCCGACGCGAACGCGCGCGATTTGGGGTATCGGTACGCTTTTGCGTCGTCGGTCGCCAATGTCCGGTTTAAAGACGGATCAAACCTGTCCACGCGCGTCATCGGTACGGCGGGATTTTACCACCGCGGCGGATCGTGCGGCAAAGCGGGCGGATGCAACAACTATTCGCCCTATGAACGGGGATATCATTTTGAAGTGACCGGCGCGCCCGCGTCGTTGACAATCAAGCTGTGGAAAGCCCGTCCGGCCGATGAGCGGGCGGCGGCGGATATGACGTACCGTCTGTTGTTTGATTGAAACAAAAAAGCCGGAGAAAAAATCTCCGGCTTTTAAATTGGTCTTCTGGACGGATTCGTGGCCGTATCTATTCTTTGAGAGAGAATTGCTTTACCTTAAGCTACCAGAAGATAATCTCACCCCATACTTTCAACATCTCACATTTTTGCCGTTTTTGCAAGATGAAAATGACGGCGGACGGGACGGAATTTGAAAAAACGACGTTTGATTGCCGGAAAATGAAACCGGACGTATCCCGCGTTGCTTGATTGAAACCAAAAAAAGCCGGAGAAAAAATCTCCGGCTTTTAAATTGGTCTTCTGGACGGATTCGTGGCCGTATCTATTCTTTGAGAGAGAATTGCTTTACCTTAAGCTACCAGAAGATAATCTCACTCCATACTTTTAATATCTCACATTTTTGCCGTTTTTGCAAGTTAAATGGAAATGTTTGAATTGGCGTTTCTTTAATTGTTTGAAAAATAACAAAAAAAGAAGCGCCTTTTCGATTCGTCAGATGCTTTTTCCGGCGTTGAAAGCGTCCGCCAGGGCTGGTTTGCCCTTGATATCGCCGATTTTCCACGCGCCCGTGCCGTAAATCACGCCTTTTTCATGTGAATCGTCCAAACATTCCAGAAAACCGCGGAATCCGGCCAAAGTCTTTTCCATCGCGGCGTGGTCTTCGTCGGCGGCGGCGACGATGAAATAAAAATCCTTGCCCGTCATTTCGGTGTAACGGGGGACGCAGCGGTCGATCAGAGTTTTCATCTGTCCGTTCATGGCGTAAAAATACACCGGCGTCGCCATGACGATCACGTCCGCCCGGATCATTTTTTTCATGATTTCGGGCATATCGTCGTTTTGAACGCATTTGTGCGTTTCGTTGCAAACGCCGCACCCGCGGCAAAACCCGATTTTTTTGTCGTTGACATAGATTTTTTCCGCCGAATGGCCGGCCGACCGCGCCCCGTCGATAAACGCGTCGCACAACAGGTCGGAATTGCCTTTTTTGCGGAAACTGCCCGCCAAAACCAGAACTTTTTTCGCCATTATCAACACTCCTTGTTTGCGTTTTTAACAAAGATAGCTGTTAAACACGACTTTAAGTCAAGAGCTTTTTCCGCGCCCGACCGCGATGTATTTTTGTTTCGGATGATTCGGTTTGTCGGCAAACACGGGCGCGATGACGCCGCGGTCGATCAGCGGCTGCAAGACCGTCTTCTTAAAATAAACGCGCGCCGTGTATTTTGTCTGCTTCATAATTTCCGTCAACGAACGCGGAATGGTGCAAAAATCGACAATCCAATCATTTTCGCCGGCAACTTGATCACTTTCGCTAGTAGCTTGATCACTTTCGCTAGCAGCTTGATCACCGGCTTGATCATTCGCAACGACGGGAACAGTGAAACCATGATCAGCTAAGCGGTCGTTGGCGGGCGGGATGTTTCTTCCGATACGAAAAACCTCCGCGACGCGGAGGTTTTTCAAAGGGTTCAGCGTCCGGTTCGATCGGCGGCTTTGGCCATCAGGAACGATTTTTGCGGCAACGCTTTTTTACGTTCCGGACTGACGTAAACCATATCGTCCGTCCACGGGATCATCACCTTTTTGGATTCGCCCGTCTGCATTTGCGCGACCTGCGGATCCATGACTTTGTGGTGCAATTCGTCGTGCGGTTTGATCGGCATCAGGATCAGATTTTCAAAAACGTTCTGGCCGCCGCCGTGAATCGGCAGTTTGTGGTGGACGTTGTATCCGACGGGGGCGTGGCCTTTTTTGATCTGGTCGATCTGTTTGTCCGTCAATCCCAAATCACGCAAGGCCGGTTCCTGCGTTTTTCCGATGTGTTTCAAAAATTCCTCGCGCACGGCGTTGAACGCGCGGCGGCGTCTTTTGCGCGTCTGTTTGTCGGGAACCGTCCATTCGACCTCTTTCAATTTGAAACCGTTGATTTCGGTGAAGTCGAACTTGCCGCGCGCGGCGTTCAGCTGCGCCTGCGTTTTCGGGGCTTTGCCCGCTTTTCCGGATCTGTTCTTTTTCGCGCGTTTTGTGTGAACGTAGCGATCTTCGGCAACCATGGCAACCATCCTTTTCAATCAAGAATCTCTTTAAACAGGATATTGCCACAAAAAGAATTTTTTGTCTATTTTTTTATCGCGCTTTTTGCATTTTTTGCAAAACGGCGGCCGCGGCGGCGTTTTGGTTCAACGCAGCTTTGACGCGTTCGCGGTCGGCCGGCGGAATGAAAATGCTGCCTTCGGGATAGGGAATTTTGACGGTCTTCGTTTCCCCCGGCTGCATTTTGCCGATCTGCACGTCGGACACCTTGTGAAAATCGGTGTGATAGGGATCGTTTTTAATCAAAATGAAGTTGGAAAACTCGTTTTTTCCGCCGCCGCCCAAAGGATGTTTGTGATGGACGTTGTACCCGTTCGGCGCGCACCCTTTCGCCATGCCGGCGATCATGTTGTCCGACATTCCCAGCGCCTTTAACACAGGCGCCTGCGTTTGCGCCAGATGTTTCAGGAACGCTTTGCGCTGCGGGGTGAACGACCGGCGCATTTCCTTGATTTTCTTTGTTCCGGCGGCGGTGTATTCCATTTCGACCATGGGGATGCCGTGAACGGAATCGGGCAGGGCGGCAATGCGTTTTTGACGTTCGATTTCCTGCTGCGCGGCGCGTTCGGCGCGGCGGGCTTCCTTTTCCGCCTTGGTCGGTTTGCGCAGGATCAAATCGGTCATTGTCAGCGCCCCTTTCCGTTGCCGACGGCTTGACACATGGCCGTCCGGCGTTTGATTTCCTTCAGCACGTCCTGCAAAGTGACGTTCTTGCGCTTGCCGTAAGTCTTGCGCCCCTGCTTCGCCCATTTTTCCAAAAACTTGTATTGCGGCGCGGGAACGTAAACGGGCGTTTCCGGATCGGGCAGAACGACGTTGCGCGTGTCGCCCTCTTTCATGCCGCGCGTCTGCGGGTTGATCAGGTGATAGTGCGCCATGTCGTGATAGGGTTCGCGCCGGATCAAAACCAGATTTGAAAAATCGTTCGTTCCGCCGCCGAAAATCGGCACTTTGTGATGCGTGTTGAACCCGTGCGGGGTGTATCCGTGTTTCATCCCCTCGATCTGGCGTTTGGTGATGCCCGCCTTGCGCAAGGCGGCCTGCTGCGTTTCCGCCAGCCATTTGACGAAAGCGGCGCGCTTTTCCATTTCAAATTGCGTTCTGCGCGCGGCGCGTTCCTGTTTGGACGGGATGCGGAATTCGACCGTCCGGCACGGCATCCCCAGAAAAGACTCCGGCGTTTTGGCAAAGCTTAGTGGTTCCTTGGGCGTCGATTTGCGTTCGCGGTGCGGCCGTTTGGCGTGCAAATAGCCGTCCGACTGCAAAATTTGTCCGTTTTCCCGTTCAAGGTTTGCCATGGATGAACCCCTGTTTGTTGACGCCGGCAATTAGTGGCTTGCCTGCTTGCGTTTAAAAAGAGTATATCATATGAAAAACGGACTGCAAGTTTTTTGACAAAAAATTATTTTTTTGGAAAAACAGGAAAGAAACGGACGGAAAATGAACGGAAAAAAACGGAGTTGCGCGGGGTGTCAGGGCGTTGAAGGGGCGTTTTCGCATCTGGCCGCGCGCGAAATCTTTCCCGAAAAGGAAATTCGGTTTTACGCGACGTTTGACGCCGTTTTGTCGGCGGTTGAAAACGGCGAGGTTGATTGCGCCGTCCTGCCGGTCGAAAATTCTGCGGCGGGGCGGGTGGCGGATATGCACCGGCTGCTGCGGGACACGGATCTGTTTGTCACGGCGGAACATTTCGTGCGTGTCCGGCATTGTCTGCTGGGGACGCCCGAATCGACGTTGAAAGACGTGAAAACGGTTCTGTCGCATCCGCAGGCGCTGTCGCAATGCGCGTCGTTTTTGAAACGGGGCGGCTATGAAACGCGTGCGGCGGCAAACACTGCAATAGCGGCCAAAACGGTCGCGCGCGAGGGGGACAAGACGCTGGCGGCGGTCGCGTCGCGTGTGGCGGCGGGGCTGTACGGGTTGAAAGTGCTGGCGTCGGATATTGAGGATTCGGCCGTGAACACGACCCGTTTTTGGGTGATGTCGGCCGAACCGGCGCGAAACGTCGATCCGGAAACGGCGGTTACTTCGTTCATTTTCTGGGTGAAAAACGAACCGGCCGTCCTTTACAAGTGTCTGGGCGGATTCGCGACGAACGGGGTTGACCTTTTGCGGCTGGAAAGCTACGTTGATCCCGAACGGTTTTTAACCTCCGCCGGATTTCTGGTCGATGTCGCCGCCAGCGCGGAAGCCGACGGGTTCAAAAGGGCGATGACGGAGTTGTCGTTTTTCGCGCAAAGGGTCAAGATTCTGGGAACGTATGCGGCCGATCCGCTTCGCGCCGAAATGAAAAAACGCCAACGGGAGTGTTTGAAATGAAAAAAGTTTTGAGCGTGTTCGCGCTGATAGTTCTGAGTACCGGAACGGCCGCCGCCGACGGGGACGGTTTTTACACGCGTTTTGACGCCGGTTATTCGACCGGCGCGCATCAGGGCGTGGGCAAAGGCGTGACCGTTCAAACGGGATTCGGTCGGAAAAAGGGGATTTTCCGCGGCGAATTCACGGTGGAATACACGCGCAACCGCACAAAGGGCGCGGCGTTTGACGGTTTGGCCGGTTCGTCGCGCACCCGATTGATGTCGCTGGCCGCGATGGCGTCGGGGTACGCCGATTTGTTCACCGTCAAAGGGGTGACGCCGTACATCGGGGCGGGCGTGGGCGCGTCGCGCAACGATTTGCCCGATTTTGTTGTTGACGGGCGTCAGTTTTTCGGTAATACGAAATACCGTTTGGCTTGGAAAGCGGCCGCCGGAGTCGGAATCGACCTGCCGGCGCGTTTGGTGTTGGACATAGGGTTTTCCTATGCCGGTTTGGGACGCTTTTCCACGAAAGACAACCCGCGGCCGCCCTTGCGTCAGAAAATGAACGTGCGCAAGTTCACGGCCGGTTTGCGCTATAATTTTTAACCGGAGCGGATGACCGTGATGCACGATTTGTTATATTGCGTCGTTTTACACCAACCGTTGTGGATATGGTTGATGTTTTTCGGCATTTTTTCGGCCGTCCTGTTTTTGGATCTGGGCGTTTTGGAAAAGAACGCGCAGGAAATCAGCGCGAAAAAAAGTTTGGTTTTGTTTTCGGCGTATGCCGGAATCGCCAGCCTGTTCGGCGGGTGGATGTATTGGTATTTCGGTCGGGAAATGGCGGCGGAATACTTTATGGGATACGTCGTCGAAATGGGGTTGTCGATCGACAACGTTTTCGTGATGTCGCTGGTGTTCGCCTATCTGGGGGTGCCGCGCCCGTTGCAGCACCGTGTTCTGTTTTGGGGGATTCTGGGCGCGGCGATCTTGCGCGGACTGATGTTCGTCATCGGGGCGGAAATTTTGGACAGGTACGACTTTGTCTTGCTGATTTTCGCCGTTTTCCTGATTTATTCCGGATTGAAAATGCTGATTTCGGAAGAAGCCGCCATCAATCTGTCGAACAGCCGGATGCTGCGTTTTTTGCGCCACTATCTGCGTTTGACGACGGAATTGCGCGGCGAACATTTCTTTGTCAAAGAACCGTCGCAATCCGAACCGGGGAAAATGAAATGGTACGCTACGCCGCTGTTTCTGGCGCTGCTTTTGATCGAATTCGGCGACGCGCTGTTCGCAATCGACAGCGTTCCGGCGATGTTGGCCGTGTCGCATGAAACGTTTGCCGTGTATTCCAGCGATATGTTCGCCGTTTTGGGACTGCGCGCCCTTTATTTCCTGCTGTCCGCGGCTTTGCACCGGTTTTCGTATCTGCAGCCGGCCTGCGCGGTTTTGCTGGTGACGATCGGGATCAAGGTTTTCATCGGCGAATTCTGGTTCAAAGTGGATGACCGCATATCCCTGCTGATCACGTTCGGGCTGTTTTTCGGCGGCGTGATGCTGTCCCTGATCAAAACGGGCGCGCAGCAGGAGGAATTGGAAGACCGCGAACGTCAGCGCGCGGCATCCTGATCCCGCCCTTTGAAACCGGAGGAAAATTGAAAAAACTCGCTGTTCTGTTGCTGTGCCTCGCGGCCGCCGCGTGCCGGACGGCGGAAACGGCGCGGGGCGCGTCGGGCGGGTTTTGGATTTACGCCAAATACGTCGCGACGGGGGCGGGCGTTTTGCGAAAACAATACGTCGAAATCAAATCCGACGGTTCGATCGGTGCCATGACCGCGGTTCGGCCGGAAAACGTCCGGATCGTTGACGGCGGGCGGCACGTTTTGGCGGCGGGGATGATCAACGCGCACGACCATCTGTCCTATGATCACAACATTCCCTATTTCGTCAGGGCGGACGGCCGCTTTAACTGCCGCCGCGATTGGGGCGGCGGATGCCGCGGATACAAAAGGATGCCGCGCCATAAAACGGATCGGCCGGAACATCTGATCCTCAGCGAGCTGCGGCAGGTCGCGGCCGGAACGACGGGCAACATCGGCAACGGCGGGTACAAGGGGTTCCTGCGCAATTTCGGCGACGGGTCAAACGAAGGGCTGGTTCTGCCGCGCGCGGTGTGGAACGACACGTTCCCGCTGAAAGACAACATCGGCTGCGACAATATGCTGGCATCGGGGGACGGCTATCCCCTGCATCCGTACAACAAGCCCGAAACCGTCTATATCGTTCATATCGCGGAGGGCAAGGACGCCGTCGCGCGCAACGAATTCGTCAACATCAGCTCCGGCGAAACGGACATTCTGAACGGGGCGACGGGGTTGGTTCACGCGGTCGCCCTGCTGGAACAAGACGTGCGTAAAATCGCCGACGCCAAAGCGACGGTCGTTTGGTCGCCGCGGTCGAATCTGACGCTGTACGGGGTGACGGCGCCGGTGTCGCTGATGCGGGATTACGGGATCAATCTGGCACTGGGGACGGATTGGGTGTATTCGGGATCAACGCATTTGCTGGACGAATTAAAGGTTGCCGCCGCCTATAACCGCGATTACCTGAACGGTTTGTTTTCCTATGCCGAATTGTGGAAAATGGCGACGGTCAATCCGGCGGCGTTGTTGCGGGCGTCGGATCAAATCGGCGCCGTGCGGACGGGGATGCGCGCCGATCTGGCTTTGTTTGAAACGAACGGGCGTGATCTTGCGGACGACGAATCCGTTTATCGAACGCTGGTCGAATCGGAACAGCGGGCGGTGGCGCTGGTTTTGCGCGACGGCAAAGTCTTGTACGGCGATCCGGCTTTGACGGGCGGGATCATTTTGCCGGACGGCGGAGAGGTGTTGGATTTGAACGGCGAAAAACGCTTCGTCGCAACGATTTCCGAAACGGGGTACGCGATGGCCGCAATTCTGGCCGCAAACAAAAGGGGATTGGTCGAAAAAACGCCGCGCAAACCCGTTTCGATCCGCCCGTCCGATTTGAATAATCGGCTGTATCCCGCGGCGAAACCGTATTCGGGCGAACGGACGGCCGGTGATCCGGACGGGGACGGCGTCGGCGCGACGGACGCCGACCCGCTGTATTTCAATCCGGTGCGCCCCGTCGATCTGACGGACAACGGCGGACGCCAGACGCCCGCGCGGCGGAAATAAAGCGCGGCCGCCCTCTTGCCAATGCGGGGAAAAACACCTATATCCGTGTTGTCGGGAAATGCCCGCGTCGGGGTTTTCCGGCGACGGAGGTCGAAAACGACTCCGCCGTTTATTCGCTTTTTTAAGGAGAAACAAGATGGCTTTATTAACAACGAACAATCCGTTCATGCTGGGGTTTGATTCTTTGGAACGTATGCTGGACAGGGCGGCGAAAAATTCGGAAAGCTATCCTCCTTACAACATTGAACAGATTGACCCGTCGCATTTGCAAATCACGATCGCCGTGGCCGGTTTCGGCGAAGACGACCTGTCGATCGAGGTGCAGGACAAACAGCTGACCGTCAGCGGCCGCCGCGTCGAAGACGAAAACGCCCCCGCCCGCCGCTATTTGTACCGCGGCATCGCGTCGCGCCAGTTCCAGCGGTCGTTCGTTCTGGCCGACGGCATCGAAGTCGAGGACGCGCATCTGGACAACGGGTTGTTGCACATCGACTTGAAACAAAACGAACCGGAACAGAAAATCCGCCAGATCAAGATTTCCAAAAAGGAACACGGCGGAAAAATCGAAAAACCGTCCGAAAAGGCGAAAATCGAAAAGAAATAAGACAGCGAAAGGGGAAACGCCATGCCGGCGACCGAGATTGAAAAAAACATAACGGCCGACGATTTGGCCGAAATGGGCGTGAATTCCGTTGCCTACATCCGTCCGAAAACCGTTGACGACCGCAAAATGTGGTTCGTTTACGCCGCCGAAGGCACCGAATTGGCCTGTACAGACGATGAAAACGAGGCTATATCTATGGCCATTGACAACGAATTGATACCGGTGAGCGTTCATTGACACACGATACGGCGGGCACCTGCGAAAGGTGCGGAAAATCTTTGAAGCTCTGCGTCTGCACGGACGCGGAGCCTTTTGACAACAAACACTTCGTCCTGATTTTGCAGCATCCGCAGGAACAGGACAAAGAGCTGGGGACGGCGGGCATCATCTGTTCGATGCTGAAAAACGCGCGGCTGGAAATCGCCCTGTCCCGTCCGTCGCTGGCCGCGGTGCTGAAACGTCCGGCCGATCCGAAAAAATGGGGTGTCCTGTATCTGGGGGCGCAAAACGAAACCCCCGTGGCGTCGGGGCTGTACGCGATCGGACGCAAGGGAAACCTGCTGGACGACACCGCGCGGCGTCTGGCGGAATTGGAGGGGATCATTCTGCTGGACGGGTCGTGGTCGCAGGCCAAAGCGTTGTGGTGGCGCAATCCGTGGCTGCTGAAAACGCAGCGTTTGCTGCTGGTGCCGCAAAAGCGGTCGCTGTACGGTAAATTGCGCAAGGAACCCCGCAAGGAAAGCGTTTCCACGTTGGAAGCGTGCGCCCAGTGTCTGGATTTTTTGGGCGAGGATGCGCAAATCTCATCCGGATTGACGGCCGCGTTTGCCGAAATGCTGGAAAAATACAAAGCGTTGCGATCCGCCGGAAAATAAGCCTGTTTTAGACAAAAAATCCTTGATTGTCCAATTCCGTGTGATACAGTGGTCTTAACACCACTTTATCAAGGCAGGCTTTTATGGAATACATTCACGCCAAACGCGCCCGCGGAGTCGGCAAACAATACGGATACAACAACAACGGCCGTCCGTCGGCGGGCGGAAACAGCCGTCAGCGCGCCGAACGCGGCGAATTTGATTTCGACGTTATCAACGGTTTCAAACTCAAAGAGGTCGAATTTAAAGCCCCCGGAAAGAAAACGCGCGTCGCCATGCGCGAACAGTTTAAAACGCAGGTGCGTCCGGCCTTTTTAAAATATGTCGCGGCGCATTATGAAAAGGAATTGCGCGCCATGGGCATTTCCGACAAAGGGTTGGAAACCATGCGCAACGGCCGCAGCGTCAACGGGTACAACGTGCATCACAAACTGCCGATTCACGGCGGCGGCACGAACGATTTTAAAAACCTGATCATCATGCCGATTCCGCCGCACGACGAATTGCACCACGAGGTCATCGACCCGCAGCTGAAAGGAAAGGATCTGGCCGCGGGCATTAAAATCAAGCTGCCGTGGAGCGACGATATGGTCTGGAAACGTCCGGCGCAGTCCCGCGAAAAATTGAACGCGGTTGTGGCGGCGGCGGCTTTAAAACGGCGCGAACGTTAAAAACCGTTGAAGAACGGCGAAAACTTCTTTAGAATGACGGCAGTTTTCTGTTTACAGTCTTAGGAACGAACAAATGATTGAAGATATTCTGAAAAAATTGTCGCCGGAAGAAGGCGCGATGATCGTCCGCCCCGCTTCCAGCAAAGATTTGGCGCAATGTCAGAAAGATATGGCGGAAATCGGTCTGCCGGCCGTGCCGCAGGGCTATATCGACTTCCTGCGCGAAGTCAACGGGTTCGCTTGGAACGGCATCGAATTTTACAGCACCGATCAGGTGACCGATCCCGAAAGTAGCTACACCCTGAACGACATCGTGACCGCGAACGAGGATTTCGCCGACTATAACGACGATTTGGAAGGATTCGTTTTGCTGGGACGCGCCGACGACGACCTGTACGTTTACAACACGGCCAACGAAAAATACGAAGTGCTGGATTTCACCGGCCACGACGTGATGGAGGATTTCGACACGTTCGACGCCATGTTTGAAGGGGTCGTCACGCCGCGGCTGTAAAACATTGCTGGTTACCGATTTCGATTTTGTTCTGCCGAAAGAGAGGATAGCCTCTCGTCCGGCGGAACCCCGCGAATCCGCCGGATTGCTTCATGTGTGTCCGCCGGATTCTTTTATTGACGGCCATATTTCCGATTTTCCCGCTTTGCTGCGGCCGGACGATTTGCTGGTGTTCAACGACACGCGCGTCATTCCCGCGCGCCTGTTCGGCAAACGGGGCGACGCGGCCGTCGAAGCGACCTTGTTCAAATCCGTCGGCCTGAATCAGTGGGAGGCTTTGGTCAAAAACGCCCGCCGCCTGCGCGAAAACGACATCGTGCGGTTCTATCCGCCGAACGATCCCGCCGCCGATCCGCTGGAGGCCAAAGTGCTTGGCCGCGGCGAGGACGGCATGACGGTCGTTTTGGAATTTCTGACCGACCCGTCCGTTTTGTTCGCGCAGCTGGAAAAATACGGCGTCATGCCTTTGCCGCCCTACATCCACCGTGAAAAAACGGGGTACGAGGACGACAAACGCAACTATCAAACCGTTTACGCCGCCCATGACGGCGCGGTGGCCGCCCCGACCGCCGGATTGCATTTCACCAAGGAACTGCTGGCGAAAATCGACGCGATGGGGATTGAAAACGTCAAAATCACCCTGCACGTCGGCGGCGGCACGTTCCTGCCCGTCAAAGTCGATGACACCAAAGACCACGTCATGCACGCCGAATTCGGTCACATTTCGCCGGAAAACGCGCGCCTGATCACGCAGGCGAAACGCGACGGCCGCCGGATCGTTTCGATCGGGACGACGGCTTTGCGCCTGTTGGAAAGCGCGGCCGACGACACCGGCGAAGTCCATTCGTTCAATCGGGAAACGTCGATTTTCATCACCCCCGGCTACCGGTTCAAAGCGGTTGACGCGCTGTTCACGAATTTTCATTTGCCGTGTTCGACGCTGTTTATGCTGGTTTGCGCTTTTTCGGGCGTCGATTGCATGAAAGCGGCGTATCACCATGCGATTGAAAAAGAGTATCGGTTCTTTTCCTACGGCGACGCGTGTTTTTTGGAAAAAAAGAGCGAATAAAACTTGCGTTTTTGCTGTTTATTCTGTAAATGTGTTTAAAACATTGAACGGAGATGAAAATGTCTGATACTTTTACAAACGAAGATTTGCTGGCCTTTACGACGGAAATCGTTTCCTCGCACGTCGCCAACAACGAAACGACCGCCGCCGAACTGCCCAAATTGATTCAGGACGTTTACCGCGCTTTGGCGTCCGTCAACGCGCCGGAACCCGTCGCCGAGAAACTGAAGCCCGCGGTTCCCGTCAAGGAATCCGTTTTTCCGGATTACCTCGTCTGCTTGGAAGACGGCAAAAAATTGAAAATGCTGAAACGCCACCTGAAAACGGCGTACAACATGACGCCGGATGAATACCGCGCCCGTTGGAACCTGCCGGCCGATTATCCGATGGTCGCCCCGAATTGCACCGAACGCCGTTCGGACGTGGCGAAACGGATCGGTTTGGGAACGCGTCCCAGAAAATCGAAATAACGGAAAAGCGTCACTTTCGGGTGACGCTTTTTTTTACGGATATGAAAAATGAAGCGGAACGACACGGCGCAAACGCTGACCGTTTACGATCAGGGAACGGCGATCGCCGTCGGCATTGAACGCAGCGACAAAGCCAAACGCATCCGGTTGAGGGTCAGCCGCCGGACGGGCGCGGTCGTTTTGGTTTTGCCGCGGCGGGCGTCCGTTGACAAAGGGTGCGATTTCGCCGTTTCAAAATCCGCTTGGATCGCGGAACAACTGCGCCGCCTGCCGCCAAAACGGGTGTTTCAGGACGGGATGCCGCTGACTTTTTTAGGGCGCGAGGTCGTCATCCGCCATTCTCCGGCCGCGCGGCGCGGCGTGTGGTCGGACGGGAACGTCGTTTGGGTTTCGGGGGCGGCGGAGCATCTGGATCGGCGTGTCCGCGATTTTTTGAAGTCGGAGTTCGCCGTTTACGCGTTGGCCAGGGCGCGCGAAACCGCCGCGAAAATCGACGCCAAAGTGCAAAAGATGACGGTGCGCGACACCGTTTCGCGGTGGGGTAGCTGTTCGCGAACGGGACACGTCAGCCTGTCGTGGCGGTTGGGGCTGGCGCCGCTTTACGTCGCGGATTACGTCATCGCGCACGAAATCGCCCATTTGGCGCAAATGAACCATTCGCCCGCGTTCTGGCGCGTCGTCGCCGGCCTTTGCTCCGATTACGAACGGGCGGAGGCGTGGCTGAAAAAAAACGCCGATTATTTGTACAGCTTCGATTAAATCCGGCTTTCTTTCGCGGCACGGCTGAACAACCGCGGGGGCGGATTGGGGATCAGGTCTTTCGTGCCGTGTTTTTCAAACAACGCGTCCAACAGCGGCGCGCCCGCGGGCGGCAAAGCATATATGCCGGCGACGGTCGGGGAATGGCATCCGGTCGTTTCGGGAAAGCTGAATGGTTTGCCCGTGATCCGGCACCGCGCCATGTCGGCGAAAATGCGCGCTTCCATATATGTGCCGCTGTACCCGTACCGGTCGGAAAAATCGACGGCGGGCGGGCGGGAAAAGCGCGACCGCACCCGCGCGAAAACGTCCGCGTGACGGGGCAAAACAATGCCCGCGCCGTTCAGCAACCCTTTGAAATCGTTTAAAACCAGCGGATTTTTCCACCCGCCGCCGAACAACAGGAACGATTGCGGCATTTTCACGTTTTCGCCGATCATGGACAAAGCGGTCATAAAACCGTAGGCGCCAAGGTATTCGACGGTGCGCAGCGCGTTTTCAAAACCGAAACGGGCGCAAACATCTGCGGCGTTGATTCTGTACCAGTCGGGGTCGGACGATTTCGGCGGCGGCAAAAGGTAGAAGTTGTCTCCGTTTCCGGTCACGGCCGCCGTGTCGAACAGCTCGGCCAGCAATTCGGGAACGATCCGTCCCCGTTGGCCGAACCGCCCGTTCAAATCGCACGGCTCGCCTGTTCCGAACCGTGTCAACGCGTCGGCGAAATGGTTGAACGGCCCCGTGTCCCAACCGGCGGTGACGCTTTTCCCGTCGGCCGTTTCGGAAACGACGGCGATGTTTCCGGTGTTGCCCGCGTTGCAAAACGCGACGGGAAACAGGCCTTTTCCTTTCAGATCCGCCGCGATGTGGGCGTTGTGGATCGGGGCAAGGGGCGCGCCTTCGCCGCCGTTGGCCATGTCGTCGGAACGGAAATCGTAAATGACGGGCAGGCCGGTCAAAGCGGCCAGCCGCGCCGGATCGAACACCTGCAGCGTATAGGGGGCGGCATTGCCCGCAACGGACGGCGGAAAATGCCCGCACGTTTGCCCGTGCAGTCCGATCGCGGCAATTTCCGATTTGTCAAAGCCGCGGCAAAGCGTGTTGACCGTTTCGGCGACCAGATCGGTGTAGCTTTTTAAAACGGCCGTGAAAGCCGCGTCGTTTTTTAAAAAGGAAACGTCGTATTCGTGACGGGCGATCCGTTCGCGCAACGTCAGAAAACCGTTTCGCAATTCCGCCGGATAGGGCAGGGAACACGCGGCCAGATCGGCCATGCGTCCGTCGTCGAATCGGGTCAGCACCGCGTCAACCGCGTCCAGCGAATTGCCGGTCATGACACCGACGGTGATCATGCGTTCCGCCTTATTTCAACGGCAGGGGGGTGACTTTGTATTGTCCGGGCGCCAGTTTCGGCGTGTCGGTTTTGACGCCGTATTCGCGCTGCGCGGGCTGGCCGGACGCGGTGGTCGGCATGGTCGGCGTTTCCTGCGGTCCTTTGGGCAGGACGAATTTTTTCGGATCGGACGGGAAAGCGTTTTTCTGGAAACGCATCAGCATATATCCCGTGCCGCCGCCGTAAGCGGGGCCTGCCACGCCGAACGAATAGTTCGCCCCGATGACGCCGTAGTCCAAATCGACGTAGTCGATTGCGAAAACGGTCGAAACCATGGAATCGGATGTTGTTGTGAATTTGCAGACATAGCCCGTGTCTTCCATCAAAACGTAATCGGGCGATTTGACGAACAGGGCGTTTTTGGAACTCAGGCAAGCGGGGCGCACGGCGTTGAAATGCATATTGTAATCCAGCGCGACGCTGATGATCTGTTCCTTTTTCTGCAGCTTGACGCTCAGCAGTTTGGCGGAATCGACGACGACGGTCGCGGGGGTGACGCCGGCTTTGATGTTGAATTGGATGTAGTTTTCAAAACACATTCTGGAATTCGGGTCGGCGTCGCAGATCAAAACGGTGGAATCGACGTTGTTGTCAAACAGGTTCAGCAGGCTGTTGTACAAAAATTCGCGCGTCATGTTCGTTCTGGCCGGCGCGCATTGCTGGGAACGGCACACGATGACCGACGACGGCGCTTTCGGTGTGACGATCGTGCGTTGGGTGAACGGGTCGGGCAACCCCGCGCCGCACCCGCCGACGGCGGCGATGGCGGCCGTTAAAGCCAGCGTTTTGATCGAAGAAGAAATAATGTCGGACACGTCGAACCTCTGCTTACCGATTGTGTTTTCTACAAAATACCAAAACTTTCTTACGAAAAGATAAAAAATGAAACGCTCATTTCGTTTGTTTCGCCTGATCCGCCCGCCGTTTCAACAGCCGCGGTTTCAGCCACAAATCGGATTTTTCCTGCGAATTGTTTTCCCACCGCTTGTCAAACAACCGTTGGTGCTGGGCGGCGTAATCGGGATCGTTGACGAAAATGTCACAGACTTCTTCGTTTTTATGTACGGCGGGTTCCGTCCAATTCAGCGAACCGCTGGATACGGAAAGGCCGTCGTAAATCGCGACTTTGGTGTGCATGATGCGTTTATAGGTGTGCACGCGCAAAGGGATTCCCGCGTCAATCAAATCCCATATGCGCGACGACACGCCGGCCGCCTGCACCTTGTCGGTCAAAACGCGCACTTTGACGCCGCGGCGGTGCGCGGCCGCCAGCGCGTCAACCAGTTTTTTGTTGTTGATCGAATAAACGGAAACGTCAATGTAGCTTTCCGCCCCGTTGATCAGTTCCAACAATTTTTCCTCGCACGCCGTTTCGTTTAAAACAAAACCCTCCGCCTGCGCGAAAACGGGAAAAAGTGAAACAAAAAGGAATAAAAGCAGGCGGGACATGACGGCTCCGTTTGAAACGGGGGTACTGTATCAGGAAAAACGGTGGAAAAAAAGCCCCGTTTTAAAACGGGGCTTTTCGCAAAACGACGGTTCATTTGAAATTTTTGTTCGCGGCGAAACGCAGGATGTTTTCGCTGCTGCCGATAAAGCGGCCGTCCACGAACATTTGCGGAAAATGCGTGTAGTTGGTGAATTGACGGATGCCGTCGAACAGATCGGGATCGGAACAAACGTCAACGCTTTTGTATTCGATTCCGGCCTGTTTCAATTTTTCGGACGCTTCGGCAGAAAAACCGCACCGCGGATGGGCGGGCGTGCCTTTCATGAACAGGACGACGTGATGCCCGTTCACTTCGCGTTGAATGCGTTGAAACGTTTCGTTTTTAGCCATGGATGCAATCCTTTTGAAAGAATGAATCAACCCTGCGCCGCCGACCGGCGCGATTTCCGTCCGTCATGGACGTTTTTTTTCTTTCTTTCCCTGATCAACGCAAACCAGTATATACCTTTTTAACCGTAAACGGAAGTTTAATCTTCCAGCACGCGTTCCACCGGCGCGGCCGGAACGTTTGGCGCGGCCGGAACGTTGTCGGATGCGTTCGGTGTGGACGGTTCAGCCGCTTTTTCCGTTTCCGGCGCGGGCGCGCTCACGGTTTCAACCGTCGGCGCGGCGTCGGTTTCGTGTTCCAAAACTTCCGGTTTCTCCGGCGGTTCGGGCGCGCGTTCCAGATCCTGCTGCAAAACGCGTTCCTCGGCCGGTTTTTTCTTGAAACGGTTCGGGTTGGGCTTGCGTTCGATAAAGATGAACGTTTCCACCTCGCCGTCGTCGTTGACGCGTTCCGTGACGGTTTCCTTGATGATGTCCAGCTTGTCCACGTCGATCGTCGCCGGCAAGGGTTTGCGCAAAGCTTCGCGTTCCTTTGCCTCTTCCTCGGCGCGTTGTTTCGCGGCCTGTTCCTCGGCGGCGGCCTTTTCAGCGGCTTGTTTTTCGGCCAAGGCTTTCGCTTCGGTTTCCGCCTTGGCTTTCGCCTCCGCTTCGGCTTTTTCTTTGGCCTGCTTTTCGGCCAAAGCCGCCTCTTGCGCCTGCTGTTCGGCCAAAGCTTTCGCTTCGGCTTCGGCCTTTTCAGCGGCGGCTTTTTCGGCCGCTTGCTTCTCGGCCAAGGCTTTTGCTTTGGCTTGCTGTTCGGCCAAAGCCTTGGCTTCAGCTTCCTCGACTGCCTTTGCCTGCGCCTGTTGCTCGGCCGGAGTCTTTGCCTTCGCCGCGGCCTGTTCGACCGCTTGCGCTTGTGTCAAAGGCGCGGCCGCCTGCTGCGCGTCCGGCGCGCTTTCCGGCTGCGGTGTCGCCGTTTCAGCCGTTTGTGTTTCAACCGAGGGCGTTTCCGCGACGAAAGCTTCCTCCGTCACGACGACCGTTTCGGGAACTTCCGCAACGGGCGGAGCGGGCAATTCCGGAACGGCGGCCGTTTCCGCGGCGGGGACGGACGGTTCGGGAACAACGGGTTGCGGTGTTTCAGCGGCGGTTTCGGCCTGAATCGTCGGTGTCGCCGCCGTCACTTCCGGTGCGGGTTGTTCGGCGGGGACTTCCGGCGCGGTTTGAACCGCGGGCTGTTCCGCCGCCGGTGTTTGGGCGGGAGCTTCGGCCTGAACCGCCGGAGCTTCGGCCGGTGCTTCAGCAGAGGCGGGAATTTCGGCCGGTTGTTCCGCGATGTCCAAAGTCGGCAGGGGGATCAAATCAACTGCGGCGGTTGGTGCGGATTCGGGCGCGGGCGGTTCGGACACGGGCGTTTGTTCGGGCGTCGGCTGTCCGGACGCTGGCGGCTGATCCGACAATTCCTGCGGCACCAGCTCCAGCGTCGTTTTCTGTCCCTCTTTGATATCGGTCGATTTCCATTTGTCTGCCACGGCCGGATCAATTTGCGGCAGGACGATCGGCGCGGGCAGGTCGGACAGTTCGTCCGCGATCACATCCACCGCCGGTTTTGCGGTTTCCGCCGCGGGCGCGTCCGGTGTCACGTCGGCCGTCGGTTCACTCGCCGGTTCGGCGGGGGTTTCCGGCGGAACGGGGACGAAATCGGTCGTCGGCTCTTTTGCCGGTTCGTCGAACAAAGCGGGCTTTTCGGTTTGTTTAGGCGGTGCGATAAAGCTGATTTTCCGCGTTTCGGCGGGCGTTTGCTCTTCCGTTTTCAACCGTTCGTCCAAAGCGGCCATGAACGCCTGTCCGCCCTTTTCCAGCCAATCGGCGTACAAAGCCGCGTAATCGCCGCCGTCCAGATAATTTTTTGCGACGGGGCGGTTCAACCATGCCATCGTTTTATCGCGTTCCTCTTGCGAATAAGATGACAGATCGGGTTTTTGACACGCGGCATCCTTTTTCCCCTCGACATATCGGGAAATCAAAGTGGGCACGTCGCACGCTTCTGCGCGCACCTCGGCTTTTCCCGCCGGTTTTCGGATTGCAAAAACGGTCGTCATGTTGTTTTTAAAGCGGTTGATCGCCTTGTCAACGCGGGTCGTGTCCTCGTCGTCGCGCGCTTCCTTGCGGATGTCCGCGCCTTTGTCGCCGTGGATGACGATCGTCGTGTCGTCCAACTTTTTCGCGGCATCCAAATCCTTGATCAAATAATTGATTTGCGCGTAGGTGCAGAACAGCTGGCGGTCGTAATCCTCCCACCGGCGCAATTCGCCCTCGAATTCGTTGCGGTTGGTATAGGACGCATTGGAACGCCATTTCGACGGATCCGTTTTCAACCGGCAATTCTGATCGTAAACATAGGGATAGTGCGGCAGATCAAGGTGGACGAAAAACGCGTTTTTGCCCTTTGCCGCCAACACGTCGCGGCGCAGGCGCGACAACACGGCCGGCTGTCCGACGGGCAGGGATCGCGACAACGGGTTGCCCAAAAACGGGAAATAGTCGGGATTCGTTTTCCGCGCGACCTTGTCATAGGCGTATTTCAAAACGTCCTTGCCGAACGGCGTCGAATTCAGCCAATGTCCGGCCAGCAACATCAGCCGCGCGCCCGTTGACAGGTTCGTGCGGTACAACGCCCCGATCGGCGCCGGATAGGTCAGGCAAACGTCAACGTTTTTCGCGCCGTCGCCTTTGCAGAAATCAAAGGGGTAGGTCTGATATACGTTCAGCGTGTAGCCTTGGTCTTTCAGCGTTTTGAACAGGTCGTTGCGCGTGGCGAAAGCGGGGGCTTCGTCGGAAACGGTGTAATAAACGGCGTCGTCGCGGGAAAACAGGTTCGACGTGTCTTCGGTCGCGGACGGATTCAAAACGCTCGCGATGTTCCGGTATTTGTTCGCGTGGCGCAGGTACGCCGACGGATAGAATGTGAAATTGTTCGATTTGTAAAACGCCGGAATGAACGTCGGATTGAACGCGGCGTCTTTGGGAACGTCGGCTTTGGCGTTCAGCCGTTGCCAATCTTCGGCGGCGGCGGCGTATCCGGTGTGTCCGGCCAAAATCAGATGGATCAGATTTTCCGTTTTTTCCCCGTCGGCGGGTTGGGCGGCGGACGCGGCCGAACGCGCGACATCGGGGATCGTCTGTTTTGCGGAATCGTTCATGACCCAGAACAATCCGGCCAGAACGGGCAGGGACATGAACGCCATGATTCCGCTGCGGAACAGACACAGGATCAACAGCAAAACGACGCCCGACGCGATCGCGACGATCTGGTTGCCGTTTTGCGCGGCGTACATCAAAACGTCATGCGGCAGGAACGAAAAGTAATGGGCGAAATAATTGCCGACGTTATAGGGCAGCAGCAGCCCCAAAATGTAGGCGACGGCGCCGCCGGCGATGACGGAAATGAACACTTTGGCCAGAAACCGCCAGAACGACAGCAAAAACAGGCAGAGAAACGAAAAAACGAAAAATCCGAAACAGGCGAACAGGACTTCGGGCTGGATTTCGTCGTTCAGGATCATCGGGTATTTGTTCGCGTGCAAAAACAGCACGAACGTGAACACCGTCAGGAAAAACAGGAACAGGGACGAATGCAGGTAAAAGGAAAAGGACGCCTCCTGTCTTTGGCGCGCTTCTTCGGGTGTTTCCTCTTCATCTTCGGGAACAAGGGTCGGTTCTTTTTTTTCGTTTTTAGCCATAGCCGTTTTTCCGTTGAACAAATGCCGTCTAGCATTTATTCATAGACTCGCGTAAGCTATAAGTCAATTTTTCCTTGCTGTTGCGGAGAAGATATTTATGTCGCTGGACTATTTGCTGCAAAACGCGGCGCGGCTGCACGAACAGGGCAGGCTGGACGAAGCGGAGGCGGTTTACCGCCGTTTGTTGGAGATAAATCCCGAACAGACCGACGTTTTGCACCTGCTGGGCATGATCGCGATGCAACGCCGGTCGTTCGATTCGGCGATTGATATGCTGTACAAGGCCGTGCACCTGTCGCCGCAAACGGATGCGTACGAATTCACGCTGGCGCAGGCGCTGCAGGAATCCGGCCGCCCCAAAGAGGCTTTGGAACATTACAAGGCCGTTTCCGCGCGCAAGGAATATCCCGAAACTTATCACAACATGGGGATTATTTACCGTTTCCTCGGCGATACGGAATTGGCGCGGAAAATGTTTGAAAAAGCGGTGGAAATGCGTCCGGATTTTTCGTCGGCGTATGTGAATTTGGCGCTGATCGCGCGGGACGGCGGCGATTCTTCGGGCGCGCTGGCGCTGTTGGCCAAAGCCGTCGCGGCCGATCCGCAAAACGCCGAAGCCTATGCCCAGCAGGCCGTCACCCACCGTCTGGCGGGCGAAAACGAACGGGCGGTCGCGTTGTACGAAAAGGCTTTGTCGCTGGCCGAAAGTCCGGTTTATTACAACGGACTCGGCATCGCTTTTGAAAACCTGAACCGGACGGACGACGCGTTCAACGCCTATTGCCGCGCGATCGAACTCGATCCGTCGTGCGCCGACGCCTATAACAATCGGGCGAACGTGTACGTCAAATACGGCAAGCACTGGCAGGCGGAGGACGATTATAAAAAAGCGGTCAAACTGGATCCGCAATTCGCGTCCGCGTACAACAATCTGGGCGCGCTGCTGTATGATCGCGGCCGGTTCGAGGAAGCTTTGGAATGTTACCGCAAAGCGTTCATTATCAACCCGAAACAGGCGGAAACGTGCTGTAATCTGGCCATGGCTGTTAAAGAAGCCGGCGATCCCGCCGAAGCCGTCGGGCTGTATTTCAACGCGCTGGCGTTGAATCCGGCGTTGACGGAAATCCACCACGATTTGGCGCGGACGCTGTACGACCTGTACGGCGGGACGGAGCCGGACGCCAAGGAAACGGCCGTCAAGCTGGCGCAAAAATGGAAACAGTTTTTTCCCGACAATCCGGTTGCCGCCCATGTCTGCGCCGCGTTGCAGGGGGATAATCCGCCCCGCGCCGGCGACGCCTATGTCGAAACGCTGTTCGATTCTTTCGCCCAAACGTTCGACGCCGCCGTCGGCGATCTGGATTACCGCGTGCCGGAACTGGTCGCCGGTTATGCGCAAACGCTGCCCGTCGGATTGCGGATACTGGACGCCGGATGCGGCACGGGACTGAACGCCGCGGCGTTGAAAACGCGCGCCGTGAAACTGACCGGCATCGATCTGTCCGCCAAAATGCTGGACGCGGCAAGGAAAAGAGGGCTGTACGACGCTTTGGAAAAATCGGACGCGGTCGCTTTTTGCAACGAAAATCCGTCGATGTTCGATCTGGTCGTTTGGGCGGATGTCGCGTGCTATTTCGGCGATTTGACGGATTTGCTGGCCGCGTCGGCGCGGGCTTTGGCGGCGGGCGGCCGCGTCGTTTTCACGGTGGAAAAGGCGGAAAGCCCCGACGGATACGCCCTGCGCCCGTCCGGCCGTTACGTTCACGGCGCGGCGTATGTCGAAAACGCGCTGAAACGGGCGGGGTTTTCCGAAATCCGCCTGACGGACGTTGTTTTGCGGCGCGAAAGGGGCGCAGATGTCGCGGGGATTTTCGCCGCCGCCGAAAAAACAGGCGGGGATTCAAACTGAAAACTGGACAATGGCTGAAAGAAAGTTTAAAATTCAACGCACTATGTCGGGGCTGATCCTGATCGCCCTGATTTTATTGATATTGATATGGAGAAAACAGATGCCCCAGTACGATTGGAACGAAATCCCCGATTCAGAAGTCGAGATTTTAATTAAGAAAGTCAACGCGTTGTCTTCTTTCGCGATGTTTACGCCGGGGCGTTCGCATTTGACGATGGCCGCTTTGCCGTTTTATTCGGAATTCAAGCTGTTGCAGGCGACGACGTTTTCGTCGATTCCGCCGGTGACGATGGAATATCTGGTCAAGGGCGAAGGCGAAAACGCCGAAGTGATCAAAATGGACGGCACGCGCGATCCGATTTTTGAAAACAATGCCAAGGGCGGCCTGATTTTGAACAAGGACACGGTCGTCGCTTACGCCACGTTTGTTCTGGGTGCCGTCCAGACGGAAGAGGGAACTTTGCGTTTGGTTGAACACGTTGACGAAGATACGTTCACCGACACCCCCACTCCGCAACAGCGCAAGGACGTGACGCACATGATCCGTCCGGCAAAAGTGACCGAAACGGCCGACGGATTCGATTTGGATGTGATCATGCTGTACGGCGATTCCGTTTACCGCGCCGATTTGGAAGTCAAAAAGGACGGCTTTATCGAAATCAAGCAGGAGGAACTGCTGGCCGAAGGGTTGCCCATCCGTCCGATTTTCTTAGAGTGACCGGACGTCCATGTTTAACCGTGTTGCGGAAATCGTCAAGCGATTAAATCTGGATTTGGAATTCATCTCCAGCGGGAACTGCGTGGATTATTCGCCTGTGACGGGCGAGCAGATCGCGTCGTTTCCGCTGAGCGATTCCGAACGCATTAAAATCGCCGTCGAACGGTCGAAACGGGCGTTTCGGGAATGGCGTCAGGTTTCCCCCGGCGAACGCGCGGAGTTGCTGCGTCTGTTCGGCGAGGAAATGCGCGCCGCCAAAGACGAACTGGCCGAACTGGTCATCATCGAAACGGGCAAGATTCGTTCCGCGGCGGTGAAAGAGGTGGAACGTTCAATCAAGATATGCGATATGGTCGCCGGTATCCAGCGCCGCATTTCCGGCGTTTCCGTTCCGGCGGAAAGCCACAATCTGGTGGTGTCCGAAGTGTGGCGACCGATCGGTCCCGTCGCGATCGTCACATCGTTCAACTTTCCTTTGCGCGTGTGGGTGTTGCACGCGCTGGTCGCGTTGATGTGCGGGGATTCCGTGATCTGGCGTCCGTCGCGCAAAGCGTCGCTGACGGCGTTTGCGGTCAATTCCCTGATGCGCCGCGCAAAGGCCAGATCGACGGCCAACTGTCCGGAATATTTGTCGCAGCTGATCGTCTGCAATCACGAAGACGCCGCTTTTCTGGCGGAAAACGAGGATATCCCCCTGTTGTGCGCCACCGGATCGCCGGTGCTGGCGCGCGGATTGCAAAGTCGGGTCAACCGCCGTCTGGGGCGCAGTCTGCTGTCGGTTGGCGGCAATAACGCGGCGGTCGTGACGCCGTCCGCCGACATTGATTTCACGATCAATGAATTGTTGCATTCGGCAATCGCGGACGCCGGTCAGCGTTGCACGTCGTTGCACCGCGTGTTCTGCCATTCTTCGGTTTACGACGAGGTCGTCGGAAAATTGAAAGACGCGTTCAACGCCGTTTATGTCAATTCACCGTTTGAACGCCAAAGCCGTATCGGTCCCCTGATCGACAAAGAGGCGTTCGACACGATGCGCCTGTCTTTGGAACAGGCGAAACTGGACGGCGGGATTGTTTCGGGCGGCAACCGGATTGATGTCGGCTGTTACGACAAAGCGTACTATGTCCAGCCGGCCGTTGTCGAAATGCCGTCGCAAACGGATTTGGTGAAAACGGAATTGCTGGCGCCGGTTTTGTATGTGATGCGCTATGACGATTTGAAACAGGCGATCGACGGCGTGAACGCTTTTCCGAAAACGTTGCTGGCGTGCATTTTTTCAAACGATTTGCGGGAAACGGGAATGTTCTGTTCGATGGACGGCGTGCAGTCGGACGCCGCGATCGTCAACGCCGGAACGGTTGGGTACGACATGGCCGCGATGTTTACGGCGGGCAAGAACGATCGGGGCGTTTCGTCCGAATTCTGGCGCGTGTTCATGCAATCGAAAACGTGTTTGACGAACTACAACTTTTAACGGCGGGTGGTCGGCGATGAAAAGGGCAAAACGTTTTTTTAAAACGGTGCTGGTTTCGGCCGCCGTGGCGTTGTGCGCCGCCTGTTCGACGCCGGACGCCGCCGATCCCGAAACGACCGCGCCGGAACGGCTGTACAACCGCGCTTTGGATTTGCTGGTCAAAAAACACGAATACACTTTGGCGGCGTCCGCGTTTGACGAAATCGACCGCTATTACCCCTATTCCCGATGGGCGCCGCGCGCGCAGATCATGCAGGCGTTCAGTTATTACGTCAAACGCGAATATGATGACGCGGAACAGGTTCTGGACAGGTTTTTACAGCTGTATCCGGGGAATTCCCTCGCGCCCTACGCCTATTACCTGAAGGCGTTGAGCCTGTACGCGCAGCTGTCCGACACCGACCGCGACCAGCAGATGACGCAACGGACGTTGGACGCGTTGAACGAAGTCGCCCGCCGCTTTCCAGACACGCCGTACGCCGCGGACGCGGAACGCAAAATCATTCTGGCGACGGACTATCTGGCCGCGAAACAGGTTAAAATCGGCGTTTTCTACCTGAAGCGCAACGAACACATCGCCGCGATGAACCGTTTCGCCGATGTCGTCCGCAATTTCCAGCAAACCGCCCATGTGCAGGAAGCTTTGTACCGTCTGACGGAAACGTACCTGATTTTGGGATTGGACGGCGAAGCGCGGAAAAGCGCGGCGGTGCTGGGATACAACTATCCGTCCAGTCCGTGGTACGAAAAGGCGTACGCGTTGATGAAAAAGCACGATCCGGTCGCTTTGGCCGCGCAGGATTAAAGGGGACGCCGCCATGTTGTCGCGTTTGTCGATTCGGGATGTCGTTTTGATTGAAAAGCTTGATCTGGATTTTTCCGGCGGGCTGGGGGCGTTTACGGGCGAAACGGGCGCGGGCAAATCCATTTTGCTGGATTCGCTGGCGTTGGCGACGGGGGCGCGCGCGGATTCGTCGCTGGTGCGGTTCGGCGCGAAACAGGCGTCCGTCGCGGCGGCGTTTTCGATCGAACCGGAAAACCCCGTCTTCGCCCTTTTGGACGAACAGGGGATCGAATATGAGGTCGGCGAACCGGTCGTTTTGCGCCGCGTCGTCACCGCCGACGGCAAAAGCCGCGCCTATGTCAACGACCAGTCGGTCAGCGCGTCGCTGTTGCGCCAAATCGGCGACGAACTGGTTGAAATCCACGGCCAATTCGCGACGCACGGCCTGTTGAACACGGCGACGCACCAGAATGTTTTGGACGTTTACGGCGGTTTGGACACGTTGAAACAGGCGACCGCGGCGGCGTACCGCGCTTGGCGCGCCAAAACGGACGAACGGGAAACGGCGGCGCGGGAATTGGACAAGGCGCGGGCGGAAGAGGACTTTTTGCGTCATTCGGTTGACGAACTGTCCCGTTTCAATCCGCAGGCCGGCGAGGAAAAGGAACTGTCCGACCGCCGCGCGATGATGATGAATTCCGAAAAAATAGCAGAGGGGCTGAACGCCGCGCGCGCCGCGCTGAGCGACGACGGTTTGGACAAGGCTTTGCGTATGGCGCAGCGTCAGCTGGAAAGCCTGTCGAAATACGGCGAGGGGCGGTTCGACGCCGTGATCGAATCGCTGGATCGCGTGATGGCGGAATTGAACGACGACGCGGCGCAGATTGAAACGTTCTGCGACGAACTCGATTTCGATCCGCGCGCGCAGGAACAGGTGGAGGAACGCCTGTTCGGGCTGCGGGCGCTGGCGCGCAAACATCAAGCGGACGCGGACGCTTTGCCCGACCTTTTGACGGATTTTGAACGCCGGCTGAACAGCGTCGAACGCGGCGGCGACGATTTGATCCGCCTGACCAAAGAAGAGGAGGCCGCCCGCCTGTCGTATCTGGAAACGGCGCAAACCCTTTCGGCGGCGCGGGAAACTGCGGCGCGGAAACTGGACGGCGCGGTCGCGCGCGAACTGCCGCCGCTGAAATTGGAAAAGGCGACGTTTAAAACGCAGATCGAACGCCTGCCGGAAAGCTTGTGGAACGCGAACGGCGTGGACAGGGTGGAATTCACCGCTTCGACCAATGCGGGACAGCCGCTTTCCCCGATTGCGAAAATCGCGTCGGGCGGCGAACTGGCGCGTTTCATGCTGGCGTTGAAAGTCAATCTGGCGGCGGCGGAAAAAATCCCGACCCTGATTTTTGACGAAGTCGATGCCGCAATCGGCGGGGCGACGGCGACGGCGGTCGGCGAACGTCTGGCGCGTCTGGCAAAGGATTGTCAGGTTCTGACCATCACCCATTCGCCGCAGGTGGCTTCGTTCGGGGCGCATCATTTCCGTGTCCGGAAAGCCGAGGTCGAAACCGGCAAAGTCTTGACATCCGTTGATGAATTGACCGATATCGAACGGCGCGAGGAAATCGCCCGAATGTTGGCCGGCGCGCACATCACGGACGCCAGCCGCGCCGCCGCGGACGAGCTTTTGAAAAACAGGATGAAACCGGTATGACCGACATTCCCGCGCGCGATTTGACGGATTTGGAAGCCGCCGCCGAACTGGCTTTTCTGGCCAAGGAAATGGCGCGGGCGGAACGGGCGTATTATCAAAACGACGACCCCGTGATGACGGACGCGGCGTATGACGCGCTGAAAAAACGCAACGAGGAAATTGAACGCTTTTTCCCGCATCTGATCCGCGCGGATTCACCGTCGAAACACGTCGGCGCCAAAGCGTCCGAGGATTTCGCCAAGGTCGCGCACAGCGTGCCGATGCTGTCGCTGGCAAACATTTTCACCGACGGCGACGTGTATGAATTCATCGACAAGATCCGCCGTTTTTTGGGGCTGGACGAATCGGAAACGCCGCAGTTTATGGCGGAACCGAAACTGGACGGCCTGTCTTTTTCCGCGCTGTACGTCAACGGCAAATTCGCGCGCGGGGCGACGCGCGGCGACGGTATGGTCGGCGAAGACATCACCGAAAACCTGAAAATGATTCCCGATCTGCCTTTGACGCTGGACGGTGCGGATGTGCCGGAGCGTATGGAAATCAGGGGCGAAGTCTTTATGAACAAGGCGGACTTTTTCGCCTTGAATGACGAACAGCTGGAAAAGGGCGCAAAGCCGTTTGCAAATCCGCGCAACGCGGCGGCGGGATCGTTGCGTCAGCTGGATCCGCGCGTGACGAAACGGCGCAGGCTGTCGCTGTTCGGATACACGTTCGGCGAAGTGTCGGCGGAAAAATGGGCGACGCACGCCGAATATCTGGAAAAAATCCGCGGCTGGGGCTTTCCCGTCAATCCGGAAAACAGGCTTTGTTCTTCGGCCGACGAAATCGTCGCGTATTTCAAAAGCTTGGGCGAACGGCGGTCGGGGCTGGCCTATGACATCGACGGCGCGGTGTATAAAGTCAACCGCCGCGATTATCAGGAACGGCTGGGCTTTGTCGCGCGTTCCCCGCGCTGGGCGATCGCGCACAAATTCCCCGCGGAACAGGCGGTGACGCGGCTGGAAAACATCCGCGTGCAGGTCGGACGCACGGGCGTGCTGACCCCCGTCGCCGATTTACAGCCCGTGAACGTCGGCGGCGTCATGGTCGCGCACGCCACTTTGCATAACGAAGACGAAATCAAACGCAAAGACATCCGCGTCGGCGATTTCGTCGTCGTCCAGCGCGCGGGCGACGTGATCCCGCAAATCGTGCGCGTCGTTTCGGAAAAACGCCCCGCGGATTCGGTTCCTTTCGTTTTTCCGACGCAATGCCCCGTTTGCGGTTCGCGCGTCGTTCGGGACGAGGATCAGGCGGCGCAGCGGTGCTCCGGCGGGTTGGTCTGCCCCGCGCAGGCGGTGGAAAAGCTGAAACACTTCGTGTCCCGCGACGCTTTGAACATCGAGGGGTTCGGCGCGAAAAACACGCAGAGCTTTTTTGAACGCGGGTGGATCAAAACCCTTGGCGATGTGTTTGATCTGGAATCCTTGCACGGCGCGGAAATCCGCAAACTGGAAGGGTGGGGCGACAAATCGGCGGACAATCTGTTTTCGTCGATTCGCAAAGTGCAAAGTGGCGTTCCCATGGACAAATTCCTGTTCGCGCTGGGCATTCCGCAAATCGGTCAGGCGACGGCGCGGCTGTTGGCGGCGCACTACCTGAATATGACGGATTTTCTGGCGCAAATCGACGCGGCGCGGGACGCGGAATCCGACGCGTACAAGGAATTGACCGCGATTGAAAGCATCGGCGAAATCGTCGCGCGGGAATTGCTGGATTTCTTTGAAGAGGAACACAACCGCGCCGAAGTCGCCCGCCTGTTGGCGCAAATCAAAGTATTTGATTTTGAACCCGCGGCGCGCAATGACAATCCGCTGGCGGGCAAAACGGTCGTGTTCACGGGGACGCTGCCGACTCTGACCCGTAGCGAAGCGAAAGCCAAGGCTTTGGCCGTCGGGGCGAAAGTCGCGGGGGCTGTTTCCAAAAAAACGGACTATGTCGTTTTGGGCGCGGACGCGGGGTCAAAGGCGGAAAAAGCGCGGGAATTTGGCGTTTCGACGATTAGCGAAGACGAATTTGTCGCCCTGTGTAACAATCCGAAATAAAATTTTTATCGCTTTTTGTAAAAAAACGTCCTACCTTTTGTCTATCAACCGCTGCGAAAGGAGGATTCGGAAATGAAAAACGCCTTGTTGACCGCTTTGTTCCTGATCCTGTTTTCTTGCGGCGCGCGCGCCGGCGAATTGGAACAGCCGTTTATGCTGGCGATGGATTATTCCGCGCTGACCCGCTTGGCGCTGGACGATTCTTTTCGGCGCACGAATACGGAATTGAACGCGGAACAAACGACCGCGAAAGAAAACGCGCCCGTTTCCGAAACAACGCCCGAAGCCATTGAAAAAAAATGGGAAGTGATCAAGGACTTTTCCCCGAAACCGCGGTCGCTGACCGGCAAAGCGAGCTTTGACGCGAACGAAACGGTTTCCGTCGGCGCGGCGGCCGGATACACGTTCCCCGAAGAAAACGAACAGACGCAAACCAGAACGGACAGCTCTTATTCCGTCAAAATCAACGTTGAAATGGCATTGTGATCCGCTTTATTTCGCGCGGGACAAGGAAAAACGACAATTTAGTAAAATCGTAACTATATTTACGCTTAACCGTTATCCGGATTTAGGTGAATTCGATGAGGAAAAAATATCCGTTGGGTGAGTGAGTGTTGCTTTTTCTGTTTCCGCATAGCGTTTTCCATACGGGGACGTTTCCCATGTGTGTCTCTCTCTTCATAGACAGATTTTTGAGCGGCGCGGGACAAATGTGTCCGGTGCGACAACACCGGACTTTATCCGAAAACTTAGGGAAATGTGTGCGAAATTACAGCCAAGCCATGGCGGCGGTGATGAACGCGCCGACGATGACGGGGATGGACAGGTTGTCGTCCGCTTTAATTCTGTTTTCATAGACTTCGGCGAACATGGCGGCGAAAACGCCGGCCAATCCGCCGCACACGAACGTGTCGGGCAATCCGCGCGCCGCGGCGAAAACGGCGACGACGCCCGCGCCGGACAGCAGGAAAGCAACCGCGCCTTCGACGCTTTTTTTGCCCTGATTGATTTTATGTTTGCCGAACGGCCGGCCGATCAGCGCGGCGGCGGTGTCGGAAATCAGCATTACGGCCATGGCGCACGCGGCAACGTCGGGCGCGAACAACACGGATGCGGCCAAAGCCCCGCCCAGCACATAGGGCGACCCGCTCAGCCGGAATTTGCCGCCGGTTTCCTTTTCGCGCAACATTTTGCCGAACATCCGGCCGTAGGTTTGCATCACGAACGGCCATTTTTTAAAATACCCGTATTCGATGAACACGTTTCCGGCCAACAAAACGGCGAATACGGCGGCCGGCCAATACGGCGGAACGAACAAGATCAGCGCGGGCATCCACAGCGAAGACAAATGCACGGATTTGCGCAAAACCTCTTGCGTATAAGGAATATCGGACACAGGCGTTTCCCCGATCAGTTAAACATGACGGCGTTGCACATATTGGGCGTTCCGGCGGTCAGGTTTTCGCCGTGATCCAAACCGCCCATCAACGACAGCGCGACCAAATACCCGTTGGCCGACGGCATGTTTCCCAACACGCCGGACGTTCCGGACGGGTTGTCCACCAACGGGAAATTGCATACGACATAGTTCGGGACATAGACGCTGTTGACCGGCGCGACGCCGGCGGACATGATGTAATACGCCGCGCCCAACGGTTGATGCTGCGTAATCGCGCCGACGGCGGGGTTCGTGTTCGCGACCAGCGGCTGCCAATCCTTTTGCAGCATACCGACAAAACGGGATTGTCCGGTAGCGTCGGAAATGGCGCGCAGAGCGGTCATTTTATCGGCGCCGTCGTAACGCGGCGGAATGGCGCGGATCGTCACGATATAGCGCACGACATCCGACGCGCCGCACGACACGGTGATATTTTGGCTTTTGGCGACGCAGAACAAATAGGTGCGCGTGCCGCTTTGCGGTTTATAGGTGGACGGCAGACGAGCGGTAATATGCGAAAAAATCACATTACCGGCATCCACCTGATTCAACACGCCCGCGGCGTTCGTCGTAACCAACGGCACGACGCCGTCGGCTTTGGATCGCAGATAGGTTTCAGTTGCCGCGGCGTTGGCGTTCATCGCGTCGATATATCCGTGTTCGGCCGACGAATGTTGTTGATACATACTCAACACCATGGTCTGATACACGGGGGCGATAAAGTTTTCCTGCGGCTTTGTTTTTTCGTACAGGTTGCCGTACATGACGACCCCCATCAACGATGCCAGCATCATCCAAAAAAACATAACAGCCTCCTTTCCCTATCGCCCCGCGGGGATCAGTTCATCCACCGTTTGTACGTGCTGTCGTCCAAGATCGGGTTGTCCATCGGCGTCAGGATAATGTCGTTGACTTCTCCGTTGTAGGACGACGTGCCGTTGTCGTTCAGTTTTATGAACCGCATATTGGGCATATCGAAACGCTGCGGGTTGAAATAACAATAGGTGTGCGCCAACGCGCTCCACGATCCGGTACCGACCCCGCCGACGTTCCACACGAACTTGCCTTCGTCGTCGTTGTAATAGGACGCGAAACCCATTGCGATTTTCCACCCCAAAACCTGACCGTTGGAGTTCACTCTCGGCTGTTGCATCACGATCATGCGTTGCGACGGCTGCATGATGCGGATACCGTGCACCGCGTAGTTGTTGGAGGAATCCTCAAAATTCTGCCATCCGGGGTTGTACGAAATCGGATAGCCGTCGTCGTGGCGGGAATACAGCACCCGCGCGACGTCGAACGAATTCGGGGTCAGTGTCATGACCGCCTGATACCCGTCGGGGCAAACGCCTTCATCCTGTGCGCTTTGGATTTCCGTAACCGAAGCACCGGACGCGTTCACCGCGGCATAGGACACCGTCCGTCCGGGGGCGGGAACAATGCCCATGAACGGATGCGCCCAACAAAAAGAACCCGTAGGACATTCCCTGTACGGTGTATTACGGTTATTGAGATCGGGCTCGGGATCCGGTGTATCCGGACCGAAAGTGAACGTAACGTATTTGCCGTTCTTCTCCGTTCCGGACGCCCCGTCGCACTTCCCCTCCCCCTCCGAACAGGCACATGAACCGCCGCCGGCTTTGACCGGATGTTCGTGCGAGGAATCAACCTTGGAACAGTTGAATTCCCAACCGCCGTTGACCATGCCCAGCTGGTCGAACGTCATATACGGCATGGAATAGGAACACAGGCTTTTCCACGGCGGCGTTTCGCCGGACGCCGACGATTCGCCGCACGGCCACCCGCCATAGGCGTAATCGTTCGACAGTTGGTAAATGCCTTTCAGAATATAGTTGGGCAACGCTTCGCTGAGCCGCGCGCCGCCGCGCGACGTGATTTTGATGTCGTTCATCACGGAAACGAACGCCGGATCGACGCGGAAGTTTTTGTATTTGTCGCGATCGTTGGTCAAATGCGCCTGATACGGCGAATACGCCCCGCCCAAATCGTTGGTGTTGATATCGACATAGGCCGTATTATAATAGGTGTTATTCGTTGACATCATCAAGTCGCCGCTGGACGTGCGTCCGGTGTCCTCGTCGATCTTGATGCGGGCGCGGTTGACGATCATGTTGTAGTAACGGCTGCCGTTGACGCTCAAATTCTCGGGTTGGAAAAACGTGCCGCTGACCCGTCCGGAATCGCCGTAAAGAGCAAGACCGTTCGTTTTATTGATGTTAACGGAACCACCGACGCTATCATCTATACTACCATTGATGAGCATTTTTGTGCCGCGATCGCCCGCATCCGTAACACTAATAGTTGTACGCTTGCCACTCGCATTGCTAAATACAATTCGATGGCCATAGTCATATTTTCCACCATCTCCATTTATGTACGCAAACAAAGTCAATCCCTGATTATTGTATATCATACTGCGGGCGGCATTGCCGTTGTTAAACAAGTTGACCTGAAACCTCGCACTGGTACCGCGCATATTATACAGACCAAAAGAGGCCAATCCAGAGTCGATTAACGCCGGATTACTGCCTTGAGCAACGGTTTCAACCCTAAAAGAAGCTTGATCTTGATAAGCTTTTGTCCCGTTGCTTATAGCTGTCAATGAATAGGTTGTTCCAATCTGTACTTTCGTTTCATTATTCATCACACGACTGTCACGTATATTCAAGAAATATGCATAGGGATGTAAGGATTGGCGTAGAGAATTTGTCCCATTTGTAACATTCATCCAAATATAATTCGTCGCATTGATATATTGTTGCGGAGAGTTCTGATACAAACGATTCGCCGCGCGGATCGACATTTCGTCCCGCGAATTCAGGAACATATCCGACGCGGAATTCATGATCAGCTGCCAACCGGCATTTAATTGCATATCGTCATTGGAAATCAAATCCATGATATCGGATCTCAACGTCATATCCTGTTCGGCATTCAAATCCATATCCATTGTGGTATGCAAAGTCATATCCCGCGTGTTCGCAACAATCTGGTCACGCGCGTTCAGGGTCATCATCCCGTCGCCCTCATCATATGTCATCGTGATATCCGACGACGGCGTCCCCAACATCAAACGATTGGTCATATTAATGTGCGACGAATTCGTTCCCAATGAAACGCGGGCGTATCCGTCGCCCTCGCCATCCTCTTGATCATTGCCGTTGGCGGTGTTTTGCGAACGGATCAGGATTTTGCCGCCGACAACCTCCAACCCGCCGGCGTTGTTGATTTTATGGCATTGCGTGCCGTTGCATTCGATCGCCCCGCCCATGTCCAAATTGGTGAACATACTGTTCGCGCCGGGCAGGCCGTCCACCTGTTTGCGGTACAGGTAATCGCCCGAAAATCCCGACGAATAAATCGTCGTCGCCGCCACGCGTCCGCCGACGGAGCTGTTGTACCCGACGATGTAATTTGTCGCGTCGCCTTCCCAAATACCCTGCGCGCCGACGATCGTCGTGCGGCCGCTGTTGTTCAAAACGTTGCTGACCATGTTCGACGTGCGCACGAAACCGCCGTCCGCCCCGATCATCGTCGCGATGCGCGCCGCGCGGCGGTCGTCGATTTCCGCCGCCCCGTTCGACAACACGACGCCGGTCACTTTATACCGCGAACACTTGCAGGCGGAATCCAGTCCCGTCCAAACGCCGTCCGCCCCCATGCTGCCGCACGTCGCGCCGGTGGATGTGTTTGTCCCTTCGGTGCATTGGGCGCGCACGCCGATGTCGAACCCGTCGGCCAGCTTGTTGCCCCGCAACCGGTACGATGTCGAATTGTTACTGCCCGTCACGGTTTCCAAATACGTCGCCGGCAAATACGGCGCCAACCCCGCAACCGGTACGGCGAAATGGCTGTCCGCCGCATTGGAACAGCTGACCCCGCCCGCGACCGCGATCGTGCCGCCACCGGAACACGCCGATTTAATGCTGGCATAGTTCGCTTCGATCCAGTTGGACAACGCGTCCTTCAACTCTTTCATCTGACCGGCGATGGCGACATCCTCCATTTCCACGGTGCGGTCGGCCGTTTGACGCACGACCATCGGCGACATCATCGTCATCAAACCCAACAGCGCGATCGCTTCGATCATCAGCGCGCCGCGTTCATCGGTTCTTTTGTTCATCAGGGGCGTAAACATGGCAACCTCCCGTTTCTTGAAATTCGTTCCAGCCGCACTTCGGGCTTTGGTTATTTGCCCCATTGTAAAGGCAAAATCACGGCGCAATCAACCCAAATCGTGTATATCCGACGTTATATTTCGCGGTTTTCCGCCATTTTTCGACCATTTATGACGAAAGATATAGAAACATCGCAACCCGTTGAAAAATAACGTTTCATGTATGAAACATCGCTTTCGCCGCCCCGATGCCGGATCACGCGGCCGGCCGCCCACCCCCGCGCAGAAACCCCGCCCCTCGCCCCACAATCCCACTCTGCGCGCCGCCAAACCCCGCCGCCCCCGACCGCGGCGAATCGACGGGACAAACAACGACATACCGGATTTTTTATTTGCGCGCCATAATCGCCTGACCACACACACAAAGACAGCCGCTGCATCTCCCATTTTTGTACCCTTGAAAACCCCGTGCTAGGCGCGGGGTTCTAAAAAGCTTACAGCTATGCACAGAAAAAGCACTCCTTTGATACAATAGACGCTGGTCTGGTGAACCGCGTCTGTTGATGTCAAAGGAGTAATCGAATGAATGATGTGCATACATTATCACACACGACGTGGAACTGCAAATACCACTTGGTGTTTGCTCCGAAATACCGCCGCAAAGCCTTTTACGGCGAGCGCAGATATGAAATCG
>ERZ808252.230-NODE-230-length-59065-cov-29.772988_pt1 | contig 59065 bp, 43 predicted proteins | sample MGYA00521242_ERZ808252 | MGnify/ENA primary metagenome ERZ808252 (study PRJEB31516, sample SAMN03275581) | gut metagenome | biome: mammalia-associated habitat; material: feces | host: Papio cynocephalus | place: Kenya | collected 2012-08-07 ... | reverse complement strand
AGGCTCCTTACTCGCTTGTCCTCTACAAAGATGGGCAGCCGCACACTCTGACCACTAGGGAATCCTGTACGTCTAATGGAGTGGAAATGGTCTCTCTGCCGGCGAAGAATTTCCTTGGCGCCACCTCATTGTCCATTATCAATATCGGCAATACGGATCTCATTGTCTCCGTATATGAAGTAAAGGAGAATCACCGGGAATAACGTTGGCGGCTGGTTTGATTTGCTTGATGGGGTAGCGGAATCGTCAGGGACAATGACCATTCTTCATTTTCTGAATGTATGGTCATTGTCCCGTTATGTTGCCGCACGATTTTTTGTATGAGGGCGATTCCATAGTGGTTCTTCGATTCGCTATTCATCGCAGCGCTGTACGGATTCGAGGTGAAGATGTGAGCCTCGCCTGCTTCCACCCCGCCTGCTTCCACCGAGAGAATAAAGGCAAAGGGACCTGGTTTCCCATGTATTGCGACTGAGTTCAAAAATATATTGTACAAATAATTTGTATATAATAGGAGGCGACGGAAAGGAGTCCTTTGCAATGACCGAGACCATCCCAGACGAAGCACGGCTGACTGAAGATGCCGCAGTAACTGTAACCAATGCCAATACTCTTCGGGCCATGGCAAGTCCGATTCGTATGAGGATTCTTGGAACGCTGCGAGTGAATGGCGAGCAGACCGTAGGAAGCATTAGCGAGCAGCTTGGCGAAGCGCCCGGTGTCATTAGCTATCACTTGGGGCAGCTTTCAGGTGCCGGACTTGTGGAGAAGGTGAAGTCTCCCGATGGCGATCGAAGAAAAAGCTGGTGGAAGGCTTGCCAAAGCGCCATTCGTCTGGAGGGTTCCGGGGAGAAAAACGGTGCGGACAATGCAAAGGCCATGGATATGTTCCGGCGTTCAGCGGCGCTCTCCTACGAGATGGCCTATGAGCGTTTTCTGGACAAGCTGCCGGAACTGCCTCAGGAATGGGCCGATGCATGCACCAGCGATGATCATGTGCTGCGCTTGACCGCAGAGGAGATGAGCTCGATGCTTGAAGAGCTCAATGAGGTTGTAAGTCGCTGGCAGATCAAGGCAGGCGTGCACGGTGACAATGAGCCGGGCGTCGAACCCGTTGCGCTGATTCTGCAGGCCTTCAGATGGTTTTCGTAAGACGTCGGTGGGGATTTTGCCCATGGACGCATGGTCCATAAATACATGGCAATACGGAAGCATGGGCGGAATAAGCGGAGCGAGTGGAGCAGACATGAACCGAACGACGAAATCATTTTGGCAATCCACAGGGTACATCCCGTGGTTCACTGCGGATACGGCATCGGCAGCCGGGTTGGCACTGCATACATTGGCAATCAGTCTGCTCGGATATGCGGTGTCCGGCTCTACCGTCGCCGCCGGTTGGCTCGGAACGGCGTCGATGATCGCGCAACAGGTTGCGAGCGTATTCGGAGGCACCTTCGTCGACAGGCATGATCGCAAACGACCTATCGTGACAAGCGCCGTGCTGGTGATGTGCTCCCGTTCCATTCGTGACATCCCCAAGGCGGCGCAATGGGAACATACGATGCTGCGGTGAATCAAAACGAAAAGTGCCGCCCCACGATTCGTTTCGTGGAGCGGCACTTTTCGTAAATGCGCTTGGTCAGACCGTTCAGCGGCCGGTGATCTCGGAGCCGAGCACCTTTTCGCTCAGCGCCTTCGGGCCGCGGGTCACGGCCACGGCACCGGAACGGACCAGCTCGATGATGCCGTAATGCTCCAGCAGGCCGAGCAACGCGTCGATCTTGCCTTCGGCGCCGGTGGCCTCGATGGTCAGCGACTCCGGGTTCACGTCCACCACGCGCACGCGGAACAGGCGCACGATTTCCAGCACGTCGGAACGGTTGGATTCGTCGGCGGCCACCTTGATGAGCACCAGCTCACGCTCCACGGTGGTTTCCGGATCGAGGTCCACGATCTTGAGCACGTGCAGCAGCTTGTTGAGCTGCTTGATGATCTGCTCGAGCGGCACCTCCTCCACTTCCGCGGTGACGGTGACGCGGGAGATGTCCGGACGCTCGGTGGGGGAGACGGACAGCGAGTTGATGTTGAACGCGCGGCGGGCGAACAAGCCGGCGATGCGCGCCAGCACGCCCGGACGGTTCTCGACGAGCACGGACAGCGTATGACGCTTGGAACCCGGCTGGGATGCAGGATAATTTGCCATGATCAGATCTTCCTATCCTTACTCGTTCACTCGTTCTCGTTGGCCTTGGCGCGCTGCAGCGGCTTCACGCCCGGCTTGTAGGTGACGTTGTCGTTGGAATCGCCGGCTGCGACCATCGGCCACACCATGGCGTCCTTCCACACGCGGAAGTCGATGAGCACCGGACGGTCGTTGATTTCGTTGGCCTTCTTGATGCATGCGATGGCCTCGTCCTCGGTGAATGCGCGCATGCCCACGCAGCCGTAGGCCTCGGCGAGCTTCACGAAGTCCGGAACATCCACGATGTCGGGCGTGTTCTCGCCGTCCAGCAGGTTCGTCGCGGAGTAGTGGTGCTCGTAGAACAGGGTCTGCCACTGGCGCACCATGCCGTACACGGAGTTGTTGAGCAGCGCGATCTTCACCGGCGTGTGGTCGAGGAACGCGGCCGCCAGCTCTTCGGAAGTCATCTGGAAGGAGCCGTCGCCGTCGATAAGCCACACCGGCTTCTTGTCGTCGAACTTGCGCGCGGAGCCGACGCGCGCGCCGATGGCGGCCGGCAGGCCGAAGCCCATCGTGCCCAGGCCGCCGGAGGACAGCCAGGAATGGGGCTTGTTGAACTCGATGATCTGCGTCGCCCACATCTGGTGCTGGCCCACGCCGGAAACCCAGATGGTGTCGGGGTCGGCCAGATCGGACAGCTGCTTGACGACCCACTGCGGGGCGAGCGTGCCATCGGTCGGCTCGTCCCAGGTGATCGGGTATTCCTCGACCCACTTGTTGATGACGTCCCACCAGTGGCTGGTGTCGGGCTTGCCGTGCACGGCCTGCTCGCGCTTGATCTCCGGAATGAGGTCCTTGAGCACGGTGGCCACATCGCCGACGATCGGCACGTCCGGCTGGCGGTTCTTGCCGATCTCCGCCGGATCGATGTCGATGTGGATCACGCGCGCGCCCGGCGCGAACGCGTCGAGCTTGCCGGTGACGCGGTCATCGAAGCGGGCGCCGATGGCGACGAGCAGATCGCAGCGCTGCACGGCGCCGGTCGCCGCGATGGTGCCGTGCATGCCGAGCATGCCGAGCACCTTCGGATCGGAATCCGGCACGATGCCGCGCGCCGGCAGGGTGGTGACGATCGGAGCGTCGGTCACGTCGGACAGCTCCTTGACGAGGTCGCCCGCATCGGAACGCACCGCGCCGCCGCCGACGTACAGCACCGGACGGTACGACTGCTCGAACAGCTTCGCCGCGTCGGACAGCACACGGCCGTGCGCCTTGGTGGTCGGATTGTAGCCGGGCAGAATCATGCGCTGCGGCCAGGAGTAGTACATCGTGCCGGTCTGCGCGGTCTTGGTGACGTCCACCACCACCGGTCCCGGACGGCCGGAACGCGCGATGTAGTGCGCTTCGGACAGCACGCGCGGAATGTCCTGCGCGCGGGTGACCAGATACGAGTGCTTCACCACCGGGTAGGTGGCGCCCACGATGTCGGCCTCCTGGAACGCGTCGGTGCCGATGGCGTTCACGCCCACCTGGCCGGTGATGACGACCATCGGAATGGAATCCATGTTCGCGTCGGCGATCGGGGTGATCATGTTCGTGGCGCCCGGTCCGGAGGTCACGATGCACACGCCGACCTCGCCGGTGGCCAGCGCGTAGCCTTCGGCCGCATGGCCGGCGGCCTGCTCGTGGCGCATCAACATGAAGCGGAACTTCGTATCGTCCTTGATGGAATCGTAGACGGGCAGAATCGCGCCGCCGGGAACGCCGAAGACGTCCTTGACCCCCAGATCCTCCAGCGAACGGACCAGCGCTTCGGCGCCGGTCATTTTTTCGCCGTCGACAATGGTCTGCTTTTCAGTGGTTGCGGATGCCTTCGGCATGCCGCTGAATGCCTGCAGAGGCGTAGGTAACACCATGTTCCCTCTCATGCTCGTTCGTAGAAAATTTCCCTCGGAAGACCCCGATGGGCGTGCGGCGTTATGCGCCCCCGTCGGAGTCGACAAGCGGAATGCCGCGCAACCGCTTGTGGCGATGCGCGAATCGCAATTCCTTCCTAATAAGAAGTCTATGCTAATGGCTGACAGAATGATTTTCCGAGCGCATGCCATATGCTGGCATGGCGTCGTCAGTCCTGCTTGGCTCCGGTTTTGGCTCCGGTTTTGGTTTCGGTTTCCGCGTTGGCCTTGGTCTCGACGTTGCCGGCTTTGTTGCGCTTGCCGTGGTGCTTGCCGTGATGGTTCTTGCGGTGCGGACGCTGCACGGGCTCGCGCTGGTCGAGCGCATGCCACCCTTCCTCGGCGGCGATGAGCTGCGCCTTGCGCTTGCTGGAACCGGTGCCGGTGCCGATCGCGTCCTCCTCGTCGCCGAGCATGACGCGCGCGGTGAACACCTGCGCGTATTCCGGTCCGGAGACCGACATCTGGTAGCGGGGCTCGCCGAATCCCATGTCGTGCGCCTTGACCGTCAGCGAGGTCTTCCAATCGAGCGCCGGCCCTTCCGTGGCGACCTCGGCCAATGTGTCGTCCACCAGATGATGCACGACCTTGCGGGCCTCCTCGATGCCGTTCTGGATGAACGTCGCGCCGATCAGCGATTCGACGATGTCGCACAGGATCGAGCTTTTGTCGGCTCCACCCTGTTCGGCCTCGCCGTGGCCAAGCAGGATGTACGGTCCGACGTGCAGCTTCTCGCGGGCGATCTTGCTCAGCGCCTCCTCGGAGACGGCCTTGGCGCGCATCTTGGCGAGCTGGCCTTCGTTCATATCCGGATGGATGCGGTACAGCGTTTCCGTGGAGACGAGTTCCAGCACCGCGTCCCCGAGGAACTCGAGGCGTTCGTAGTTCTTCGCGCCCGGGTGCTCGTGGGAGAAGGAACGGTGGGTGAGCGCCTCGACCAGCAGTTCGGGCGCGAGCGTGGTGCCGAGCGCCTCCAGCAGCACGTTGGCGGTCATTTCGCCCTGTTCGGTGATGGATGTGCCGATCCGCCCCTTGTTGGCGTCGCCGCCCGTGACGGTTGCGGTTTCGTTGCCGGCAATCGCGCCGCCGGTGGTCGCGGAATTGTTCTGATTGGTGTTCTTGCCCATATGATCCTCGCTTGTGCGGCGTTCGCCGCGAATGTGATTATCGGCTGTTGCGCACGTGGCAAGACGCCAGCGTATCCGGCTGCATTGCTACGCGAACAACGTATGCGGCCGATTCTCGGAACCGGCCATCTGCGATTATAAAACGGCGGCGTATAAAACGGTGGGTGAGAGCGGGCGAACGCGTGTGAGATACAAGAAGACCCCGCCACCCGTCGATGGCAGGGTCTTGATGTTTGCTATACCGTTATCCGGCATTCACTCACTTGGAGTGGATGGAGCGGACAGCCTCGCGGTACACGCGGCCGCGGAAGGAGCCGCAGCTCGGGCATGCCATGTGCGGCAGCGTCGGAGCGCCGCAGTTCGGGCAGGTAACGGTCTGGGCGGCCTTGGCCTTCCAGTTTGCGCGGCGAGAATGAGTATTCGCGCGCGAGGTCTTGTACTTAGGCAGTGCCATTGTGTTTCCTCTATTTCGTTCGAACGATTGAGCTTAAGCGTTCAGTATCTTAACGTGAGCTCCGTACAAATGCCAAATGCGGCCGTGGCCGGGCCTTGTCGGGCCGACGGGCCCCGTCACTCCTTGCCTTCGAGCTTGGCCTTCAGGCCTTCCAACGCGGCGAAACGAATGTCGGTCACATCGTGGTGGTGGTCGGGATGCTCGTTGAGGTCGACGCCGCACTGGGAGCACAGCCCCTTGCAATCCGGCTTGCACAGCGGCTGCAGGGGAAGTTCCTCCACCAGCGTGTCGCGGAGCAGGGCCTCGAGATCGGCCCAGGCTCCGCCGCCGAGCAGCGGGTAGGTGTCTTCGGATTCGTCCTCGCCGGCGATGATGTCGACCTCGTCGTCCCTGGACTTGCCGTTGCTGTTGGTGGACGCGTCCTCATAAGGGAAGAAGGACGTGACGTTCACGGTCCAGTCGCGCTTGATCGGCTTCAGGCAGCGGGTGCATTCCGCATGCACGGGGGCGTTGATGCGCGCGGTGAGCACCAGTCCGTCGACGATGGAATCGAACGAGCCGGTCACGGAGACGTCCGCGCCCTCGTCCACGCCGACGATCTCGTCGCCGATGCCGCTCGGCGCGGGGAACGTCTCGTCGATCTCCTTGCTCTGCCCCGGTCGGGAGGCGACCTGCGCCACGGAAACGGCCCATGGGGAATCTTCAATACGTGCCATATTCAGTCTTCCAATCAATTGGTCGAAGGAGCCGTCCGGCGCCTTCGGATGTCGGTCTCAAATGTCGGCGGCGTCAGTTCTTCGGATAATCGTCCGCGTCGATATGCTGCAGATGCGCGCCGGCCTCGTTCTGACGGTCGTACAGCACCTTGAGGCCCGCCTGCACGCCGTTGTCGAACTTGTCGAGCTGTTGCTGCAGCGTCTCCATGATGGTGATGCAGTACTTGTCGGCGTTCCGCGTGAGGGAGTCGGCCTTCGTCTGCGCCTGGTCGAGGATAGCACGCGCCTTCTGCCGCGCGATTTCGGTGACGTTCTCCTGGCCGGCGAGGAACTGCGCCTGCTCGTTGGCCTCGCGCACCATGTTCGCCGCGCGCGACTGCGCGGAGGCGACGATGGCGTTGGCCTGCGTCTGCGCGCTTTCCAAACGGCGTTCGGATTCGCGCATCAGCGCGGACGCGCGCTCCAGCTGCACTGGCAGCATCTTCTTGAGCTGTTCGAGCTGCTCGGCGAGCGCGTCGCGGTCGATGCGCACCGAACCCGGGGAGAACAGCACCGGTTTCGCGTCGGCCAACGCCGTCTCCATGCCGTCGATGATGTCGTAGACGGTGGTGAATTCGTCGCGGCTGCGGTCGGACGAGTCGATGAGCGGCGCGTCCGGGTCGAACGTGTCGCGCAGTTCGGGCAGTTCGGGCAAATCCGGCTTGGCCATCGTCGGTCGTGGGGAATCGGCGGCGTCCGCGTTCTGGACGTTGGCCTGGCCGCGGCCTTTTGACGTGGGTTCCTTGCCGTCGGCCGGGCCATCCGCGGAATCGCTCGCGGAACCGCCGGACGCGTTCGTCGCGGCGATCGGCTGCGGTGGCGTGTCGTCGTCGGCGTACTCGCCGTTCGTGGCGAGCGGATCGTAATCGGTTGTTTCCTCACCCATCATGCCCTCTTTTCGTTGTTCAGCGCCTCGTCAAGCAGGGGAACCACGCCGTCGGGCACCATGCCCGTGACGTCGCCGCCGTGTCGTGCCACGTCCTTGACGATGGAGCTGGAGATGTGCTCCAGATTCGGCGCGGCCGGAAGGAACAGGGTCTCCACGCCGGCGAGCTTGCGGTTGACGAGCGCCATGCCCAGTTCGGCCTCGTAGTCGCCGTTCTGCCGCAGTCCCTTGACGATGACCGTCGCGCCGACCTTCCTGCAATAATCGGTGATGAGCCCGTCGGTCGAGTCGACGACGATGTTGCGGCAACCGTGTTCCCGAAGCGCCTTGCGGATGATCTCGACGCGGGTCTTTTCGGAAAACATCGGTGTTTTCGCCGCGTTCACCGCCACGACCACATGCACTTCGTCGAAAAAGCGCGCGCAACGTTCGATGACGTCGAGGTGGCCGGCGGTCACAGGGTCGAATGACCCGGGGCAAACTGCAATTGTCATAATTCCAAGCGTACCGCGCTTGCGCGAAGTATCCGCGCATATTCGGCCCCGGCCGGGTCCGCGGCTATGATGGAGGGCAGTTGGGCGCCGCCCATGGCTGGCGTGCGCCGATATCGGGCTCGGCATGAGGAGTGATCATGGCTTTTGCGATTGTTGATGGGATGGGCGGATTCTCCGGTGGCTTCGTGGACGATGCCGATCCGGTGTCGCCGCTTTCCAACCCGGATTCCGAGACGGGCACCGCCGTTCTGGAGCGTCCGGAGGAGGAGACGAAGCTGGATGACGGCGGCAACGGGGATGCCGACCGTTTCGCGCATTACGTGTCCCGCGACCGTATCGCGGAATCCCGTCTCACCGGGCGTCCGGTGGTGGCGTTGTGCGGCAAGGTGTGGGTGCCGAAGCGCGACCCCTCCCAGTATCCGGTCTGCCCGGATTGCAAACGCATCTACGACGAGATGATGAACTCGTCGTTCTGAGCGCCATGGCGCATGGCAGGCTCAGCGCAGGGAGATCTCGTCGATGCGCCGAAGCTCCTCGTCGCTGAACGTCGTGTCGCGCAATGCGCCGATGTCGTCGAGCAGCTGCTGCGGACGGGAGGCTCCGACCAGCACCGACGTGACCTTGCCGTCATGCAGCAGCCAGGCGAGCGCCATTTCCGCAAGCGTCTGGCCGCGCCGCCTGGCGATGTCGTTCAGGTCGCGGATCTGCTGCAGGCGCGCGTCCGTCAAAACGTCCGCGTGCAGGAACCTGCCATCGTGCGCGATCCTGCTGTCGGCGGGAATGCCGTCGAGATACCGGTTCGTCAGCAGTCCCTGCGCGAGCGGCGAGAAGGTGATCAGCCCTTTGCCGAGGCGGTTGGCCGTCTCCTTCAGCCCGTTGCGCTCCACCGTGCGGTCGAAGATGTTGTAGCGGTTCTGGTTGATGACGAACGGCACATGCATCTCGGCGAGGATGGCGCTCGCCTTTTCGAGCGTCGGGCCGTCGTAGTTCGACAGTCCCACGTACAGCGCCTTGCCGCTGTCCACCGCGGTCGCCAGCGCGCCCATGGTCTCCTCCAGCGGCGTGGACGGATCCATGCGGTGGTGGTAGAAGATGTCGACGTAGTCGAGGCCGAGGCGTTCCAGGCTCTGGTCGAGCGAGGCGAGCAGGTATTTGCGGCTGCCGAGGTCGCCGTATGGCCCCTGCCACATCTCGTAGCCGGCTTTGGTGCTGATGACGAGCTCGTCGCGGTGGTGGCGGAAGTATTCGCGCAGCAGACGGCCACAGTTCTTTTCCGCGGATCCCGGTTCCGGCCCGTAGTTGTTGGCGAGGTCGAAATGCGTGATGCCGTTGTCGAACGCGGTGAACACGATACGACGCATGGCGTCGTATGGCGTGGTGTCGCCGAAATTATGCCAGAATCCCAGCGAGATGGCCGGCAGTTGGAGTCCGCTGTCGCCCGCATGGTTGTAGGTCATGGCGTCGTAGCGTTTCGACGACGGCGTGTATACGGTGGTTGGTTCGAGCAAGATTCCTCCTTGAGCTGTTCGCCGGACGGGGTCACAGCACGGTGATTTCGGTCGGGATGACCGGGTCGCCCTTCATCAGGCTCTGAGCGCCGATCGGCAGTTCGGCGAGCGCCTGCGCGCGGTAGTCGTGCGCGTTGACGATGGCGTCGTGGCCTTGGTATTCGGCGTGGTTCTCGCCATTGGTGACGTAGTCGACCAGCAGGTTCTTCCACCCTTCCTCGGGACGGTACGCGGCGAGTTTCTCCTCCGAGCCGGACACGATGTGCTCGCAGTCGGCCAGCGAGTATTCGTAGGAGCGGAACGCGAGCTTGCGTCCTGGAACGGTGGCCTTGTTCTTCGACTTCTTGGCGACCGGCTCCATCTCGCCCGCGGCGTTCTCGCGTTCGGTAAGCTTGTATACCATCGCGCAGGTCGGCGCGCCGGAGCCGGTGACCAGCATGGTGCCCACGCCGTATGAGTCGACGGGCGCGGTCTGCAGCGAGGCCAGCGCGTATTCGTCGAGGTCGTTGGTGACGGTGATCTTCGTGTTGGTGGCGCCGAGCGCGTCGAGCTGGTTGCGCACGCGCTGGGCCAGCGAGGCGAGGTCGCCCGAATCGATGCGCACGCCGCCCAATTCCGGTCCGGCCACCTCGACCGCGGTTTTCACGGCCTCTTCGATGTTGTAGGTGTCGACCAGCAGCGTGGTGTTCTTGCCGAGCGCGGCGATCTGGGATTCGAAGGCGCTCTTCTCGTCGTCGTGCACCAGCGTGAAGCAGTGCGCTGCGGTGCCGATGGCCTTCAGACCGTACATCTGTGCGGCGAGCAGGTTGGCGGTGCCTTGGAAACCGCCCACCACCGCGGCGCGCGCGGCCGCGACGGCGGCCCATTCGTTCGTGCGGCGTCCGCCCATGTCCATGCACGGACGGTCCTTCGCGGCGCTGACCATGCGCGACGCGGCGGAGGCGACGGCGGAATCGTAGTTGAGGATGCTCAGCAGCAGCGTTTCCAGCAGCGTGCATTCGCCGAATGTGCCCTCGACCTGCAGGATCGGCGAATTCGGGAAGAACATCTCGCCTTCGCGGTACCCCTTGATGGAACCGGAGAAGTGGAAGTTCTCCAGCCACTTGATGGTTTCCGGGCTGACCACCTTGCGGTCGGCGAGGAACTTCAGATCGTTGTCGTCGAGATGAAAACGCTCCAAAGCGTCAAGGATGCGCCCTTGACCGGCGGCCACGCCGTAGTGGCGGCCCAGGGGCAGATGGCGGGTGAACACCTCGAACACGCATTTGCGGTCGGCGGTGCCGTCCTTCAGGCATGCGTCAAGCATGGTGTATTCATACATGTCCGTCATAAGAGCGGGGGAGTAGTCCAACATTTGCGAAGCCTTTCCTGACCTTTGGCGACAACGGGCGCGGTGCTGGCCGCGGCGCCGAACCGCCGATTTCGTTCCATCATACGTTCCGTCGTGCATGTGCGGCGTGCGCGACCGGGGAGCGGCCGTGACGCCGGCGATCGCGAGGATTGCGCGTTGCCGTATGGTGATAGTGTCGGTTACTGGAAAATCGTGGATTTCAATGGAAAGCAGAGTGAGCAAGCGATGGTAGCGATCAAAGACATGCTGGGCGATCAGACCGTGATTCGTGCGGACGGACGAAAGGTGGACGAGCTTCGCCCCGTGCGCATCACCCGCCATTTCACGGACGTGCCTGAAGGCTCCGTGCTCATCGAATGCGGCAACACCCGCGTGATGTGCACCGCCACCTTCACCGCCGGCGTGCCGCGCTGGCGCAAGGACTCCGGCCTGGGCTGGGTCACCGCTGAGTATTCGATGCTGCCGCGCGCCACCGCGGAGCGCACCGACCGTGAATCCGTGCGCGGCAAGATCGGCGGCCGCACGCATGAGATCAGCCGTCTGATCGGACGCTGCCTGCGCGGCGTCGTCGACATGAAGGCGCTCGGGGAGAACCAGGTGCAGATCGACTGCGACGTGCTGCAGGCCGACGGCGGCACCCGCACCGCTTCGATCACCGGAGCCTACGTGGCGCTGGTGGACGCGATGCACTGGGCCGAGAAGAACAAGCACATCAAGTCCGCCGACCGCGTGCTCAAGGACTGGGTCTCCGCCGTCTCCGTCGGCGTGATCAACGGCAAGCCCATGCTCGACCTGCCGTACATCGAAGACAGCCACGCCATGACCGACATGAACGTCGCCATGACCGGCTCCGGCGATTTCATCGAAATCCAGGGAACCGCCGAACACCGTCCGTTCAACCGCGCCGAGCTCAACACGCTGCTCGACCTCGCGGAAAAGGGCAACAAGGAGCTGCAGGCCGCGCAGCGCGCCGCGCTCGCGCTCGACTGAGTGTGAGACTGAGCGTGAGTCCTGCGCGATCCGCAACGACCGCATCAACCACGTACGACCAAGGAGCATCATGAAAATCATCGTCGCCACCCATAACGAAGGCAAACTGGTGGAGATCCGCCGCATTCTCGAGGAGCGTCTGGGTGAGGACGCGGCCGACGTGGAGCTCGTCTCCGCGGGGTCGCTGGGTCTGCCCGACCCGGTCGAGGATGGCGTGACCTTCCAGGAGAACGCGCTGATCAAGGCCCGCGACGTGGCCGAACGCACCGGCTGCCCGGCGGTCGCGGACGATTCCGGACTGATCGTCGACGTGATGGGCAACGCTCCCGGCATCCTCTCGGCGCGCTGGGCTGGACACCACGGCGATGACGCGGCGAACAACGCGTTGCTGCTCGCACAGCTTTCCGACATTCCGGACGCCAAGCGCACCGCCCGCTTCCGTTGCGCCGCCGCCTTGGTGGTGCCGGGGAAGCGCAAGCCTGCGGCCGACGCCGATGAGGAAAGACCGTACGCGATCGCCAAGGAGACCGTGGAGCTCGGCGAGATGCCTGGCACGCTGCTTCGCGCGCCGCGTGGAGCCAACGGTTTCGGCTACGATCCGCTGTTCGTGCCGGACGACCAGCCGGAGCGTGCGAAGCGTGCCGGTGCGCGGCTCACCTCCGCCGAAATGGAACCGGACGAGAAGAACGCGATCTCCCATCGCGGCAAGGCGTTGCGCGCGCTGGTTGACGCGATCGAGGTGCTTGTCCGATAGTCCGGCTGGTCGTCCGGGGATTCGCGGCGCGACGCGGTGACGGGCCGATTTGTGTTCGTCGCGATTGTCCGCTATGATTCTTGTTTTGTGCGCGGCTAGCGTATGCTTACCGGGCATGACGCCACTTTAGCTCAGTCGGTAGAGCGGCTCACTCGTAATGAGCAGGTCGACAGTTCGATTCTGTCAAGTGGCTCCATCGCCCTGGATGCGGTTGCATTCGGGGCTTTGTTTTTGCCTGTGTTCGCGCGAGTGGCGGAATTGGTAGACGCGCAGGATTTAGGTTCCTGTGTCTTTGACGTGTGGGTTCAAGTCCCATCTCGCGCACTTTCCTCGGTTGGGCTTTGTGTCTTTTTGCCTTGTGTCTTTTGTTTTGCCCGTGGTTCTTGTTCTTTCCTCGTCCGCTGGTTCTTGTTTTCCTTTGGCCGCGCGCTCTTCCTCTTCCCGCCATGACTCTTAGGGGGCTTTCCGGCAGGGGCACGGCATGGTCGATGCCGATTTCCGATAGGGTGTTGGAAAAGTTGGCAACAATATGAAACATCGGTTCCGGGCGCGGCCGATTCTTCTAAGATGGTTCATCGAGAGCGAATCATCCAAAACGATGAATGAGGGGCCGATATGTCCGCATTGATTCAACCGGTTGCGTTGCTGTTGATAATTCTGACGGGCTATCTGTTCAAAAGGGTTGGAAAATTCAAGAACCGCGACTATCGCGTGGTGCAGGTCGCGCTGTTCGATCTGGCGCTTCCCTGCGCCATCATCTATTCGTTCGCCACGAATCCGCATGATGTCAGCATGTTGTGGATCTCCGTGTTCGGCTTCGTGGTCTCGTTCGTTCCTCTGGTGCTCATCTTTCTGGCGACGCGGCACAAATCCGTGCAGGACAGGGCGTTCGTCATGCTCAACGGCGCCGGCTTCAACATCGGCTGTTTCTGCTATCCGGTGGTGCAGGCGTTTCTGGGCACCGCGGCGATCGTGCCCGCGGCCATGTTCGACATCGGCAATTGCGCGATGGTGGCGGCCGGCACGAATGTGATGACGCAGCAGTTGCTGCACATCCAGCCGGGAAAGACGCTTGACGAGCAGTACAGCGGCCATGCGCCGACGCTGCCGTACGTGAAGCCGAAGGACCGGGACGCCAAACGCCTCGCCCGCAGGGTGCTGCTGCGGAACGTTGCGAAGGGATTCTTCGGCTCGGCGGCGTTCGACACCTATATGCTGATGGTCGTGCTGACGCTCGCCGACGTCAAGATCCCCGATGCCATCTCCACGTTGCTCCAGCCCGTGGCGAACGCGAACTCGTTCTGCTCGATGCTGATGGTGGGCATGCTGATGGATCTGCCGACCGGACGCGAGGATGTGCGGAAACTCGCCGAAGTGGTCGCCTGGCGTCTGCCGTTCGGCATCCTGTTCGCGGTCGCGGCCTGGATGATTCTGCCGTTCGGCGCCTCGATCCGTGAATCCGTGGTGATGGCCTGCCTGGCTCCGATCGCGGTGTTCTCCACGTTGTTCACCGACAAGGTGCTCGGCAATGCGAAACTCGCCGGTTTCTCGCTGTCGGTGTCGGCGATCATCGGCCTGATCACGATGACATGCGCGCATTTCCTCATCGCGGCGATTTCCTGAAGGGGTTTTCTTTTGATGCCTTCCAATGTTGTCCGGCGTCTTCTCTGGCCGCCCTTTCCCGCGGACTTCCGTGACGGTTAGGCCGAAAATCTCCACCTGCGTGCGACAATGGTGCGCGTGAAGGAACGAAAACGCGAACGACGAACGGCGGGATACGCATATCCGCGGCATCGGTGGTACGTCGTGCGCCACGCGGGCCATAATTCGTACGGGATATCTGCCCGTCATGAGCGGCATGCGGTCCGCAGACCGCACGGACGCCGCATATTCGCGGTGGAGATGCTGCGTCTGCTGGCGATCGTCGGCATCGCAGTGTTCCACACTTTCCTGCCCGCGTTCGAAAGCATGCTCGGCTACGGGCCGAATCCGGTCGACACCGCCGTGCCCGTCAGCGCGGTAAGCGGCACGGCGTGGGCCTCATGGACGGTGGGGATGCTCAAATTCGTCGGCGCGTGGGGCAACCACGTGTTCTTCATGATCTCCGGCTTCTTCCTCGTGCCGCGCATGATGCGGGACGTATTGGACGGCGGCGGGCGGCGCGTGCGGTTCCGTTCCGCGGCGCGTCGTGTGCTGCAGGTGTTCGCCACGGTCGTCTTCTACACGGCGATCATGCTCGCCGTGAACCGTTTCGTTCCGGTCATTGCTTCCGGTTGGAAGCAATGGTTCCTGCTGGGATTGGAATTCGTCTGGGTGTATGCGCTCGTCATCGTGGCCGCTCCGCTGCTGGCGGAGCCGTTGGCCCATTGCGCGAGGGCGTGCGGGGGAGCGCTCGCGGCGCTCGCCATGCTGGCCGTCGTGCTGATGTACGCGGTGAACGAGCATGTGGCGTTCGCCGCCGTCGGTTCCTTCGGCTTGCTGGATTGGCGCAAATGGCTGGGCGCGCTGAGCTACGGCCTGTCGTTCGTGATTGCCGGACTGATCGGTTACGCGATATGCGGAACATCCGCCGCGCGCGGGGAAGCTTCCAGGCCCGTGGCGAATGGCGCATCGCGGGCGGATGGCTCGCCTGTGGCTGGCAAGATGGTGGAAACCGATAAGGTGGTGGCAGACGAGACTTTCGCGCGTCGTCCGATATGGCTGCGCAGGGGCGTATGGTGCGCGGCGACGTTCGCGGTGTTCGCGGCGTTGGCGTTCGCCGTCGCGTTCGCCGTCTCGCGGGGCGATTACGCGTTGCTGTACAAGTTGTCGTTCAAATCGACGTCCGCGTTCTCCTTCGCCTTGGCGCTGGGCTCTCTGATGATCGCGGTCACGGGGAACCGAGCGGTCGCCGCGGACGATGGCGCATGGTTGCCGCGCGCGGTGCAGGCGTTGGCGTCCGGCATCCTCGGGTTCTATGTGGTGCAGTCTCTCGCCGGCGACATCTGGAAGCCGCTGTGCGAGCGTGCGATGGGCGTGCCCCTCGCGCGTGCGGCCGCCGCGGCGTCGCCGATCGCGCAATATGGATGGCTTGCCGCATGGTTCTCGGTCGGCATCGCGTTCTCCGTGCTGTTCGTACTGGTTGTCTGCGTATGCGATCGTTGCCTCAGACAACCGCTTTTCCGTGCGCTGAAGCTTTCCCGCTGAACGGTGCACACGATTTCATAAATCATTAAAAACGATGAACGCCAAAAATGGATCGTACGAAAATCGCGGCAATATGGCGATTTTCGTGCGCAGTGTTAACACAAGAAATATTTTTTGTGTTTTTCTGTCCTCTTTTGTGAGTATCTTGTGAGATGAAGAGATACGACGCGAATCGTCGGAATCCGGCAGATGGTTCCATGATTCGCCGCCGCTTCATAGTGATGATGAAAGGACCTACCTATGGCCATCAATCCTCCTGTTGACGCCACCAAGACCCCGGAGTGGGCCGCACTGCAGAAGCACTACGACGAGCTGCAGTCCGAAGGCATCAGCCTCAAGCAGTGGTTCGCCGATGACGCCGACCGCGTCGAGAAGCTCAGCTTCGATGCCGGCGACCTGCACTTCGACCTGTCCAAGAACCTGATCAAGCCGGAAACCCTGCAGCTGTTCGCCGACCTCGCCAAGGCCGTCAAGCTCGACGAGCGCACCAAGGCCATGTACTCCGGCGTGCACATCAACAACACCGAAGACCGTGCGGTGCTGCACACCGCGCTGCGTCGTCCGGTCGAGGACGAAGGCAAGTACATCGTCGACGGCCAGGACACCGTCAAGGACGTGCGCGAGACCCTTGACCGCATCTACGCCTTCGCCGACAAGGTCCGTTCCGGCGAATGGACCGGCGTGACCGGCCGCAAGATCGAAACCGTGGTCAACATCGGCATCGGCGGCTCCGACCTGGGTCCCGTCATGGTGTACGAGGCGCTGAAGCCGTACGCGGACGCCGGCATCTCCGCGCGCTACATCTCCAACATCGACCCGAACGACCTGGCCGAGAAGACCAAGGGACTCGATCCGGAGACCACGCTGTTCATCATCGTCTCCAAGACCTTCACCACCCTGGAGACCCTGACCAACGCCCGTGAGGCCCGCGCCTGGCTGCTCGAGCAGCTCGCCGCGTCCGGTGCGATCACCACCGGCGACAAGGCCCAGGAAGCCGAAGCCATCAAGAAGCACTTCGTCGCCGTCTCCACCAACCTGGAGAAGGTCGAGGAGTTCGGCATCGACCCGAACAACGCGTTCGGCTTCTGGAACTGGGTCGGCGGCCGCTACTCCGTCGACTCCGCCGTCGGCACCTCCCTCGCCGTGGTCTTCGGCCCGGCCCGCTTCGAGGAGTTCCTGCACGGCTTCCACGAGATCGACGAATACTACGCGAACACTCCGTTCGAGAAGAACGTCGTCGTGCTGCTCGGCATGCTGAACGTGTGGTACCGCAACTTCTTCAAGGCCGCCTCCCACGCCGTGCTGCCGTACGACCAGTACCTGCACCGCTTCCCGGCCTACCTGCAGCAGCTCACCATGGAATCCAACGGCAAGTCCGTGCGTTGGGACGGCACCCCGGTCACCTCCGAGACCGGCGAGATCTTCTGGGGCGAGCCGGGCACCAACGGCCAGCACGCCTTCTACCAGCTGATCCACCAGGGCACCCAGCTCATCCCGGCCGACTTCATCGCGTTCGTGAACACCCCGAACCCGACCAAGGACGGCGACCAGGACGTGCACGAGCTGTTCCTGGGCAACTTCCTGGCGCAGACCAAGGCCCTGGCGTTCGGCAAGACCGCCGACGAAGTGCGTGCGGAAGGCACCCCGGAAGCCATCGTCCCGGCCCGCGTGTTCACCGGCAACCGTCCGACCACCTCCATCTTCGGTGAGTCGCTGACCCCGTTCTCGCTCGGCGAGCTCATCGCCCTGTACGAGCACATCACCTTCACCGAGGGCACGGTCTGGGGCATCGACTCCTTCGACCAGTGGGGCGTCGAGCTCGGCAAGCAGCTTGCCAAGCAGATCACCCCGGCCATCTCCAAGGACGACGAGGCGCTGGCCGCTCAGGACGCCTCCACCCAGTCCCTGATCAAGTTCTACCGCGCGCACCGCGAGTTCTGATTCTCCATCAGAACGCTGTAACGCGTAGCTGATTCATATGCCCCATTCGTGTCTCGCGGATGGGGTATTTTTGAATATTGCTGTGCCGGAAGGCGGGACGCCGCATAATCCCGTTTTCCTTCAGGTCCAGCCGGAACGGCCGCGGGTGATCGTGGTTGGCTTTCATCGCAATATTTCCGGCGGATCGGCAACCCTCGCAGGCAGACCTGCGAGGTGACGAACAGGCCGAGACGGCAATCGCAAGAACGCCGCACGAAGCCCCTTACCTGTGCGCTGATATGCGGCGGCGACTCGAGGAAACACAATGGTTAACGCTATTGAGGCATTTGACGCCAAGCACCTGAAGCCGGCCGAGGAAATCCCGGCTTTCCGTCCTGGCGACACCGTTGAAGTCAACGTGAAGATCAAGGAAGGCAACAACTCCCGTCTGCAGGCTTTCACCGGCGTGGTGATCGCTCGTCAGGGCGGCGGCGTCCGTGAGACCTTCGTTGTTCGCAAGATCAGCTTCGGCACCGGTGTGGAGCGCCGCTTCCCGCTGCACTCCCCGGCCATCGACTCCATCAAGGTCCTGCGCAAGGGCCGCGTGCGTCGCGCCAAGCTGTACTACCTGCGCAACCTGCGCGGCAAGGCCGCTCGCATCGTCGAGCGCCGTGACAACTCCGCCAAGTGAGTTCGATCCGCGAATAATGCGTGGAATCGGCCCCTCAGCCATACGGCTGTCGGGCCGATTTTTGTATTTTCCCTGTTGCTTCCGCCGCATCCATCATCGATGGCGGTGAGGATGGCTAAGATGAAGGGGCTACGCTCTTTGCCCGCGCGAAAAGGAACCGACGAATGAAACATGCCCAGCAAACCTCCGAAAACGAACGCTTCGGCTGGAAGGACACCTTGGTCTGGTGCGGCATTCCGATCATCATCGTGCTGCTGGTCCGTGTTTTCCTCATCGGTTTTTATGTGATTCCCTCCGGTTCCATGATGGACACCATCGAGCCGGGCGACCGCGTCATCACCAGCAAGCTCACCCCCAAGGTCTTCAAACTGCAGCGAGGCGACGTGGTGGTGTTCAAGGACCCTGACCATTGGCTGAGCCAGGAGAACAGTGGAGGTCTTGGTGGAAGCTATCTCATCAAGCGTCTGATCGGGCTTCCGGGCGACACCGTGGCCTGCGAGGGCGCGGGCAAGCCGATCACCGTCAACGGCGTTGCCGTCGACGAGAGCGCGTATCTCCGCCCAGGAGTAGATCCCAGCGCCTTCGCGTTCACCGTGACCGTCACCAAGGGGCATGTGTTCGTCATGGGCGACAACCGTGCCAATTCCGCCGATTCGCGCTACCATCAGGACGATTCCTCGCACGGGCTCGTGCCTATCTCGGACGTTGTGGGCGTCGGACTGGCCAAATACTGGCCGTTGAACCGCATCGGCACCTTGGACGCGCATCACGAGACGTTCAAGGATGTGCCGGAAGGGGCCAACGCCTGATGACCGTCTCCGTGGTGCCCACGCTGGATCTGGAACATGCGATCGCCGACGAGGGCTTTGATGTGGTCATCGGCTTCGACGAGGTCGGACGCGGTTCGTTGGCCGGCCCGGTCATGGTCGGCGCGGCGGCCATCTGGGCGCGGGATCTGGAAGACTCCGATCCGCTTCAGGTCCCCGAGGGCGTGGCCGATTCCAAAATGTTGACGGAACACCGTCGTGAGGCCATCTTCGGGGAACTCAAGGATTGGTGCGCGGCCTGGGCCGTCGGCTCCGCCAGCAACAGGGAAATCGACGAATGGGGCATCTCCTATGCGCTCGGCGTGGCGGCATTGCGCGCGTTGGCGGAGGCGGAGGCGAAGCTCGGCATCGACGGCAACGGATTGTTCGACGGCAGTCAGATGAAGGTCGGCGCGATCCTCGACGGGCCGAACGACTACATCACCAAGGCCTTGGGCACGTTCGATGCGCCGATGGTGCCGGTGCCGGCGAACGTCACCACCAAGGTGAAGGGCGACCGCTACTGCGCAACCGTGGCCACCGCCGCGGTCATCGCGAAGGTCACCCGAGACCGCCTCATGGTCGAATTGGGCGCGCGGCCCCAATATGCGCCTTATGAATGGGCGCACAACAAGGGCTATGGTTCCGCGGCACACCGCAAGGCCATCGCCGAACATGGTCCGAGCGACCTGCATCGCCTCTCCTGGCACTTGGTTTGATGCGCGCTGACGTTCCGTTGCTTCTGGTGCTAATGGGGACCCTCAAAACTTCGCACGATTCCCAAATCGTGAGCTCTTTTGGAATCGTGCGAAACGAATCGGCGAAAAGGGCATTAATCCTTGCATTTCCAGTGCCGTCCATACCCCCGAAGGCGTACGTTGGGCGTGTTTCGTTCGCACGATTGTAAATAGAAGGACGAAAATGGAATCGTGCGATGTTGGCCTTGTCCATCGCCACGCATTGCGTCCGTCGACATCTGACGGTCATCGAGGCTGTATCGTTTGGGGGCGTCTCTGGGCGGCAATCGCCTCCGATCACGAAGAGACGCTGCGTGGGATGGCCATGACGCCGCCGGTGGAATACGGATGTTCCTAAGATTCCAATTGCGTCAGCTCAGCAACGCGGCGATGATCGCGATGAAAACCGGCGAGGACAGCGTGGAGAACAGGATACCGTCGCGGGCGAAGGAAAGACCCACGTTGTACCGCGCCGCGTAGTTGTACACGTTCTGGCCGGTCGGCAGCGCGGCGAGCACCACGCATGCGTACAGGGTCGCGCCACGGAAGCCCATCACGAAGTAGCTCAGCAGGAACGCGATGATCGGCATCACGATGTTCTTCAGGGCGGCCACCGTGAACACCGCGGGAACGTCCGCCTTGTCCTGCAGCGGCTTCGTGCCGTGCAGGGACATGCCGAACGCCATCAGGATCATCGGCACCGCGGAATCGCCGATCATGTCGATCGGGTCGTAGATGAAATTCGGCACGACGAAATGGCCGGCCTTCGCGGAAAGCGCGGAAACCAGAATGCCCAGCAGTGAGCCGATGAGCAGCGGCTGGTGCAACGGTTGTTTGAGGATCTCCTTCGCGGAGACCTTGCCTTTGGTGGTCACGTCGAGCACGGTCAGTCCGATCGGCGTGAACACCGCCTGCTGCATCACCAGGATCGGCGCGACCAGCGCGGGGTTGCCCAGAATGTACGTGGCGATCGGCAGGCCGATGTTGTTCGAGTTCAGGTACAGCGAATTCAGCGCGCCGATGGTGGCGTCCGCGGCCTTTAGATGGAAGAAGAGCCGGTTGAGTATCAGGAAGACGACGCCGACCAGCATGGCCGAGAAGAACGCCACGATGATGGAGGAGTGGAAGATCTCGAAGATCTTCTCCTTCGAGAGGATCGCGAACATCAGGCACGGGCTGGAGACGAAGAAGCTGAATCGGTTGAGCACCATCTGGGCGGTCGGCCCGCCGATGCGCATACGCGCGGCGATGTATCCGACGGCGATGACGATGCCGATCACGCAGAAGCCTTCCATCGCGCTTAACAGACCCGGCATTGCATGCTCCTTCTTTGCTTCGCTCCGGTATTTCGCTACCAGTGTGGCACTGGGGATGCTTGAAGGCCCGCCGGCGTCTCAAAAGCGCGGTCAATATGTGACGCATGTGCGATGACGGCGGATAATGGAACGCATGTGTGAACTTGAGATTGGTTTTTCCCGTTCCGCGGGCAAGCAGGAGGCTCTGAACGAACTCATGAGCCAGATCATGGGCTCCTACTCCGTCAGCGATGACGAGGGCCCGTTGGTTGATGCCGTCGAGGCATTCCTGAAGAAGCAGCCGCATCTGACGGTGCGCAGGCATGGCGACACCTTGGTCGCCTCCACGGATTTCGGGCGTGCGCGGCGCGTGATTCTCGCCGGGCATCTCGATACGGTTCCGGTGATCGACAATTTCCCGCCGAAATGGCTGGAGCCGGGCGATCCGCTGATTCGCGAGGACGTAGCCGCCGGCCATGAGCATGAGCGTGTGATCTGGGGGCGCGGCGCCACCGACATGAAGGGTTCGGATGCCGCGATGCTGTATCTGGCCGCCACGCTGACCGACGCGAAATACGACCTCACCTACGTGTTCTACGACCACGAGGAGGTCGCGGCCGAGAAGAACGGCCTGCGCAAGGTGGTCGAGACGCATCCCGATTGGATCACCGGCGATTTCGCGATTATCGGCGAACCAACCGATTGCGGCATCGAGGGCGGATGCAACGGCACGATGCGCTTCGACGTGATTACGCATGGCGTCGCCGCGCATTCCGCACGCGCCTGGATGGGCGACAACGCCATCCACAAGGCAGCCGAGATCCTGAACCGGCTCAACGCCCATGAGGACCGCGCCATCGACGTGGACGGCCTGACCTATCAGGAGGGTCTGAACGCCACGCTGATCTCCGGAGGCAAGGGTACGAACGTGATCCCCGACGAATGCCGCGTGCACGTCAATTACCGTTTCGCTCCGGACAAGTCGCTCGCTGAGGCGAAGGCGCTGATGATCGGCGCGGATGCGGGTGCCGAGCTCGGCAACGGCGAGCATCGGGCCACGGGCGGCGTGTTCGAGGGCTTCGGCATCGAGATGAAGGACGAATCGCCGAGCGCCCGTCCGGGGCTCACGTCGCCGCTGGCGCAGTCGCTGGTGAAACTGGTCAAGGAGCGTACCGGTCGCGATCCGCTCGCGAAGCTCGGATGGACGGATGTGGCCCGCTTCTCGATGCTTGGCATCCCCGCCGTGAATCTTGGCGCGGGCAGCCCGTTGCTGGCGCACAAGCATGACGAGCAGCTGCCGGAATCCGATCTATTGCTGTTGACGAATCTGCTTGAGGACTGGTTGCGGTAAATCGGTGCCGGCGGCGCGGAAAGCCGCACCGTGGATTTCCGCGGCCGACGATGGTTCGGTCGCGCGGGCATCCGATACCGATGAGCGTGCGCGTGCTGTCTCTGCGGGCGGCGCGCTGCGGGCGGCGTGCGCGCGAATCCGCGTGATGGACGCGCGCGTCGCCGATGCGACGCGGTGACGCGACGGAAAATTTCCCGCCGCGTCACAATCCGTTGTTTTTTGTGTCATACTTATAGACGGTGGTTCTGCAAGCCGCCGATGCATCCGATGGCGTTGATCCCCTCGCGTGAAGTTTGTGTTTGCCCGCGAGCGCCGGTGTCCGCCATCGCATGATGGAGACTTTTATGGAGTTCGCCTCCTACGGGCGCCAAGACGCGCGGTCACGGTGAGAGCGTGGCGTGAGAGCCGTACGAGGCCTAAGCAGGGCGAAGCGATTGCAGCGCGTCGCCCAAGGAGCATTGTGCCTAATACCAATGAGGGCCTTGACGGTGTCGAGGCCGCAACATCAGCAGATTCCAATTCCGGTCCGCGTCGCCGTCGTGGCGGCCGCCGCGTGGTGCGTGGCGTGGGCGCGGCGGGCGCCTCGCTCGAACTGAAGGTCGAGGAGCATTCCCCGTCGCCGCTGTTCGAGGAGCCGAAGCTTTCGCAGCCGCGTTCCGGGTCGGCGTCCGATTCGTCCGATGTCTCCGATGACGTGGCGGATTCGTCCGGTTCCGCTCGCCGGGATGATGACGAAAACCGTCCGTCGCGTCGCCGTCGCCGCCACGTCGCGGAGTTTTCCGATGACGACGGCCGGAACGACCGCGCGTCGCGTCGTCGCTCGTATGATGACGAGGAAGAGGATGTTCCGCGCCGTCGCCGTCGTCGCGCGCTTGCCGATGAAGGCGAGGATGACGAACGTCCGGCGCGGGGTTCCCGTCGCCGTGCCTCGGAGCCGCGCGGCGATGAGGCGACCGTGGAGCGCGCGTTGGACGCCGTGGAGACGTTGCCGGAGGGCCATGAGACCCATCACAATCCCCGTCCGATGATGTCGCTGCTGTTCCAGGAACCGGTGCTGCCGTCGATTTCCCGTGTGCGTGACGAGGATGCCGACGACTCCCGGCCGGAGGAACGCCCGTCCGACCATGCGCAGGGCGCCGACGATTCCGATAAGGAGGAACGTCCGTCGCGTCGCCGTCGTCGCCGTGGCCGCGATGCCGAAGAGGACGCGCGCGATGATCGCGACGAGCGTGGGAGCCGTCATGATGACGACCGTCATGACGATGCGGATGGCGACGAGGAGGGTTCGTCCCGTCGTTCCCGTCGTTCGCGTCGTCTGAACGCCCAGGAGCGTCGCGCGGCCGCGGAGGTGGAGCAAATCGAGGAGGATCTGGTTCTCGATGGCATCACCTACGCGCCGATCGACGACGAATCCCGCAAGAACAAGGACGATGACGACGAACAACCGACGCGCACGCGTCGCCGTCGCCGCCATGGCAACCATGACGAGGGCGACGAGCGGGCGCATGCCGAGAACGAATCCCGCCGCCATCATGAGGATGACGACGACGAGGGCATGGTCACGCGTCGCCGTCGCCGCCGTCGTGGCGGTTCGAAGGGCGAGGACGTCGAGGAGCCGCTGGTCCGTCGTTCGCGCAAGCAGCAGTACATCGACGAGATCACGGATGTCGAGGGATCGACCCGTCTTGAGGCCAAGAAGCAGCGTCGTCGCGACAACCGTCGTGAGCGCAGCCGCCAGAACCAGATCATGGAGCAGGATTTCCTGGCGCGCCGCGAGCATGTGGAGCGGTTGATGGTGGTGCGCGAGCGTGAGCGTCACACGCAGATCTCCGTGATCGAGGACAACGTGCTCGTCGAGCATTACGTGTCGGACATCCAGGAGGTCGCCACCGTCGGCAACATCTATCTGGGACGCGTGCAGAACGTGCTGCCGAGCATGGAGGCCGCGTTCGTCGACATCGGCCAGCCGCGCAACGGCGTGCTGTACGCCGGCGAGGTGAACTGGGACGCCACGCGTCTGGAGGGCCAGCCGCGCCGCATCGAGCTCGCGTTCAAGTCCGGCGATCCGGTGCTGGTGCAGGTCACCAAGGACCCGATCGGCCACAAGGGCGCGCGTCTTACCTCGCAGGTGACGCTTGCCGGCCGTTTCCTCGTGCTGGTGCCGTCCGGCGGCATGACCGGCGTGAGCCGCAAGCTCAGCGAGCGTGAGCGTTCGCGTCTCAAGGGCATCGTTTCGAAGATCGCCCCGAAGGACATGGGCGTGATCATCCGCACCGCCGCCGAAGGAGCCACCGAGGAGGCCATCACCAAGGACCTCGAGAACCTCACCCGCCAGTGGGAGCGCATCACCGCCAAGCGCGACGAGTTCCTCCATGGCAAGCGGCCGAAGCTGCTGCAGGGCGAGCCGGATGTGGCCATCCGCGTGGTGCGCGACATCTTCAACGACGATTTCTCCAAGATGATCGTCGAAGGCGACCGTGTGTACGACCGCATCGAGGAATACCTCGACACCATGGCCCCCGACCTCAAGGACAAGCTGGAGAAGTGGGATCCGGCCGAGCACGAGGGCAAGGACGTGTTCGACAAGTGGCAGATCGACTCCCAGCTGCGCAAGGGCATGGAACGTCAGGTCTACCTGCCGTCCGGCGGGTCGATCGTCATCGACCGCACCGAGGCGATGACCACCATCGACGTGAACACCGGTCGTTTCATCGGCCGCGGCAAGAGCCTTGAGGAGACGGTGACCCGTTGCAACCTCGAGGCGTCCGAGGAGATCGCGCGACAGCTTCGTCTGCGCGACATCGGCGGCATGGTGATGATCGACTTCGTCGATATGGTCATGCCGGCCAACCGCGATCTGGTGCTGCGTAGACTGGTGGAGTGCCTGGCGCGCGACCGCACCAAGCACCAGGTGGCCGAGGTCACTTCGCTTGGTCTGGTGCAGATGACGCGAAAGCGCATCGGCCAGGGTCTGGTCGAGGCCTTCTCGGAGGAGTGCCCGACCTGCAAGGGACGTGGCTTCATCCTCCACGACGAGCCGACCGTGTCCGCGGATTACGATGATCCGTATGCCTTGAAGGGCGGCGATCCGTTCGTCAAGACCAACAAGCATGGCCATGGCACGGACGTGCAGGCTCCGAAGGGTTCCTCGCCGGCCGTGAAGGCCAAGCTCGCCCAGATCGCGGCCGCGGCCGTGGCCGCGAACAACGCGGATTTGGACGAGGAATAGAAGAATAAAGGATAATTCCGGTCTGTCAACTTGACACGCCGGTGACAGACTTGCGGTTGTACGCGGGTGTGTGTAAATTAGATTGCTGGTGTCTGGCCGCGAGGCTCGAACGTGCCGGGCAGTAAGCTTTCCAAGTTAATAAAGGAACGGATATGTACGCTATTGTGAAGGCCGGCGGCCATCAGGAAAAGGTCGAGGTCGGTGACGTCATCCTCGTCAACCGTCTCAAGGCTCAGAAGGGCGATACCGTGGAGTTCCCGGTTGCCCTCGTTGTGGATGGCTCCAAGGTCACCCTCGGCGCCAAGGATCTCGCCAAGCTCAGCGTCAAGGCTGAGGTTGTTGATGATGAGGCCAAGGGTCCGAAGATCAGCATCATGAAGTACAAGAACAAGACCGGCGTTGCTCGTCGCAAGGGTCATCGCCAGAAGCTGACCGCTGTCAAGATCACGGCTATCGCCTGATTCGAGCAGAGGTTTAGGGTCAAGGACCGAAAGGAACAGACATGGCACATAAGAAGGGCGCATCCAGCTCGCGCAACGGTCGCGATTCAAACGCGCAATACCTCGGTGTGAAGAAGTTCGGCGGCGAAGCCGTCGTGGCCGGCAACATCATCGTTCGCCAGCGTGGCACCAAGTTCCACCCGGGCGAGAACGTCGGTATGGGCAAGGACCACACCCTGTTCGCCCTCAAGGACGGCAGCGTGCAGTTCGGCGTTCGTCGTGACCGCAAGGTCGTCGACGTGATCGCCGCCTGAGGCACACGCAGATAAGCTTATGAAAGCCGCGCCCATTTGTGGACGCGGCTTTTTGCTGTCTTCTGATCGATTCCGTCCCAAACAGCACGTAACGTTGGAGGCGCGGCAAACGGACGGTCCACGGCATCGGGACCGTGAACATTGAGACTTTGGCCGGAGCGCCCGTCATGCGCGTTCATCGCGGCATTCCGGGGTGCGTATGGCCTATGCAGAGCAAAGGTGACAAACAACAATGAGTGATTTCGTCGATCGCGTGACCGTCCACGTCAAGGGCGGTGACGGCGGCAACGGTTCCGCCGGCATACGCAGGGAAAAGTACAAGCCATTGGCGGGCCCGAACGGCGGCAATGGCGGCAATGGCGGCAACGTGGTCTTCGTCGCCGATTCGAACGCCAACAGTTTGCTGGACTACCGATTCATGCCGCATCGCGAGGCCGAAAGCGGCACCATGGGTCTGGGCGACACCAAAGACGGCTCCAAGGGCGCCGACCTGCTGCTGCCGGTGCCGGTGGGCACGGTGATCTTCGCGGCCAAAGGCGCGCAGGGCGAACGCAAGCGTCCGGGCGCGCAGCTCGCCGACCTGCGTCACGCGGGCGACCGGTTCGTCGCGGCCGCGGGCGGCGACGGCGGCCTCGGCAACGCCGCGCTGGCCAACCGCACGCGCCGCGCCCCCGGCTTCGCGTTGCTGGGAGAGCCCGGCGAGGAACGTGACGTCATCCTGGAGCTCAAATCCATCGCCGACGTCGCCTTGGTGGGATTCCCGTCCGCCGGCAAGTCCAGCCTCATCGCCGCGATGAGTTCCGCCAAGCCGAAGATCGCGGATTATCCGTTCACCACGTTGGTGCCGAACCTCGGCGTGGTCATGGCGGGCGATATGCGATACACCATCGCCGACGTGCCGGGCCTGATTCCGGGCGCCTCCCAGGGAAAGGGACTCGGTCTCGAGTTCCTGCGCCACATCGAACGCACGGAGATCATCGCGCACGTCATCGATTGCGCCACCTTGGAACCGGACCGCGATCCGATGAGCGACTACCAGGCGTTGGAGCACGAGCTCGCCGAATACGCCGACAAGCTGGAGCTTCCGCTGGGCGCCATTCCGATTCCGGAACGTCCCCGCATCATCATCCTCAACAAGGTGGATATGCCGGAGGCCAAGGAGCTCGCCGAATTCGTGAAACCCGAATTCGAAAAGCTCGGTCTCAAGGTCTACATCATCTCCACGGCCTCCCATGAAGGCCTCAAGGAGCTGAACTGGGCGCTTGCCGGACTCGTGGCCGACATGCGCAAGGAAGTCGCCAGACGCGAACAGGCCGAAGAGGACGCCCGCGTGGTCATCAAGCCTCTGGAATCGCCCCGCAACCGTCGCCGTCGCAACGACGAGGGCGGCACCGCGCTCGACTTCACCGTGGAACGCAAGGAGAACGGCAACGGCGAGGTCTGGTACGAGGTGCGCGGCACCAAGCCGGAACGCTGGGTCATGCAGACCAACTTCGACAACGACGAGGCAGTCGGTTACCTCGCCGACCGTCTCGCCAAGCTGGGCGTGGAGGACGAACTGCGGAACAAGGGCGCCAAGCCGGGCGACGAGGTGCGCATCGGCCGCGGCGAACGCGCCGTGGAATTCGATTGGGACCCGACCATCGCCGCAGGCGCGGAAATGCTCGACGGCGCCCAGCTGGGCGCACGCGGCGTGGACCTGCGATTGCAGGACCAGGACGGCCGCGTCCAGCGCCGTACCAACGCCGAACGCCGTCGCCAGTACCACGAGATGATGGATGCCCGCCAGGCCGTCCGCGAGGCCATGATGGCCGAACGCAAGGCCGGACACTGGGCCGACCCGTCCGTCGACGACGACCGGCACGACACCACGAGCCTTTTTGGACGTGGCGAGTCCGAAGACGCGGACGACGTGGAACAATAGAGACGGCAGAACAAGCCCGCCGATGTGCCGATGGCATGTCGGCGGGCTTTTATGGGCCGCGTGAGCTGCCGGGAGGTTGTATGAACACGCCATCGCAATCGCAAGTGCGCAGAAGCATCGCCGAGGCGCAGACCATCGTCGTGAAGGTCGGGTCGAGTTCGCTGACCAAACCGAGCGGCCATCTCGATCCTGAGCGTCTTGACGCCCTGGTGGCGGCCATCGCCCGCATACGGTTGATGGGCGGTCGCGTCGTACTGGTCTCGTCCGGCGCCATCGCCGCGGGATTCGGCTCATTGGGCTTCGATTCCCGGCCTACGGACATCGCCGACCAGCAGGCGTGCGCGGCGGTCGGCCAGGGATTGCTCATGGCGCGTTACGAAAGCGCCTTCGCGAAATACGGATTGCGCGTCGGCCAGATTCTGCTCACGGTTTCCGACACCGTTTCGCCCCAGCAGTACCGCAATGTTCGCCGCACGCTCGACCGTCTGCTCGACCTGGGCGCGGTGCCGATCCTCAACGAAAACGATTCCCTGGCCTCCAACGAGATCCGTTTCGGCGACAACGACCGTCTCTCCGCGCTGGTCGCCAACATCGTGGTCGCCGACGCGCTGGTGCTGCTCACCGACGTCGACGCGTTGTACACCGCCCCGCCAAGCGAGCCGGGTTCGCGGCGCATCGCCTATGTGCCCAATGTCGAAAAGGCTTTGGAGCAGGTGCAGGTCGGCGGCACCGGTTCGAACGTCGGCACCGGCGGCATGGTCACCAAAATGGAGGCGGCGCGTGTGGCGGCCGTCTCCGGCATCCCCGCGGTGCTCACCTGCGCGGCGAATGCGGGTCCGGCGATGATGGGCGACCCGGTCGGCACGGTGTTCGCGCCGATTCACGACCGTGGCTCCTCCCGTCGCCTGTGGATCGGGTTCGCGTCGCATCCGCAGGGCGTGCTGGTCGCGGACGCCGGCGCGGCGAAGGCGATCTGCGCCGGTTCGGCCAGCCTGCTCGCCGCCGGCGTGCTGGAGGCGCGGGGCGATTTCGCGGCCGGTGACGCGGTGTGGGTCGACGACGAGCAAGGCAGGCATCTGGCGAAGGGTCTTGTCGGATTCGACTCCGAGGAGATTCCCCAGATGCTGGGACGCAACACCGCGCAGCTCAGACGGTTCCTCGGCGAGGAATACGCGCATCCGCTGGTGCACCGCGACAACCTCGTGCTGGTGTGACTTGACGCCTCGAACGGTGCTGGGGCGGACGCGGCGTGCAGCGGGTTTCGTCTCGGTGGCCGGAACGCCGATCACGCGGAATCCGATTCCGTCCAAGGCATGTCGCACCCCTTTGTTTTTTCGCGTGCCGGGTCTAGCATGGCAAGCATGACTATGGCTGACTGGCAGATTCTATCCGACCGTATCAATCATGTGGCTCCCAGCGCGACGCTGGCCGTCGATTCCAAGGCGAAGGCGATGAAGGCCTCCGGAATCGACGTCATCGGCTTCGGCGCCGGCGAACCCAACTTCCCGACCCCGGCGCCCATCGTTGCCGCTGCCGCCGCCGCGGTGCAGGACCCGAAGAACTACCGTTACACGCCGACCGCGGGCCTGCCCGAGCTGCGCAGGGCCATCGCGGACAAGACGCTGCGCGATTCCGGATACGAGGTCGATCCGAACCAGGTCATCGTGACCAACGGCGGCAAGCAGGCCGTCTACGAATCCTTCCAGATCCTGCTCGACGAGGGCGACGAGGTCATCATCCCGACGCCGTACTGGACGAGCTATCCGGAGGCCGTCAAGCTGGCCGGCGGCGTCCCGGTGCCGGTATTCGCCGGAGCCGACCGCAATTTCGAACCGGATCTGGACGACATCGAGGCCGCGCGCACCCCGCGCACCAAGGCCATCATCGTGAACACGCCCAACAACCCGACCGGTGCCGTGTGGAAGCCGGAAACCGTCAGGGCCATCGCGCAGTGGGCCATCGAGCACCATGTGTGGGTCATCTCCGACGAGATCTACGAACACCTCAACTACGACGGCGCCAAAACCACCTACATCGGCGCGGCGGTCCCCGAGGTCCGCGACCAGCTGCTCGTGCTCAACGGCGTGGCCAAGACCTACGCCATGCCCGGCTGGCGCGTCGGCTGGATGATCGCGCCGCTTCCGGTGGCCAAGGCCGCTTCGAAGCTGCAGGGGCACATGACGTCCAACGTCAACAACATCGCCCAGCGTGCCGCCATCGAAGCCGTTTCCGGCACCTTGGACGCCGTCTATGAGATGCGCGCCGCCTTCGACAAGCGCCGTCAGACGATCGTCGCCGCGCTGAACGACATCGCGGGCGTGAACTGCCCGACGCCGACCGGCGCGTTCTACGCGTTCGCCGACGTGACTGAACTGCTGGACAAGCCGCTCGGCCCCAACAAGACCGTCTTCTCCAACACGTCCGAGCTCGCCGCCGCGCTGCTCGACGAGGGCCATGTGGCCGCGGTGCCGGGTGAGGCGTTCGGCGCGCCCGGATATCTGCGATTCTCGTACGCGCTTGCCGATGACGACCTGGTCGAGGGCATGCGCCGCATGAAGGAGTGGGCCGAGGCCTGATCCGCCGAGACGCTGCGGCGAATAAAACGAATAAGATTCACGTTTCGCGAGACATGCCGGGGCGTGAATCTTTTTTCGTTGGAAAATAGCGGTTTTGCGACTATGCGATGAAAGTGGATTGGACGAAATCGCAAATACCCGCTACTATTTCGTCTTGGCGGTTTTGCCGCTTACTTCTTGCGTGGTTTTTCGCATAAAATCCTCGCCAGCAAGTAGCAACGGCAGAGTACACCTAGGGAAGTGGCGCAATTGGTAGCGCAACGGTCTCCAAAACCGTAGGTTGTGGGTTCGAGTCCCGCCTTCCCTGCCAAGTTTTCTTATAACAAACCAGGGCGGAGGATTTACAATGGCGAAGACACGCACCAGCGAAAAGGCTGTCAAGCCGAACATCTTCATGCGTATTGGTTTGTTCATCAAACAGATCATCGACGAACTCCGCAAGGTTGTGACCCCGACCAGCAAAGAGCTGTTTTTCTGGGCCCTCGCCGTGTTCATCTTCGTGCTGTTCCTCATGGCACTGGTCACCGGCATGGACTTCGGCCTGGGCAAGTTGACCCTGTGGATCTTCGGCTGACAACAACTTGAAGGTGAAACTGCATGACTGACGAAGTGTTTTCCGACAACCTCGACGAGGCGCCCGAGGCCGCTGAAGCCGCCACGGCTGATGCCGAGGCCGCCGCAGCCGTTGAGGCGCTCCCGACCGCCGAGCAGGAGTCCACTCCGGTGGACGCTCCCGCCGATGAGGCTCCGAAGGCCGAAGTCGAATCCGACGATGACGAAGAGCAGGATGCCGGAGCCAAGGCAGTCGAGGAATTCTCCAAGAAGCTGCGCACACTCGAAGGCAAGTGGTATGTGCTGCACACCTACTCCGGCTACGAGAAGCGCGTGAAGACCAACGTCGAGTCCCGTGTCGCCAGCTTCGGCTTGGAAGACCAGATCTTCCAGGTGGAAGTGCCGATGGAGGAAGTCGAGAAGCACACCGAAAAGGGCAAGAAGGTCATCACCCGCGTGCGCGTTCCCGGCTACGTGCTCATTCGCATGCTTCCGGACGAGAACGCCCGCCGCATCGTGCGCGAGACCGAAGGCGTCACCGGCTTCGTCGGACCGACCAAGGACCCGGCGCCGCTCACCCGCAAGGAAGTCGTCTCCATGATGGCTCCGATGATCGCTTCCGAGGCGCTCAAGGAGGCCGGCGACAAGCCGGCCGCCGCCAAGAAGCGCACGGTCGAGGTCTCCTACGCCGTCGGCGATCAGGTCACCGTCACCGATGGCCCGTTCACCACGATGGCGGCAGTCGTCTCCGACGTCGAGCCGACCACGCAGAAGCTCACCGTCCTTGTATCCATCTTCGGCCGTGATACGCCGGTGGAGTTGGGCTTCAACCAAGTCGAGAAGCTCGCCTGAACATCCGCGACGGATCGTTGACTACGTCGCGAATCTAAAAACGATAGGGAACCCCGCTTCGGCGGGGTTTCTTCGTTCCGGTGCCGCACCACTGTGCGGTCCTGCACAATGTCGTGCCGAATATGCATAATGGAAAAGTTGTGTCTGGAGGGTCTCGTATGCCCAATCGGACTGCGGCATCCGCTAGCACAGCACAGCAATATACGTTGCGGAAGGAACCGGACGCGGGAGACCTACTCCGGTGCCGTCATCACCGCTTCACAGAAAGAAGAACCATACAATGGCTCCTAAGAAGAAAGTCTCGGCGCTTCTCAAGCTCCAGATTCAGGCAGGCAAGGCCAACCCGGCTCCGCCGCTGGGCCCGGCACTGGGTTCCCACGGTGTGAACATCATGGACTTCTGCAAGCAGTACAACGCTGCCACGCAGGACAAGATGGGCCAGGTCATCCCTGTCGAGATCACCGTTTACGAAGATCGTTCCTTCACCTTCATCCTGAAGACCCCGCCGGCAGCGGCTCTGCTGAAGAAGGCCGCGGGCATCCAGAAGGGTACCGAAAACCCGCTGACCCACAAGGTCGGCTCCGTCACCAAGGCTCAGGTCCGTGAGATCGCCGAAATCAAGATGGCCGATCTGTCCGCACGCGACGTCGAAGCCGGTATGAAGATCATCGCGGGCACCGCTCGCTCGATGGGCATCACGGTCACCGACTGAGAGGAGAAGGACTAATGGTACAGCGTTCCAAGAAGTATCGCGAAGCGGCTGAGAAGATCGACTTCAACAACCTTTACACCGCCAACGAAGCCATCGCTCTCCTCAAGAGCATGCCTGAGTACAAGTTCGACCAGACCGTTGAGGCCGTTGTGCGCCTGAACGTGGATCCGCGCAAGGCCGACCAGCTGGTCCGCGGTTCCGTGAACCTGCCGAACGGCACCGGTAAGACCGCCAAGGTCCTCGTGTTCGCCCGTGGCCCGAAGGCCACCGAGGCTCTCGAGGCCGGCGCCGACATCGTCGGTGACGACGATCTCGTCGCGAAGGTCGCCAACGGCTTCCTCGACTTCGACTCCGTCGTGGCCACCCCGGACATGATGGGCAAGGTCGGTCGTCTGGGTCGTGTGCTCGGTCCGCGTGGCCTGATGCCGAACCCGAAGACCGGCACCGTGACCATGGACGTCACCAAGGCCATCAAGGACATCAAGGGCGGCAAGGTCGACTTCCGCGTCGACAAGAACGGCAACCTGAGCTTCCTCATCGGCAAGCTCTCCTTCACCGAGCAGGCTCTGGATGAGAACTTCAAGGCCGTGGCCGACGAGATCAAGCGTCTGAAGCCGTCCACCGTGAAGGGCCGTTACGTCACCAAGACGACCATCACCTCCACGATGAACCCGGGCGTCCCGGTCGATCCGGCCGTCATCGCCTGAGATTGAGCCGAACGGCTTGAGATAATCAGGTTTTGACACCGATAAAGGTCCGTATCTGCGTGCACGCAGATACGGACCTTTTTGCATTTCATGACCGTCGGACGCTTCGCTTCGGCGGTCGGTCGTCCGATGCCGTCTCAGCGGTCGCGCATGCGCCCGATCGCCAGCGCGGTGGTGAGCACGTACGCGTCGCGCGGGTCGGTGGCGTCCCATCCGGTCGTCTCGGCGGCTCGCTTGAGCCGGTACCGCACCGTGTTCGGATGCACGTTCAGCTCCTTCGCGGTGTTCTCCAACGAGTTGCCGTGCTGAAGGAACGTGGACACCGTCAGATACGTCGGATCGTCGGGATTGTCGCCGCGCAGCACTTTGTATACGTTCTGGTACAGTTCCTCGCGCGCATAGTCGTCGCCGAGCAGGGCGCGTTCCGGCAGCAGCTCGTCGGCGCGCAGCGGCCTCGTCGGCGACGGCAGGGCGGGCGCCGCCTGCAAGGAGAACAACGTCTCGCGCAGCGCATGGGAGGCGCCCTGCACGCCCGAACGCACCGGACTCAGATACACCGGCTCATCCTCCTTGAACGCGGGCATGATCGCGGTGCAGGTCACCTCCGGGGTCACCGCGTTCATCTGACGCGCCAGAACCAGCAGGAAATTGCCGTATGTGCCGACCATCACCTGCGTGCCGCCCAGATCGCGCACGGCCTTGCGCGCCGCGAATGATGCCGAAGCCGGATTGGACGCGGGAACGCCGCCGATCGCGAAACAATCGAATGCCCCACGCCAGTCGAGCACGTTCATCAGCGAAACCACCCGCTCGTCCGCCATATTCGTCACCAGACATTCGAAGGCGAGTCTTTCGATGGTCGAATCATCGGTATGACCTGCCAGAAGATCAAGAATGTCTGCGCGTTCGGAATCCATAAGCCCTTAGTCTAGCCGCCGAATCCATGAACCAGGGTTTATCGTGCCGCGCGGCGCCCTTCCTAGGGGTGTGTCCGCCCTTGTACATATCCGGCCGTCCGCTGCAAAGGCCTTGTTCCGCGCGCATTCGGGTAGTGCCGCTATCATGCCGCTTATGAGCGAAGTACACAAAACCGTCGGACGCGGCAGCAAGGCCGTCTCGTTCCTCAGCTGGGCCTTGGGCGTGCTGGCATGCCTATGGCTGGCATGGTGCTGCGCCATCGGGCCGCTGTATTGGTTCGGCACGGGGCTTTCCGATTTCGGATGGCTCAATGTGTTGTACATGGTGGTCGCCTTCGTGGCGTTCTTCGCGATATTGCGGTCGCTGGTCAAATTCGGCCGCGGACGGCGCGTGCTTCCCGAATACTTCCGCTACCGCCGTGAAAGGCTCCGGCATGAGGTGGCCGGAACGCCGACCACGGTGCTGGGCATCATGCTCCGCCATCTTAGCGACGCCATGCGCAGCCGCCCTGGACGCGCGCTCCACGCGGTGGTCATCTGGGTCGGCCGCAAGCTCACGCGGTGCACCGATTCCTGGTGGAAGCTCATGCTCCTGTTCATGGTCGGATGGCTATGGGTGCCGACGACCCTGCTCGCCGCGTTCGGCGCCGACATACGCTCGCAGATCCGTGAGTTCAGCTGGGCGTTGAACCAATGGACCGGCTTGAAACAGCCGTACATCGGATTCTTCTCGTTCGTGCCGATGGACATCTATCCGACCGCGCACTACATGTGGCCGGATTCGCCCACCTACCTGACCGACCAGCACAACATCGTGCTGACGGTGTTCTACGGTGCGGTCGCCGCGGTATCGCGGTTCTTCACCGATTCCAACGACGCGGGCATCGTCGTGCTCGCCGTGTTGCAATGGCTGTTCGCCGCGTTCTGCTGCGCCGCCACCGCGAACCGGTTCTTCAACCTTCCCTGGCGTCGTCTGGGCGTCGGCACGTTCGACTTCTCGCATCCGGAACGCCACGATTGCTGGAACATGCGCGATTTCGCGCACCCCGAGGCCGGCGTGGTGCCGAGGCCGTCGCGGTTGCGCGCCGGAGCGAAGACGCGACTGGCGATCATATTGTTCTTCATGGTGTGCCCGCTGGCCGTGTTCTCCACGATTTCGCTGACGAAGTCGCCGCTGTTCGCATTCGCGTTCGTATGGTGGTTCGGCGTGTGGTACGAACTGCACATGACCCACATCAAGGCGATGCCGACGATCAACGGCAAGCCGGTGCGTCTGCGCAAGCGTTCGATCGCGGCGTTCATCATCGCCAGCAGCGTCATGCTCATCAGCGCGAAATACGCGTGGTACATCATCGTGTTCGCCTTCCTGCTCGCGTTGTGCAACGACCGCAAGCGGTGGAAGACCTATCTGGTGACGCTGCTGCTGCCGACCGTGCTCATCCACGGCGGCATCGTCGCGCTGACCAACACGGGCGCGATCATCGGCGGCGATCCGATCGAAAGCCGCGGCATCCAGCTGCAGCAGATCGCGCGCGTGGCCAAGTACAATCCGCAGGGCATCCCCAAGGACGCGCGGAAGAAACTCGACAAGGTGTTCAACCTCGACCAGATGGCCGAATCATACTTCCAACAGGACGCGGACCCGGTGAAATCCTCCGGCATCCAATCCAAGAAGGTGAGCTACAAGTGGCGCACCGTCACCGCGGCGGACATGAAGGACTTCAACAAGGCGTGGCTTGAGATCGTCAAGGCGAATCCGGTGATCGCCCTCGACGCGTTCTTCGCGGAATGCTTCGGCTATTTCAACGTGACCGACCTGCCGTATGTGTCGATGGATTATTACGTGAACAACGACTACGTCCAGGTGGACAACGATTGGATTCATTCATACAACCATGACTGGCGCGACCGCGTGGCCGGCTTCGCGAAGGGGTGGGGCAACATCCCGGTGCTCGGATGGGTCACGCATGGCAACCTGTACGTCACGTTGACGCTGCTGATTGGCGCGGCGGAGGTGATATTGCGACGGTGGCGGTCGCTGTCGTGGCATCTGCCGCTGCTGCTGCTGATGGGCGTGATGATCACCTCGCCGGCGAACAATTTCGAACGGCACATGCTGCCCGTGGCGTTCGTCTTCGGTTTTCTGTGCCTGCAGTTCTGGCGCGAGTCGAGGAACGCGCGTCTGGCGGCGTCGGCGGCCGAATGACCGGCGTGCCGCAGCCGGTGGCCGCCGACAAGGGCAAGCCGGATGCGGCGGCCAAATATGACGATGATCGATGGAAAGGGGCCTTCCGATGATATTGGATTCCGCGTTGACGATGCCGCGCACCTGCGTCGCGGCCGATTGGGTGGTCACGCTCGACACGGTGGACTCCACCAATACGTATGCGGCGAATCTGGTGCGCGAAGGCCGGATATTCGGCGGAACGGGCTCATTGTGTCCCCGCGCGCAGGGGCGGATCGCGGTGGTGTGCGCCGATGAGCAGACCGCCGGCCGCGGCCGTCTCGACCATCGTTGGTTCAGCGCGCCGGGGGAGTCGTTCATCGTCTCCCTAGCGGTTGACCTGCCCGGTGCGATCGTCCGCGATCCGTCGGTCAACGGCTGGCTGCAGATGATCGCCGGATGCGAGACGCGCAGGGCCGTCATCGACGCGGTGCGGGAGCTCGGCGGCGAACTCCACGCCGACATCGCGTTGAAATGGCCGAACGACGTGTTCGCGGACGGCAGGAAACTCGGCGGGCTGCTCGCCGAAATGGTGCCGCTCGCCGCTTCCGACGGCAATATGGGGGAATGGCGTGCGGGCGATTCGGCTTCCGGAGTCGCAAACGGTGGATGGAACGAGGCCGACCCGGCATGCGCCGAACGCGTCGCCATCGTCATCGGCATCGGGCTGAACCTCGATGTGCCGGAGGAGCATCTGCCTGTCGAAACGGCCACATCCCTGCAATTGACGGCCTCCGGACTACCCGATGCCGATCGGGTGCGCGATGCGGTCGCCGCGCATCTGATCGAAGGGCTGAAACCGCGTTTCGCCGATTTCGAGGCCGATTCGCACCGTGAGGCCGAACGCGCGCTGGCGGAGACGACGGCGGTGTGCTGGACGTTGGGCAAACGCTGCGAAGCGCATTTCGTGGACGGCTCCACGCTGCGTGGCACGGCGGTGTCGCTGAACGACGACGCCTCGTTGACGATACGCGACGAAAACGGCGGTATGCACGTCGTGCATACCGCCGATGTGGGGGTGCTGGCGAAATAACGGATTGCGCGATGGCCCGGATCTGCCTGCCTCGGCCGATTACCTCAGCTTGGCGAGTCCCGCCACCACGATGGACGCCACGAATGCCTTCACGACGTCACCGCAGACGAAGCCCATCGAGGCGAGGGCCACGGTCGCGAACGGCACGCCGGTGATCATCGCCTGGAACGCGAATCCGAAGAAGTAGTCGATCGCGACGCATCCGATGATCGCCGCGGCGAAATAGCGCAACGCGGTCAGCACGCCGCCCTTCAGGGAGCCGGCGTCGGCCTTGCCCTTGAGCAGCGAGGTGACGATGGCCGCCGGCAGGAATCCGAACAGGAATCCCGCGCTGGGACCCACCAGCGCCGCCGTGGACGCGCCCCCGGCGAACACCGGCAATCCGGCCGCGCCGGCCGCAAGATACAGCATCACGGCAGCGCCGGCCTGACGCCAGGTCAGCATCAGCGCCGCAAGCATGACGACGAAGGTCTGCAGGGTGATCGGGACCGGAGTCCCCGGAATCGGCAGTTCGCCGGCGGCCGCGGCGGCCCACAGCAGAGCGGCGAACAGCACGGGCTTCGCGAGATTGCCGAGGTCGCTCCGGAGCAACTCGGTGAACGCGGATTTGAAGGAAAGCATGGCGTGACGCAAAACGGCTCCTTTACAGGATGGAAAACTGACGAAAATGCATGATTTGTCAACATGCTGGTCTCATCGTAAGAAATCGAAGTTACCCCTACGTTTGTGAAGCCGTACAAAAAGCGACGTGCTCTTTTGTGAAAAACGAGTTCGCGAAAACGTGCGAAAAAGAGCAAAGTTGACGACATGCCTAAAAATGTCAACAAACTTTTGGTGGCGAACCGCGGCGAAATCGCGCTTCGTGTGGTGCGCACCGCCAGGGAGATGGGGATTCCCACGGTCGCGGTGTATGCCGAACAGGACCGTCACGCGCAGTACGTGCAGATGGCCGACGAGGCGTACCTGCTGTCGGGCGACACCTACAAAGACACGTATCTCAACGAGGACCTGCTCGTCGGCATTCTGCAGCGCAGCGGTGCCGATGCGGTGCATCCGGGCTATGGATTCCTTTCCGAAGTCGCCTCGTTCGCGCGCAAGGTGATCGATGCCGGCGCGACATGGATCGGCCCGAATCCGAAGGCATTGGTCGATTTGGGCGACAAGATCACCGCGCGTCAGGTGGCGACGTCGGCCAAGGTGCCGCCGGTCCCGGGCATCTCCCATTCGATTTCCGACATGCGTCTGCTGCTCGACTTCGCGCACACGCACGGATATCCGCTGATGCTCAAGCGTACCGACGGCGGCGGCGGACGCGGCATCACGCTGGTGCACAACGACGATGAGCTCCGCGGCTTCTACATGAACCACGACGCGCTGCAGGGCGGCGACCTGGACGAATACTTCGTGGAACGCTTCATCGACAAGGGACGCCACGTCGAGACGCAATGCGGACGCGATTCGCACGGCAACTTCACCGTGTATTCCACGCGCGACTGCTCCGTGCAGCGCCGCAACCAGAAGCTGATCGAGGAGGCGCCCGCGCCGTTCCTTTCGGACGGGACGACCGAACAGCTGGAACGCTATTCGCGCCGCCTGTTCGAAGCCGTCGACTATGTGGGACTGGGCACCTGCGAATTCATGGTGACCGAACAGGGCAAGGTCTACTTCCTCGAAGTCAACCCGCGACTGCAGGTCGAGCACACCGTCAGCGAGGAGGTCAGCGGACTCGACCTGGTCCGTGAACAGCTCAACATCGCCGACGGCGGCGAACTGACCGCCGACCATCCGTCGCGCGGACACAGCTTCGAACTGCGCCTGACCTGCGAGGACCCCGCGAAGAACCTCGCGCCGAGCTCCGGCACGCTCACCGCGCTGCGTTGGCCGTCCGGCCCCGGCATCCGCGTGGATTCCGGCGTGGTCGAAGGCGACACCATCTCGCCGAAGTTCGATTCGATGATGGGCAAGCTCATCGTCACCGCGGCGAACCGCGAATACGCCGTGGCCCGTGTGCGCCGCGCGTTGGAGGAGCTCAAGGTGGAGGGCGTGCCGACGCCGGCGAGTCTGTTCGAGCAGGTCTTCAACGACGACGACTTCACCGCCGAGCATGGTTCCGCATACGACGTGAGCACCAAGTGGCTGGAACGCAAATACCTCAACAAGGCCGCGGCGTCCGCGCAGGGCGGCCAGCCGGCGTCCGCCGCCGGCACGGCCGGCGCCGAACAGTCCGACAAGAAGGAGGCCACCGAGACCTTCGTCATCGAGGTGGACAACCGCCGGGTCTCGCTGACCGTGCCGAGCGACATCGTCGCCAGCCTCACGGGCGGCGCCAAGGCGCGCGACGCGAAACGCGCCACCCAGCCGCTGCGCGGCCAAGGTTTGCACCACGCCGAACGCAAGCAGCAGACCAACGACGGCCAATCCGGCGTGATCGCAAGCCCGATGCAGGCGGTCGTCACCCGCATCAACGTCGCGGAAGGCCAGGACGTGGCCAAGGGCGATCTGCTCGTCGTGCTCGAATCCATGAAGATGGAGAACTACGTGTACGCGCCGGTCAAAGGCACGGTCACGAAGATCTTCGTCGGTCCCGCGACCGGCGTGGAGGCGGGCGAGACGCTGATGACCATCGACGTGGACGGGGCATCCTCGAAACACGACGACGCCAAGAAGAACGACGACGCCAAGACGGAAGGTGGCGAGCGATGACCGACATCATCACCAGTCCGGCCGTCAAAGAGGCCGTGAAAATCGCCATGGAGCAGCAGAGGCATGAAGGCGGAGAATCCGCCGAAGCCGCGTCGGACAACGCGACCCAGCCGATTCGCGCGTCCGTGCTCCGCGCGGCGCAGCTCGCGCACGAGGCCGAGGACCACGCCCGCGAACGCCAGCACGTCAAAGGCAAGCTGACCGCCCGCGAACGCCTCGACCTGCTGCTCGACACCGGCACGTTCGAGGAAATCGGACGATTCTGCGGCGGCGACATCAACGGCGGCCGCGCGGGCGCGGCGGTCATCACCGGCTTCGGCGAGGTGTTCGGACGCAAGGTGGCCGTCTACGCGCAGGACTTCTCCGTCAAAGGCGGCACGTTGGGCGTCGCCGAGGGACGCAAGATCTGCCGTCTCATGGACAAGGCGCTCGACCTCAAAGTGCCGATCATCGCGCTCATCGATTCCGGCGGCGCGCGCATCCAGGAAGGCGTCGCCGCATTGACCCAGTACGGCCACCTGTTCCGCAAGACCTGCGACGCCAGCGGATTCGTGCCGCAGCTGTCGCTGATCCTCGGCCCCTGCGCGGGCGGCGCCGTCTACTGCCCGGCACTGACCGACCTGATCATCATGACCCGCGAGAACTCCAACATGTTCGTCACCGGCCCCGACGTGGTCAAGGCGGCCACCGGCGAAGTGATCAGCATGGATGACCTCGGCGGCGGCTACGTGCACAACACCACCTCCGGCGTGGCGCACTACCTCGGTGAGGACGAGGCCGACGCGATCGACTACGCGCGCACCGTGCTCGCCTACCTGCCGTCCAACGCCGACGAACAGCCGCCGACCTACGCATACGCGGCGACGCGCGCCGACCGCGAAGTCGCCAAACGGCTCGCCACCATCGTTCCCGACAACGACCGCCAGCCGTACGATGTGCTCGACGTGATCCGCTGCCTCGTGGACTACGGTGAATTCGTGCAGGTGCACGAACTGTTCGCCTCCTCCGCGGTGGTGGGCTTCGCCTGCATCGACGGCCATCCGGTCGGCATCGTGGCGAACCAGCCGAACGTCAACGCCGGCATCCTCGACGTGGACTCCTCTGAAAAGGTGGCGCGGTTCGTCCGTCTGTGCGACGCGTTCAACCTGCCCGTCGTCACCCTGGTGGACACCCCCGGATACAAGCCGGGCGCCGAACAGGAGCACGCCGGCATCATCCGTCGCGGCGCGAAGGTCATCTACGCCTACGCCAACGCGCAGGTGCCGCTCGTCACCGTCATCCTGCGCAAGGCGTTCGGCGGCGCCTACATCGTGATGGGATCCAAAGCCATCGGCGCCGACCTCAACTTCGCCTGGCCATCCAGCCAGATCGCGGTGCTGGGCGCGTCCGGCGCGGTGAACATCATCCACCGCAAGGACCTGCAGAAGGCCAAGGACGCCGGCAAGGACGTCGAGGCGCTCCGCGCGAAATACGTCGCCGACTACGAACGCACCACCGTCAACGCGAACCTGTCGCTGGAAATGGGGGAGATCGACGCCATGATCGACCCGGAGCAGACGCGCGAGACCATCGTCGAATCGCTCAGACTGCTCGCCAGCAAGAAACGCATCCGCAAAACCACCAAGCACCACGGCAACCAGCCGCTGTGACGAAACGAAGCCCCACCGGATTTTTGGAACAGTAAGGAACAACATGAACACCTTTTTTCTCGATCGACTGAACAGCGAGCCGCATGCGCTCGCCTTCGCCGGCCAGTCCACGCCATGGCCGGTCGCGCTCGCCGACCAAAGCGCCAATCCGACGCTCGACAAGGCGCTGCACGACCATGCGGCCGCCGCGAAGTCGCTGCTGTACCCGGTCGCCGCGGACCTGCTCGCCACCACGGGCCGTCCGGTCGACCTGTTCGGATTCAAGCCGAACGCGGCGCGTCTCGGCGCCGCCGCCGACGCGTCCGCAAGCGTGCCGGGAATCGCGCTTTCCCAGCTGGGCGCGCTGCTCGACGCGGCCGCGCTCGGATACAACCCGGCCAACGCCAAGCCGGTCGCCGTGCTTGGCCACTCCCAAGGCGTGCTCGCCGTGCATATGGTGCAGGCCATCGAAAAGGCCGGTTCCATCGACGCGGCCGCCGCGCAGATCGATGAGATCATCGCCATCGCCACACTGATCGGCGTCGCCGGCACCCGTCAGGCCCGCCAGCTCGGCCTCGCCGCACGCCACGGCGAGGCGACGCCGATGCTGTCGGTCAAGGACATCACCCGCGCCCAGGTGGAGGCGCTCATCGGACGCGTCGACGGCGCCCGCGGACCTATCGCCATCGCCGTCACCAACTCCGCCACGCACTATGTGCTGTCGGGATACCCGGAGGACCTGGCCGCATTCGGCGTCGAAGTGGCCAAGGAACACAAGCACCAGGCGAAGCTTCGCGAGGAAAAGGTGCGCGGCGGCCGTGTGTTCGACCCCGTGCTTGAATACCTCGACGTGACGCTTCCGTTCCACAACCCGCTGATGGCCGATGCCGTCGCGCAGACCGTGTCGTGGGCGGAAGCCTGCGGCATCAACGCCGACCACGCCCGCGAGCTCGCATCCGAAGTGCTGATCAACCACGTGGATTGGGCGGCCCGCGTGCGCGCGCTGATGAAGTCCACCGACCCCAGCGCGCTGTGGGTGCTGGACTTCGGCCCCGGCACCACCGTCGGCAAACTGTTCTCCACGGTCGCGCAGGGCACCGGCGTCGGCGTGGTGGAAGCCTCCACCGTCGCGGCCCGCGGCGCGCTCTCCACGTCGGAGGCGCTGCCCGAGCGCACCCAGAACTGGACCCGCTTCGCACCGAGCATCATCCACACCGCCGCCGGAGACAAGGTACGCACCGCGTTCACCGAGCTCACCGGCAAGGCCCCGGTGCTGCTGGCCGGCATGACCCCGACCACCGTGGAACCGGAAATCGTCGCCGCCGCCGCCAACGCCGGCTACTGGGCGGAACTCGCCGGAGGCGGCCAGGTGACCGCCAGTGTGTTCAACCGCCATGTCGCCAAGCTCGAAGAGGAGCTTGAGGAAGGCCGCACCGTCGAATTCAACGCCATGTTCATGGACCGTTACCTGTGGAACCTGCAGTTCGGTTCCCAGCGCATCGTGCCGAAGAAGCGTGCCAGCGGCACACCGATTGATGGCGTTGTCGTCTCCGCCGGCATTCCGGAACTCGATGAGGCGGTGAAGCTGATCCGCGGCCTCAACGCGGACGGTTTCCCCTACGTGAGCTTCAAGCCGGGAACCGTCGACCAGATTCGTCAGGTCGTGCGCATCGCCAAGGCGGTGGCGCCGACCAAGGTGCTCATCGAGGTCGAAGGCGGTTCCGCGGGTGGCCACCATTCCTGGGAATCCCTGGATGATCTGCTGCTCAGCACCTACGCCGAGGTTCGCGAGCAGTCCAACCTCGTGCTCGTGGTCGGCGGCGGCATCGGCACGCCGGAACGCGGCGCCGATTACATCACCGGCGAATGGTCCCGCACCTACGGTCGTCCGCTCATGCCGGTGGACGGCGTGCTCGTCGGCACCGCGGCCATGACCGCCAAGGAGGCGCACACCAGCCCCGAGGTCAAGAAGATGCTGGTCAACACGCCCGGCATCCCGGCCAAGGGTTCCGAAGACGATCCGTTCGCCCCGCTGGGCGAGCAGTGGGTGCCGAGCGGCCAGGCCAAGGGCGGAGTCACTTCCGGCCTGAGCCATCTGCATGCCGACATCTACGAGCTGGAGAATTCCTCCGCCCGCTGCGGCCGCCTGCTGGTGCGCGTCATGAAGCACCCCGAGGAACTGGAAAGCCGCCGCGAGGAGATCATCAAGGCGCTCAACGCGACCGCCAAGCCGTACTTCGGCGATTTGAAGACCATGACCTACCTCCAGTGGGCCCAGCGATTCGCCGACCTCGCGTTCCCGTGGGTCGATGAGACCTACGCCGATCGCTTCCTGCACCTGCTGCAGCGCATCGAAGCCCGTGTCACCGCACAGGAAAGCGGCGAATTCGCCTCTCTGTTCGCCTCCCGCGCCGACGTCGAGGCCGACCCGAACGCGGCGATTGCCAAACTGGCCGAAGCCTATCCGCAGGCCGGCGAGCTGACCGTCACGCCGATGGACGAGGCCTGGTTCCCGGTGCTGGTGCGCGAATACCCGAAGCCGATGCCGTTCGTTCCGGTCATCGACAACGACCTGCTGCGCTGGTGGGGGCAGGACCAGCTGTGGCAGTCCGAGGACTCCCGCTACTCCGCCGACTCCGTGCGCATCATCCCCGGCCCGATCTCCGTCGCCGGCATCACCACCATCGACGAGCCGATCGCCGACATCCTCGGACGTTTCGAGGCCGCCATGGTCAAGCGCGTGTCCGCGGAATCCCCGAGCGCCGACACCACCGCGTTCGCGGAACTCGGCGCGGCCGGCTCCGCCGAGGAATTCATCCGCAAGTCCCCGAACATCTCCTGGGTCGGCCACCTCATGGCCAACCCGGCATACGGCACCGACAACGGCGACGCCAATTACGAGATCCGCAAGGTGGCCACCGAGGGCGGCGTCGAGAAATACGATCTCGACATCCATCTCGACACCTACTGGGACAACGACCCGGACGGCGGCACCTCCAAGCACGCCGTGCGCGACATCGTCATCCCGCTGAACGTCAACGGCGCGGAATCCGGCCTGTTCCCGGTGGTCGACCGCGACCGCCTGCCGGAACACGTCTACCGCATGCTCGCCGACACCGCAGGCATCGGCAACACCGCCATCACCGGCGACAAGCTCACCGCCATGCCCGTTATCGAGCAGGTGGACGACAAGGCCTCCTATCCGTTCGGCATCGCCCACGCCGGCTACACGCTGTCCGCCAACCTCGGCTTCGACCATGAGGCCGCCACCGGCGGCGCGCTGCCGAGCGATCTCGTGCCGTCCCGCATCGCGCCCGACGCGTTGGTCGGACCGGCATGGCCGGCGATCTACGCGGCACTGGGCTCCGTGTACGTCAAGGGCTTCCCGGTGATCGAAGGCCTGCTCAACGCGGTGCACCTCGACCACCTCATCGAGCTTGAGGTCAGCGAGGACGATCTGCTTCGCCACACCGGCGAGACCATCGCCCTGACCAGCTGGGCCGAGGACTACTTCGAATCCGCCTCCGGCCGCGTGGTGACCATCCACGTGAGGCACGCCGCCGAAGACGGCACCGTGCTGGCCAACGAAACCGAACGCTTCGCCATCCGCGGCCGCGCCTACTCCGACGCATTGCCGCCGGAAGCACCGGACTACGGCGGCATCGACGCCGAGATCAAGAGCACCCCGCGCCGCCTGCTGCGTCGCGTCACGGTGACCGCACCGCACGAGATGACCGCGTTCGCCCGCACCTCCGGCGACTTCAACCCGATCCACACCTCGCACCGCGGAGCCGCGGTCTCCGGCCTCGCCGCGCCGCTGGTGCACGGCATGTGGCTGTCCGCGACCGCGCAGCACGCCGTGCAGGCGCTTGATGAGAAGGGCGCGCACTACGAGATCGCAGGCTGGACCTACAACATGTACGGCATGGTGCAGCTCGACGACAAGGTGGAGATCTCCATCGAACGCGTCGGCCGCGTGGCCCACTCCGGCATGGTGCTCGAAGTGACCAGCCGCATCGACGGCAACATCGTGTCCCGCGGCACCGCCATCGTCCGTGCGCCGAAGTCCGCCTTCGTGTACCCGGGCCAGGGCATCCAGAAGCAGGGCATGGTGCTCGACGAGCGCGCCAAGTCCCCGGCCGCCCGCGACGTATGGCGGCGCGCCGACAAGGTGACCCGCGAAAAGCTCGGATTCTCGATCCTCGCCGTCGTGCGCGACAATCCGAAGGAGCTCACCGCCAACGGCGTCACCTACCGCCACCCGGACGGCCTGCTCAACCTCACCCAATTCACCCAGGTGGCGCTCGCCACCGTGGCCTTCGCCCAGACCGCGCGTCTGCGCGAGGCCGGCGCCGACATCTGGCCCGCGTACTTCGCCGGCCACTCGCTGGGCGAATACAACGCGCTGAGCTCCTTCGCCGGCGTGATTCCGTTGGAAACCGTGATCGAACTCGTGTTCCACCGCGGTTCCACCATGCACCATCTGATTCCGCGTGACGCCAACGGCCGCTCCAACTACCGCATGGGCGCGCTGCGCCCCAACCAGTTCGGCGTGGGCGATGACGGCGTGCGCGAATACGTCGAATCCGTTGCGAAGGCATCCGGCGAATTCCTGCAGATCGTCAACTACAACCTGGCCGGACAGCAGTACGCCGTGGCCGGCACCATCGCCGGTCTCAAGGCGCTGAAGGCCGATGCCGCCCGCCGTGTCGCCGAATACGGTGGCAAGCCGGCGTTCATGCTGGTGCCGGGCATCGACGTGCCGTTCCACTCCACGCTGCTGAGGAAGGGCGTGCCGGAGTTCCGCGACAAGCTCGACGCGCTGCTGCCGAAGCACATCGACTACCGTGGCCGCTTGGTCGGACGCTACATCCCGAACCTGGTCGCGGTACCGTTCGAAATGACCAGGGAATTCGCGGCGAAGATCCTCGAAGTCGTGCCTTCCGAACGCATCAAGGCCGCTCTGGACGATCCGAAGGTGTGGGATTCCTACGCCGAGGACGATCAGAAGCTCGGACGTCTGCTGCTGACCGAACTGCTGAGCTGGCAGTTCGCCTCCCCGGTGCGTTGGATCGAAACGCAGGCGCTGCTGTTCGGCTCCGCCGAGCAGAACGGTCTGGGCGTCGAGGAATACGTCGAGGTGGGTCTTGGCAACGCTCCGACGCTGGCCAACCTGGGCTCCAAGACGCTGCGTCTGCCGCAATTCGCGGGACGCGACGTGACCGTGTACAACGTCGGCCGCGATGAGGGCCGCGTGTACATGACCGATTCCGACTCGTTGGTGCCGGAGGACGACGTCGACGAATCCGTGACGCAATCCGCAGCCCCGACGCAGGCACCGGCAGCCGCTCCAGCCGCGACTCAGCCGGCCGCACCCGTTACCGCCGCGGCTCCCGCGGTTCCGGAGGCTCCTGCGGGCGCTCCGTCCGGTGCCGCCGTCGCGGATATCCCGTTCAAGGCATCCGACGCCATCGCCACATTGCTGGCGTACTCCGCCAAGGTGCGTCCCGACCAGATCGGTGAATCCGACACCACCGACACTCTGACCAATGGCGTGTCGTCCCGCCGCAACCAGCTGCTCATGGACATCAGCTCCGAGCTGGGCGTCGCCTCCGTGGACGGTGCCGCCGAAGCGACCATCAAGGCGCTGAGCGCGCTTGTCGACAAGGTCGCTCCGAATTACAAGGCGTTCGGTCCGGTGCTTTCCGAAATCGTGCGCGACCGCGTCCGCGGACTGTTCGGCGCAGCCGGCGTGAAGCTCGGCCAGATCACCAAGCGTGTGACCGACACGTGGCAGCTGGGCGAAGGATGGGCCTCCCACGTGGTGGCCGCTCTGGTGCTGGAGACCCGCGAGGGCGCCAGCTCCCGTGGCGGAGACCTCGCGTCGCTGCCCACCGACGCCGCTTCCAACGCGGCCGCCGCGAACGCGTTGATCGACGCCGCCGTGCAGAAGGTCGCATCCGACAAGGGCGTGGCCGTCGCATTGCCGAGCGCCGGCGGTGCCGCCGGCGGCGCGGTCGTCGATTCCGCCGCTTTGGACGCATTCGCGGCCAAGGTGACCGGTGCTGACGGCGTGCTCGCCTCCACCGCTCGATTCGTGCTGAACCAGCTGGGCGTCGCCGCTCCGGTGGCCGATGACGTCGCCGATGAGAACGCGGCCGTGGTCGCCGCCGTCGAAGCCGAGCTCGGCTCCGATTGGCCGAAGCAGGTCGAGCCGCGCTTCGACGAACGCAAGGCGATCCTGTTCGACGACCGTTGGGCCTCCGCGCGTGAGGACCTGGCGCGCGCCTACTACCGTTCCGACGCTTCGGCGTTGGATGGCAGCTTCATCGGCCTTGGCAAGGCGATCGCCGACGAGGCCGCATGGTATGCGGGCAAGACGGATGACGCGGTCCTTGCCGATGCGTTCAGGCGCGTGGCCGACGAAGCCGAGGAGCCTGCGGCGCAGTCCGTCGAGGCGAGCCGCTTCGCCGGAGACATCGCCGTGGTCACCGGCGTGGCGCCGAACTCCATCGCCGCGCAGGTCGTCAACGGCCTGCTCGCCGGCGGTGCCACCGTCGTCGCCACCTCGCACAGCTTCAAGCCGAGCGTGAAGGCATGGGCCAAGCAGACCTACCGCGAGCACGCGGCCGGCGACGCCAAGCTGTGGCTCGTCCCCGCCAACCTCTCCAGCTACCGTGACGTGGATGCGTTGGTGGCTTGGGTCGGCAACGTGCAGAAGAAGACCTCCGGCGCCACCACCACGATTCTCAAGCCGGCCTATGAGCCGAGCCTGTTCTTCCCGTTCGCGGCCCCGCCGGTGCACGGCAGCCTCGCCGACTCCGGCGAACTGTTCGAATCGCAGGCGCGTCTGATGCTGTGGGGCGTCGAACGCGCGATCGCCGGACTGGCGAAGATCGGCGCCGACACCGATGTGCAGCACAGGCTGCATGTCGTGCTGCCGGGCTCTCCGAACCGCGGCGTCTTCGGCGGCGACGGTGCCTACGGCGAGGTGAAGAGCGCGTTCGATGCGATCGTCAACCGCGCCCGCGCCGAAAAGGTGTGGTCCAGCCGCGTCACCTTCGCCCACCCGAAGATCGGATGGGTGCGTGGCACCGGCCTGATGGGCGGCAACGATCCGCTCGTGGAAGTCGTGGAACGTCATGGTCTGAAAACCTACTCCACCGCCGAAATCGCGGTCGAGCTGCTGAACCTCTCCACCAAGGAGGCGCGTGCGAAGGCGGTCAAGGCACCGCTGAACGTCGACCTGACCGGTGGTCTCGGCTCCGAGCCGATCGACATCAAGGCGCTGCGCGCCGAAGCCATGGCCGACGCGGCCAAGGCCCAGGCTGAGACGGACGCGGAGGAATCCGCGGACGAGCAGGACGCTTCGTCGGCCAAGACGCTGATCAAGGCGCTGCCAAGCCCGCGCGCACCGCGCCAGGCCAAGGTGGACCTCGACGATTGGCGGAACGTCACCGCACGCCCCGAGGACGAGATCGTCATCGTCTCCATCGGCGAGCTGGGCCCGTGGGGCTCCGGCCGCACCCGCTTCGAGGCCGAGCTCGGCATCCACTCCGACGGCGAGGTCGACCTTTCCGCCGGCGCGGTGCTCGAACTGGCCTGGAACATGGGCCTGCTGACTTGGAACGACAGCCCGAAGCCGGGCTGGTACGACACCGACGGCAACCTCGTGCCCGAGGAGGACATCGCGGAACGCTACCACGACGAGGTCGTGGCCCGTTCCGGCATCCGTCCGTTCGAAGAGGGCATGGGCGGCGACTACAAGGATGGCGCCGACGAAGAGGAAGCCGAAGTGTTCCTCGACCACGACGTGACCTTCTCCGTCCCGACCCGCGAGATCGCCGAGGAATACGTCAAGCTCGACGAGGCGCACACCAGTTTCGAGGCCGACGCCGAATCCGGTGAATGGAACGTCACCCGTCACGCCGGTTCGATGATCCGCGTGCCGCGTCGCGCGGCGATGACCCGCACGGTGGGCGGCCAGTTCCCGAAGGGCTTCGACCCGGTCAAGTGGGGCATTCCGGCCTCCATGGTCGGCGACGTCGACGAGATCGCGCTGTGGAACATCGTCACCACGGTGGACGCGTACCTGTCCGCGGGCTTCACCCCGGCGGAGATCCTCGCGGCCGTGCACCCGTCCATGGTGGCCTCCACCCAAGGCACCGGCTTCGGCGGCATGGCCTCCATGAGGAAGCTGTACCTGGATCGGTTCCTCAACCACGAGATCCCGACCGACATCCTGCAGGAAGCCCTGCCGAACGTCGTCGCGGCGCATGTGATGCAGTCCTACATCGGCGGCTACGGCAACATGATCCAGCCGGTCTCCGCCTGCGCCACCGCCGCCGTCTCCCTTGAGGAAGGCGCCGACAAGATCGCCCTCGGCAAGGCCGACTTCGTGGTCACAGGCGCGATCGACGACATCGGCGTGGAATCCGTCATCGGCTTCGGCAACATGAACGCCACCGCCAACTCGGAGGAGATGTACGCCAAGGGCATCGACGCGCGCTTCTTCTCCCGTGCGAACGACCGTCGTCGCGGCGGCTTCGTCGAGTCCCAGGGCGGCGGCACCATCCTGCTGACCCGCGGCGACATCGCGCTGAAGCTCGGTCTGCCGGTCGCCGGCGTGGTCGGATTCGTCCACTCCTACGCGGACGGCGCGCACACCTCCATCCCGGCTCCGGGACTTGGCGCGCTCGCCGCCGGCATGGGTGGCAAGGATTCCAAGCTGGTTCGCGACCTCGCCAAGCTCGGCGTCGCCCCGGACGACATCGCAGTGGTCTCCAAGCACGACACGTCCACCAACGCCAACGACCCGAACGAGTCCGAACTGCACAACACGCTGGCCCACGCCATCGGCCGCACCGACGGCAACCCGCTGTTCGTCATCTCGCAGAAGACGCTCACCGGCCACGCCAAGGGCGGTGCCTGCATCTTCCAGGTCAACGGCCTGACGCAGCTGTTCAAGTCCGGCGTCGTTCCGGCCAACGTTGCCCTGGACTGCGTCGATCCGAAGCTCAAGCGCGACGACCACATGGTCTGGCTGCGCGAGCCGCTGAAGGTCGGCTCCGTCAAGGCGGGTCTGGCCACGTCGCTCGGCTTCGGCCACGTCTCCGGTTTCGCGGCGATCGTGAACCCGGGCGCTTTCGAGGCGTCCGTGGCCAACACAGCCGGCGTCGACGCGCTCGTCCAGTGGCGTGAACGCGCCAACGAGCGTCTGGCCGCGGGCCAGCGCCGTCTTGAAGAGGGCATGATGGGCCGCGCCGCGCTGTACGAGCCGATCGACAACCGTCGCTTCCACAAGGACGGCCACGGTTACGACGCGCACGAGGCGGAGAAGGCCATGCTGCTCGATCCGAACGCGCGTCTCGACGCCTCCGGCTACTTCGAGATGTGATCGACTAGACGGAAGGTAGCGTAAGGAACGCCGCCATTGCCGTACATCGGCGATGGCGGCGTTCCTTTGTTTTCCGGGCGGCATTCGTTATGCCCCGCATGATCGGCGCGCTTCGCATGATGCGGTATGCGCGCCACGCCGAACGGCAATGTGCGTTAAATGTTCGATAAACGGTTATTGTGGTGGTATCTTCTTCATCGTGCCATCCTGACGGCTTTCGGCGTCATTGGAGCGTTTGCAGCGCTTCAAGCGGGGTTGGATCATCCTTCCGGCGGTTGAATCCTCAACAAGAACAACTATAAACGCACAAAAAATATGTTTATTATCATATATAATGAGCGATTTTTTTGTTTTTTGTTGTTTTTGATTTGCGGTTTTTGTTTTTCGCGAGTAATACTTCTTATGCAGGAAGCCCCGCTCCATCGCAACGAAGAATGACGGGGTGGCATAGTCGCCGAATACTGAAACGAGACAGAAAGAAGGCGTGGCTTATGGTCACGGTCGCATCCGACGCTTCGGCTATTCGCCTGAATCTCAATTGGGTGGATTGGCTGTTGCTCATCATCTACTTCGCCATGATCGTATGGATTGGCATTTCCGTGCACAAGCAGCAGAAGTCCAGCCAGGACTTCCTGTTGGCGGGACGTTCGATGCCGGCATGGATCGCCGGTCTGGCGTTCTGCGCCGCGAACCTCGGCGCCACCGAAATCCTCGGCATGGCGGCCAATGGCGCGCAGATCGGCATCTCCACGATGCACTACTACCTGATCGGCGCCATCCCCGGCATGGTGTTCCTGGGCATCTTCATGATGCCGTTCTATTACGGCTCCGGCGTGCGTTCCGTGCCTGAGTTCATGCAGAAGCGTTTCGGCAAGGGCGCGCATCTGACCGTCTCCCTGTGCTTCGCGGTCTCCACGATTCTGCAGGCCGGCATCAACCTGTTCGCCATGGCGCTGATCCTTCAGGCCATGCTCGGTTGGGACAAGTGGGTCGCCATCATCGTTTCCGCGGTGTTCGTCCTCGCCTACATCATCCTGGGCGGCCTGACCTCCGCCATCTACAACGAGGTCATGCAGTTCTTCGTCATCATCGCCGCCCTCATCCCGGTCACCGTCATCGGCCTGCACCACGTCGGCGGCTGGGAAGGCCTCAAGCAGTCCTTCTCCGGCACCAACATGCTGCACGCATGGGTCGGAACCGGCATGGGCAATGTCTCCAACCCGATCGGCGCCGACTGGTTCGGCATCATCATGGGTCTGGGCTTCGTACTGGGCTTCGGCTACTGGACCACCAACTTCACCGAGGTGCAGCGCGCGTTCGCGGCCAAGAACATGAACGCCGCCCGCATGACGCCCATCATCGGCGCCATCCCGAAGATGCTGATCTGGGCCGTCGTGGTCATTCCGGGTCTGATCGCCGCCGCTACCGTCGGCAACATGTTCGCGGATGGCGAGCTGCAGTACAACGAGGCCATTCCGAAGCTGTTCCAGATGTATCTGCCGAACGGCGTGCTGGGCATCGCGGTCACCGGCATGATGGCGTCGTTCATGGCCGGCATGGCGGCGAACGTCTCGTCCTTCAACACCGTCGTCTCCTACGACATCGTGCAGGACTACATCAAGCCGAACATGCCTGACAAGTACTACCTGAACCTGGGACGCATCATCACCGTCGCCGGCGTGCTCATCTCCGTCGGCACCGCATGGATCGCATCGCAGTTCGGCAACATCATGACATACCTGCAGACGCTGTTCAGCTTCTTCAACGCGCCGTTGTTCGCCGTGTTCATTCTCGGACTGTGCTGGAAGCGCCTCACCGGCGTCGCAGGCACCGCGGGCTACGTGTGCGGCATCTTCGCGCCGCTGATCACCTACGTCGTGTACCTGAACTCCAAGGCGGCGGGCGCGCCGATCTTCGGTTCCGACACCGCTGAGACCATGTACGGCGCGATTATCTCGCTGGTCGCCACTTGGGTCGTGGGTGTCGTCGTGTCGATGTTCACCAAGAAGAAGACCGACGAGGAGCTTGAAGGCCTCACCTTCGCCACCGGCGGCATGAAGTACTTCCGCACCGTCAAGCAGCAGGAACGCGCCGAGGCGCGCGCGGCGGCCATCGCCAACGGCGAGAAGGTCGCATGGTATCGCCGTCCGCTGCCGATCGGCATCGGCATCTTCGTCATCAGCCTGTTGCTGTACATTCCGTTCTTCTGATCGACGCGCAGGCATGAAGGTATCAGGAAAAGCGTATTAAGGAGTTGACAATGGCCAGTGAAGACAAGGTCGGCACTCCCGCTCCCAAGGGCGTGCTCACCGAAGAGGAAAAGGAACAGGCGGTCAAGGCCGCGCACCGCAACGATCTGCGGTTGCTGCTCGGAGTGCTGTTCGTGCTGTACGGCGTGATCGTGGGATTGGTCGGCATCTGCGATCCGACACTCGGTCTCGACAAAACCGACGGCATCGCGATCAACCTGTGGAGCGGCATCGCGATGCTGGTCGTCGGCATCGCGTTCCTGGTGTGGAATTTCCTGCGTCCGATTCCGGCGGAAGACATCATCGCATCCGCCGAGGAATCCGCGCGCCAGTCCGCCGAACAGTAGTCGGTGTTTCGGCGGCCGTGGCTCCCGACGCGGCTGCGGTTTCCGACGGTGCGAAAGCCCCCTCCTTCGGCTGCCGGCCTTTCGGTGGCCGCCTTCAAGGAGCGGGGCTTTCTCGTTCGCGCATGTTCCGACCGGCTGGAAGCGGGACGCATGGCGCGTTCCCGCGCCGGTTCTTTCACGTTCCCGTATTTTTCATGTCGCAGGTGTGAAAATATGGTGTCCTCAATGCGAACGGCGGGTGGACTGCGGCCGTTTGAGGATAATACTTCTATGGTGGATGTGCCGGAACGTTCTATCGCGCCATCGCGGGAATGGGCGTCCCGGCTTTCCGTGCATATTTCCTGAAAGGGCGTGGACATGCTGGGTTTGGGACATGATGTTGTGGATGTGTCGGCGTTCGCCGAGCAACTGGGGGAGCCGGGCTCGCGTATGCGCAAGTTGTTCTCCATGCGCGAACTCTGGCAGACCGCGCAGCGCGCCCAGCTCAAGCATGACGACGAATCCGTGCATCTGGCCGCGCGCTGGGCCGGCAAGGAGGCGTTCCTCAAAGCGTGGTGCGAGGCGATCTCCCGTCGCCAAGGCGATGCCGAATACCCATATACGTTGGACAACTTCCCATGGGTCCGCATCGAAGTCCTTGACGATTCCCGCGGCGTGCCGAGCGTCTCGCTGTCGCCCGAACTGGAGCGCAAGCTGCACGAATCCCTTGGGGTGGGGCAGGACCGGAACATCGACGTGCACGTTTCCATGAGCCATGACGGCGCGGTCGCGTCCGCCGTGGTGATGCTTGAGGCCTGAAAACCGAAAACCGCGTGTCGCGCGCGGCCGGGCGCGTTCCCGATTTGCGATTGTTCGTGGAATGTGTATAATTGCTCAAGTCGTTTTCCTGACGGTGCAATCGCCGACGGAAAGACGCAGCGCGGATGTAGCTCAATGGTAGAGCCTCAGTCTTCCAAACTGATTACGCGGGTTCGATTCCCGTCATCCGCTCCAGAAAACGAACAACAAGGCGTGCCGTGTGCACGCCTTTTGCATATGCGCCGCATATGCCGGCTTGGATATGATTCCGGCATATGCGGAACCGGGTATGCTGGGAATGTCGCGGCAAACGCAATTCTACGGAGCGCAATATGGCACAGACCAAGGGAAACAAGGCAACGGAAGTCGTCGGAGGCGTGGTGGAGACGGTCGACGTGTCCAAGCATCCGACGGCGTCGATCGCGCCTTCGGATCTGTCTTTGGCCGATATCGAACGGCGCAGGTCGCATCCGTTGCGTTGGGTCGTGTTCATTGCGGTCGCCTTGATCGCCGTGATCGTGCCGTATTGGTGCGGTCGCGCCATCGCGGTGAAGGACGCCTCGTGGCTGGTCGCCAACCTGGGCTTCCTCGACCCGAAGGGCGTCGCCCTGATCTCATGGACCGTCACCATCATGGCGTTGGCCGGATTGGGTCTGATGGTCGCCGATACGAAGAAATGGCTGTGGGGAACCGTGTTCGTCATCGGGCTCGCCTTGGAGCAGCTCATCGCCGGCATAAGCCTGCTGAGCTTCAACTTCTGGAATGCCACCTATGTGATGTACGGATCGTCGTCGGGCTTGGCGAACGCGGCGAATCTCGGCATCATCGCGGCCGGTTTCGGCGTCGCGGTCTACGCCGTGCTGTGGGTCGGCCTGTTGGTCTGCATCAAAAAGGAGTCGAGGCTGAACGTGCTTACGCGCAGCTGGGCTTCGTTCCTGCTGTTCTTCGCGATTGAGCTGGTCGCCCTCGGCGTGGTGTTTTTCGGGGGACTGCTCACCGCCATCTGATTTTGGTCCGTGCATCGTGTATTATTGCACTTTGGCGTGTTTCGCCCGCGGATAGAGAGCGCGTCGGCATAGTGCCGGCAGCACCGCGCAGCAACATAAGGAGGATGCCGTGGCACTTACGGCTGAGGAAAAGCAGGAAATCATCAAGACCTACGCGACCCACGAGGGTGACACGGGTTCCCCGGAGGTCCAGGTCGCTCTGCTGACCAAGCGCATCGCTGATCTGACTGAGCACCTCAAGGAGCACAAGCACGACCACCACTCCCGTCGTGGTCTGCTGCTGATGGTCGGTGACCGTCGTCGTATGCTTGATTACCTCAAGCGCGTTGACATCGACCGTTACCGCTCCCTGATCGAGCGTCTGGGTCTGCGCCGATAACATTCTTCCGCCCGAGCGTCCATGGCGCTCGGGCGTTTTTGCATGACAGCCGAGTTGAGGAAAAGACAGTTTGAAGGCCCAGGGTTTGGGGCACACGAGGTCTAGAATCTACAAATGAGGAAGCGGCGAAGGTAACGCCGCGTCACGCATATGCATCGGTTGGAGTCCGCTGAAGAGGACCGCCGATAGATGGTATTCAGGAAAAGAAAAAGGAGGAACCCTATGGAGGGTCCCGAAATCAAGGCTGTAGAAGCCGTAATCGATAATGGATCATTCGGCAAGCGCACGTTGCGCTTCGAGACCGGACGTCTCGCCCAGCAGGCGGATGGAGCCGTCGCCGCCTATCTCGATGACGATTCGATGGTGCTTTCCACCACCACCGCCGGTTCCAGCCCGAAGGAGAACTACGACTTCTTCCCGCTGACCGTGGATGTGGAAGAGAAGATGTACGCCGCCGGCAAGATCCCGGGCTCGTTCTTCCGTCGTGAAGGCCGTCCGAGCTCCCAGGCCATTCTCGCCTGCCGCATCATCGACCGCCCGCTGCGTCCGCTGTTCCCGCACACGCTGCGCAACGAGGTGCAGGTCGTCGAAACCGTGCTGTCCGTCAACCCGGACGACGCCTACGACGTGGTCGCGCTGAACGCGGCCTCCGCATCCACCATGATCTCCGGTCTGCCGTTCGAAGGCCCGGTCTCCGGCGTGCGTCTGGCCCTCATCGATGGCCAGTGGGTCGCTTTCCCGCGCTGGAGCGAGCGTGAGCGCGCGGTGTTCGAGATCGTGGTCGCCGGCCGCGTCATCGAAAACGGCGATGTCGCCATCGCCATGATCGAGGCCGGCGCCGGCAAGAACGCCTGGCACCTCATCTACGACGAAGGCCAGACCAAGCCGGACGAGGAAGTCGTCGCCGCCGGTCTGGAAGCCGCCAAGCCGTTCATCAAGGTGATTTGCGAGGCCCAGAGCGAGCTCAAGCAGAAAGCCGCCAAGGAAACCAAGGAATTCCAGCTCTTCCCGGAGTACACCGAGGATCTGTACAACCGCATCGACGAGATCGCCCACGCCGACCTCAACGAGGCGCTGTCCATCGCGGAGAAGCTGCCGCGCCAGGACCGCATCCACGAGATCAAGGAGAACGTCAAGGCCACGCTCGCCGAAGAGTTCACCGACATGGACGACGCCGAGAAGGACAAGGAGATCGGCAACGCCTTCAAGGAGCTGCAGCGCCAGATCGTGCGCCGTCGCATCCTGACCGAGGACTACCGCATCGACGGCCGTGGCCTGCGCGACATCCGCACCCTGTCCGCCGAAGTGGACATCGTGCCGCGCGTGCACGGCTCCGCCCTGTTCCAGCGCGGCGAAACCCAGATCCTGGGCGTCACCACCCTGAACATGCTCAAGATGGAGCAGCAGATCGACGCGCTGTCCGGCCCGCAGACCAAGCGCTACATGCACAACTACGAGATGCCGCCGTACTCCACCGGTGAGACCGGCCGCGTCGGCTCCCCGAAGCGCCGCGAGATCGGCCATGGCGCCCTCGCCGAGAAGGCCCTCGTGCCGGTGCTGCCGAGCCGCGAGGAGTTCCCGTACGCCATCCGTCAGGTGTCCGAGGCCATCGGTTCCAACGGCTCCACCTCCATGGGCTCCGTCTGCGCCTCCACGCTGTCGCTGCTCGCCGCGGGCGTCCCGCTGAAGGCTCCGGTCGCGGGCATCGCCATGGGACTGGTGTCCGGCGACGTCGACGGCAAGCACATCTTCAAGACGCTGACCGACATCCTCGGCGCCGAAGACGCTTTCGGCGACATGGACTTCAAGGTGGCCGGCACCTCCGAGTTCATCACCGCCCTGCAGCTCGACACCAAGCTCGACGGCATTCCGGCCGACATCCTCGCCTCCGCCCTGCAGCAGGCCAAGGAAGCCCGCGCCACCATCCTCGAGGTCATCAACGAGTGCATCGACGGTCCGGCCGAGATGAGCCCGTTCGCGCCGCGCATCATCACCACCACCGTTCCGGTCGAGAAGATCGGCGAGGTCATCGGCCCGAAGGGCAAGATGATCAACCAGATCCAGGAAGACACCGGCGCCGAGATCGCCATCGAGGATGACGGCACCGTGTTCATCTCCTCCGAAGGCGGAGAGGCCGCCGAGAAGGCCAAGAAGATCATCGACCAGATCGCCAACCCGCATGTGCCGGAAGCCGGCGAGACCTACAACGGCAAGGTCGTGAAGACCACCTCCTTCGGTGCCTTCGTGAACCTGACCCCGGGCACCGACGGTCTGCTGCACATCTCCCAGATCCGCAACCTCGCCAACGGTGAGCGCATCGACGCCGTCGAAGACGTGCTGAAGGAAGGCGACACCGTCGAGGTGGTCGTGCAGGGCGTTGACGACCGCGGCAAGATCTCCCTCGCCATCCCGGGCTTCGAGGACCAGGAATCCTCCGCTCCGCGCCGCGAGCGTTCCGACCGCTTCGACCGCGATGACCGCCGTGGTGGCCGTGGCCGTCGTCGTTCGGATCGCGATGACCGTGATGATCGTGATTATGATGATCGTCCGCGTCGTCGTCGTTCGGATCGCGATGATCGTGATGATCGTGATTATGATGATCGTCCGCGTCGTCGTCGTTCGGATCGTGACGATC